>Ga0308007_10000790_pt1 | contig 14070 bp, 23 predicted proteins | sample Neamet71_FD_203152 | JGI IMG/M metagenome (GOLD analysis project Ga0308007, IMG submission 203152) | Marine microbial communities from water near the shore, Antarctic Ocean - #71 | ecosystem: Environmental > Aquatic > Marine > Unclassified | place: Southern Ocean | collected 2014-06-07
ATTAAAGATATTCAATATAAGAAAATGGACAAACACTAAATCAGCCGCATCGTTGATATTAACATCAGATGCCATCTTTTTGGTTCTAAACAATCTGCTCTCAGATAATGTGTTGACGAGTTTTAACTTACTGCTCATTGTTCTTTTCTTCCATTAATTTAGCAAGTGCAATGATTTGCTTACTTGCGTATTGTTCAAAATACACTGGCAAAAACATATGTATCAATAATGCCAATTCTATCTTTTTTAACTTAAATATAAACTTAGAAGCATACACAAAGTGTGACCAATATGTCATATCAACATCGTTCAGATGTTTTTTAGACTCTTTCAGCATAAACTTCTCCCTCATGTATGCGTTAATCTAATAGTATTTATCTTACTTCATCGCTCCGCTAGTAACTCTCTTACTGTTTGGATGACGCTTTGCTGTATGAGTACCATGACTCATATCTTTCTTACTTGCTTTAAATCCTCTTTTCCTTGGTATTACGTGTGGTACATTCCTTTTACCCATGATCTTATTATTAGTAGTTAAAAAAAGTTATCTCTCTTGCCTCATGTTTGCTGCCGTAAATCCTGCTCGATTTACTAATTTTACGTCTTTACCGATTACATATCCTTCGCCACCCTTTTCGCCATTTGTGCTGGCTTCGATGTCTGCTGATTGTGAATCTAATGCTTTTATAATTGTGTTCTTTACTGTCATAACACCTTTGATGAATTCAAATATTGCTTTAAATCCATCACTGTTCTGTTCTACCCATGCCATTACTCGTTCTTTCTTTGGTCCACTTAGTTTTGATGACTCAACCCAAGCAGTAAAGTGTGTTCCTAGTCCGTCTAAGTTACCTGCTTTAACACTGTTATTAATATATGTATAAAGAATGTTACCAAAGTCTGCCATTTTTTGCTCTGGCGGTACTGCTAACAATGTATCAATCGCAGAAGCATTTGCTTTTAAATAACTTTCTAATCTGTCTATTTCTGGCACATCAATGCCCGGAGACTTAGAAACTAATACAGGTGGCATAATGAATGTTCTGCCACTCGTAAGTTTACCCATATCTACTGACTCTTTGTTTCCTTCTAAATCGATAGCCTGATGCACGACAATGCCTACATCAAACTTTGTAATCTTTTGACCAATATCACTCTTAGCATCTACTGAATATGTAGTTACATTTGGCTTGAATACTAATCTTCCATCTTTTGATAGTGGAGTAGAGAACCATAATAAGTCTCCATGTAAGTATCCTCTAAAATCAGCAGGGAATACACTTTCTACTGTGTCCCAAATACCTTTCATAGTTGATGCGAATTCACGTCTACTATCTTCTATCTCACCTTTGGCTCTACCTAGAAACATTTTCTCTAAGTCTTCACCACTTGTGACTTTTCCATTGTAGCCTTTAGCACCAAAACCACTCTTATCTGTTAGTACAAATTGACCTTGTTCATTTCTACCAAAGATGACGGCTGGTGAGCCATCCCATTTGATACTGATAGATGATGGCGAAGATTCTATTTGATGTAATTTTTGAATTGATTCTACACCGCCCTTGGCGCCGTCCCATATTACCAAGTCTTCAATATGCTGAATTCTTGCGCCTTCTTTGGCTTCTTCGACAGTTGACTTAACACCAGAAACAATATCTTGTATCTTCTGGTGTAATCCTACTGGCTCATGTCTAGGTTTTCTTGAACTACGAAATTTTCGTTGTCTGCCTTTACCTAGTATAATTTCTCTAATCTTCATATCTATTCCTTACCGTACGGATCTTCGCCGGTTAAATGAGGGCGAGCAAACCACAATTTAAACCATTCGTCTGTTCCTGGCTGAATGTTATTCTTCTTTTGATGCTTAGACTTTTCCGTTCCAGTGTAAGAGATATTCTCTTGCTTAACTTCATCAGTCTTATACGGAGTATAAATTCCCGAAAGAACTTTTAACTCTTTTATTTGTTCTTCAAATGTCATCTTTTTTCTTTGCCTGATTAATTCCTCGCTTGAACTTTCTCAGGTCTCCCGTGCGAATACTATTGATAAAACGTTTTGTCAAATCTGTAGCAACATCTTCATTAAACTCTCGTTCTATAAACTCAATCAAGTTTAATGCGCCCGCAATTATATGTTCGCCTTTTTGTTCAACAAAGCGTTCGGGTTCATTTGACGAGATTGCCATTGAATTCAGTTCTTCAAATAGACTTCTACGTGGTTTATTCATATCGTTTTCCATTACAGTATTTATCAATTGTCGTCAAATGGGGATGCTTTTTTTGACTTTACCATTGCTCGTAAACTCAGTGCTGAACCAGTCTTTTCGGGTGGTATAGCAGAGTCTTTTGGAGTTTCAGTTACATTAGTTTTTCTTTTCAGATTATCTATCACTTTTGAAGTCTGCGAATCTTGATTTCCAACACCCAAATCTTCATCATTTAAGTCTGAATCACTAATTCGTAAACTATCTCTATCAAATACGAGATTTACTTTAGAACCAACACCACTTGAACTACGTGTTTTCAATAATTGTAATTGATATTGTCCACGTTCTCTCATTGCGTTACTTGTAAAGATACCAATCACGTTATCCGCTGTTTGAATCTTAGAGATACCACCAGCAATATGAGAATGGTCAAATTCAATTTCTTCTACTGCTGAACGGTTTAACTGTGATGCGGTTACAACTACTGTTTGTGATTCCATTGCGAAGTTACGAATCTCTTCGGTAACATATTTGTCTTTAATAAACATATCGCCTGGGTCAACTTTCTTCGTTGCTGGCATTAATAGGTCTAAGTAGTCAATACATAAACAATCAACAGTTTTTCCTGTTACTATCTGAAGTTCTTTCAAGTAAGCACGGACATCATTGATTGATGAACCAGAAGATAGATACTTGATTCGTAGCATTCCCGACTTCTTGCCTAATGTCTTAACTTGTAATTCAACATCGTCAAGTTCTTTAAAGATACGTTTCGTACCTCGGTCAGTTGCCATTGCGTCAATACGCATTGCAGACAAATCTTCTGATAATTCCAGTGTGACATAAACGCAATTCATTCCTGCTAATGCCCAGTTCAATGCCATATTCTGCATGAACAATGATTTACCAGAACCAGAACCACCAGCGAAGATTGTTACTTCGCCTCGGTTGATGCCGCCATAAAGTTTATGGTCTAAGTCTTTCCAACCTGTAGTGATTTGTCCATTGTTATCTTTTAGTTTCTCAAGACGAGTTCGTGGGTCATCGAAGTAATCTGTGCCCAATGACCTTGCTAAAGATATCTGAACTGCCTCTTTGATTGTAGATTCTACTTCGCCATATTTACCCTCTTCGAGTAAGTCAGCACTATTGACGATTGCTCGTTCAATTGCTTTATGACGACAGAATGTTTCAAATTCATCAATGAACCAATCACTATGTTGTGCTACATTATCAAGCGTTTCTATTGACTGTCCAGTTTCTGCTTTTATCATCTCAAGAGATGGCAAAGTGTTATACTCGTCACTATAATCGACAAGATACGCAACTACTTCTCGACATTCTCTATCGAAATGAACTGAATCAATTATTCCTATGACCCTAGTGAATAACTGAGGATCTGTGAGCATGAACTGTACAAATAATTTTTGTAGATCTGCTGAATAGTTCTTAACTTCTGACATCTATTTTCCTAATATTTAATATGTTTCAACAACAACATCGGCAATACCATGTCTAACTGCTTCTTCTGGTGTTAACCAATGGTCTGTCTTAGGTGCTAATAAATGCTTTCTGATATACAATTCTTTCTTTCCTGTACATTTAATATAATGCTCAAGAAGTTTTAAGTTTGTCCATTCCATGTGTGTTTGTGCGTCAATCATATCGTGATACTGACCACGTGTGCCACCACTAAATTCGTGCGACATTACTGCTGTGTTCTGTGTTAAATAACGATGTCCTTTAATACCTGCCATCATTAACATTACGCCACAAGATGCGATTGAACCCATGCCATATGTATACACTGGAATACGCGATTGCTTGACTACATCAATTAGATGCATACAACTGTCAACATATCCACCAGGTGAATTGATATACAAGTGAATGATTTTTGGTGCGTCTGATTCTGGCATTAGATTGTATTCCATAATCATCTTAACGATTGGCATACAATTTTCTTGATTGAAATCTTTATCCATGAACAATACACCATTCTCACGCATATGTTCGCCTGGTGGCTTTGGCGGTGATGGTGGTGGTGGCATTTGTGGCATTTGTGGTGGTGCTGGTTTTTCTTTTGGTAATGGTATTACGTTCGTATTTTTGCTTCTCATATTATCTTTGCTCCTACGCTTCTTTGCGCGATAGTTTGGGTAACCCACTTTTAATTCATTATGCGTGTCTTTACGCTTATCTTTGTACTATTACTTATGCGCCCATCAATGATAGACTTCAAGGTATAAAATTTTCCATATTCATTCACGGAATCTGCCGCATCTTTTACATGGTCTTGCCAGATTGGAAATGATACACTCCAACCATTTTCTTGCGCTTGATGAATTAACTTCTTGCCTGCATTATCCCTGTCAGGACATACAATTACTTCACCTTTAAACTGATTAATATAGTCGATTTGTTTTTGAGATGCTTCGTTTGTCATTATCGCAACACAATCTAATACTGCCGCGTCAATAATTCCCTCAACTACAATCAAAAATGTTCTATCTTCTTTAATTTTGTCACTGTTATATAAGAAGTCTTTTGGTTGCTTCATCATATATTTAGATTCGGCATTACCAGTTATATCTCTTCCAGTATAACCAACTATTCTGTCACCTTGCTTGAATGGAAATATTATACGATTCTTAAATCCAAACGAACTGCTCCAATATGTATCAACAAAGTCATACACTCCTCTATCAAGGAGATATTTTGCTGCCATGATTGCTTGTTCTGGCGGCGATTCTCTGTTTAATATATCTTCTAATGGTTCTGAATTCTCGGGCAGTTTCATGCCTGGGAATGACGGGATTCTTGTTACTGTAGTCCGTGATGTGAATACCCACGGTCCTTCAGATAATTCTTTTTCTCTGATACTTGATATCTGTAATCTTTTTATTTCGCCTTCTGGGACTCCTAGAGACCGCATGAACTTAACGAAGTTTTTATTAATTACATGGCCAGTTCTGTGTGAGGCTGTGAGACCACAGTTGAAACAATGATACGAAATCAATGCTGCCTCAGTCTTCAATCCACCTCTCATTCGCTTATCTGAACTACTCTCGCCTTGTTCTAAACAACAGGGACAATTGAAACTAAGCCATCCGCCCGAACTTTGTCGGGTCTTTCCGGGTATAAATGAGTAAACAGTTTGTTGTAGTTCCATATAGACATGATACTACATTGGAAGCAAAAAGTCAAGTGCTTGTTATTAGTTTCTCACTAATACTTTATCTATCGTTCCAGTTGCGGTACTAAGATATGTAACTCTTAACCAGTTAACGTTTGCTTGAATAACATAACCCTGTACACCAGTTTCATTATTGATCGTAATAGATGGATCATACATAAGTCTTGGAGTTAAGTCAAACCAATCATTATCACTTGAACTAGGACTTTCACTTAAATCACCTTCTAACTTAATGACTCCTGTGAATCCCGTAAAATACAATGCTACCGTATGTAATGATTTTGATTTGATAGTATTACCAGAACCATCGAAAACAGTTGAAATATTCTTAGTGCCATCGTTCCAAAAAGTACTAGAGGTCTGAGAATCTTCAAATTCTGGATAAACATCATCAACAACTTCTATAGTACCATGCGCATTATCATTCGTATCAGTATAAACTATTTGCTCTACACCATCTTCGACAGTATACATCGCGAACTGATAGAATCCTTCTGGAAGCATTACAGTATCCGATGTTGGTATTTCTAACTTTGCCAATCCTTTAGTTGCGTTAGTCACAGTCAAATATCTAAACAATACATTTTCTCTCGAATCTCTGTCATACATTTTCCATATAACAGTTTTATTAGTAAGGTTTATAGACTTTCTATCTGTGTCTCTAAATTTGAATCTAAGGGCATTATCTATCCCCTTATGTAGTTTATGAGTTGTATCATACATTGGCATATTCCCCAGGTATTGAGTCATAGTCGTATGATTGTCGCTATCGACAACAACAATTTCTATTTCTCTTTGGTATTGGTATAAGTTAAAGTTTATCATATATGTATTTATCTTCCAGAGAGCGAATTTATTTTATGATAAATATATTTATATGATTGATGAAAACAAAATACAGTGGTTCCAGGATAACTATCCATTCTTTTCTTGCGTGAAATATGGCAATAAAAAAGAATATACAGAATATCTTGGCATCATTATAAACAGCGACACAACGATAACCTCAATGTACAACTTTGAAATGCTTGATAGTCCAGAGACTAGAAAATATTTCATAGAACTTGGTGAGCAATGGTGGTGGGAATCTAACAGATTGATTCCTATAAATCTATTTCTGCGAGAACAGATAGAACCCTTTAGAGGTTGTATTCTCAATATGAACTCTAAAGATTGCGAAGTACTATGGGGACCAGAGACAAGTCTAACAAATATTATACAAAAAAGAATTAAACGGCGTTCGATTCAACTTGTTCGCAAAATAGATTAAGTTGTACCACAATACTTACTGCGTATGCTATTGCGTGGGCTTTCTTGAAATAATATGACCCGTCTGATGGTTTCGTCCAAACCGCTTTCTTAATTTCACTTGCAGTGCTTTTCAATAAGTATCTTTTCGCAGGGCGAATAATGGCAAGCACTTCCGCAAGTCCTTCAACACTAGTTGGTTTTAGTGTATTCAAAATATCAATATACTGATGTACATGTGCTAACTTTTCAACAACAGCCTGATGTTGTAACAAATCCCACACAGGTTCTTCATTGAGAAGTTTCTGTAAATGTGCTTCATCTTTGATTCCAGTGTACACACTATTGTTCAAGAAATCTAATTTAAAGTAACCACGATCCTCTGCTTCCTTATAATCAATAGATGCTAAACCAGTTAATTGGTCATATGGAATAGGTTGAAGATATACTCCACTTTTATGCTTTTCATTGTTTTTCTTCATATACGCAGGAATATGCTCAAAGTGAACTAACACATTATCTCGGCTAACTACATCAATATCTATGTCTGTTTTTACTATATTCATTTCCATACCAAGGCAAATATTGCCGCGTCTGTCTCTTCTTTGAAATACACTTTTTCACCTCTGGCTATGACGTATACTCCGTTACAATTATCATCACACCAGTCTACTAACTGTGTTAGATGTCCTGTGCCCTTTATCAATGGGGCATTATCATATTGTACTGTACCACACGACATAGCAGTCCATTGCAAGTACTCTTCATTGCTATAATCAGATGGAAAGCGCCTTTTAACTTCTTTCTTAACAACAAGAGCGCGAAGTCTAGCCAGTCTTTCCTGTGTCCTTTTAGGATATCTCGGTACTAAGTTCATTATGTTTAGTTACTTTCCCATGGGAATTCTACCCAAACATCATCTTCATCTAAATCAATTTCAGAACTACAGTAATCCATTGCTACTTGATTATTTGGATTATCAATCAGTGATGCAAATCTTACATTATTATGCCATGCTTCTGATTGTTCATCATCTGACATGTTCATAGCATCCTGCCAATCATCCATAATCCATCGAATCGCATCACCGCCACGATTGATATCATCAATGATAAGAATCTTCTTGTTATCTCGTAAAGCATCGGTTGCCATAATGGCGTTATGTTCTGTGTTCTCTTCCAAGCCATCTGACTCTAATTGAACACATAATGTATGCATCGGGATATCAGTAACATGTGAAAGCAATACTGCTGGTATCAAACCGCCACGAGTAATTCCCACTATATAGTCTGGGCGCCATTCGTCTTTATACATTTGCATCGCAATTGAACTGACTGCTTCTTGTACACCTTCCCAAGTGTATCGTGTAATTTTACTCATTGTCTTCTCCATCATATAGTAATGCTTCTAGGGCTAAGTATTGCTCATACGCGCTCTGAAGTGATTCATATTGTTCTTTTAACTTTTCATTGGGTACTAAAATCGCTAGGCGTTTTTCTATTTTTGTTAATGATTTTTTAAGTTCTTTTTGTTCCTCTATTACATCATACTGATATGCATGTGATGTTGATGTGTTATTAGACCACATTGAACCGGTGCCATTTGACGTTCCGCCAGTGATTGAGCCTGCGTAAATACCAGTTGAGGCTATTGTGGTGCCAGTCAACCCAGTGGTAGATAATGTATTAGTAGAAACTACATAAGCAGACGATGTATCATTTAAGTGTTCTGCGAATTCATCTTCGAAATCTTCTGTTAATTCTTCAACAGGATCTTTCCCAGTGAGTGTGTCTAAGAACACATCAATTAAACTTTTTTCTTTTACCTCAGTCGTCATCTTCATCTTCCTCAGTAACTTTAATTATCATCCATGTTCCGTCTGGATTTTCTACCCACTCTAGTAAGTCGTCTGGTTCCCAGCCCATCTGATCTAGCATTGCTTTTGGTAATTCTAAAAACAATTCTTTCGTATCAGGATCTTCTTGAACTTCCATTATGCCCGTTGTGTGTGATTCTTTTTTAGTAGCCATTACATGTCTGCCTGTTTTAAAATTGATTTAACAAATTCTACATCATCTGGTCTAGTCTCAAACTTTCTTGACCAAAAGATTGGATCTAAATATTCATTAATCATTGTTAATTCGTGATCTGAAAAACTATCAATTAGTTCCATACCACGACTACAATTAAAAATGACCCAAGGACTAATACGTCCTGATTTAATATAATGTATGGCCAACGGCTTGCTGACTTCTTTAAAAAATACATTAAACGTTCTATCATGTTCTTTACCCCATTTTTCCATCAACAATACGCTTCGTTCTACTGCTCTGTCGGCTGATTCTTTTCTATTCAATTCTTGAATATAAGTTTCATATACAGCATCAGAACACCACTTATCTAATTTTACACTATTTCGTATAACAAAGTCAATAAATTCTTCTGGATTGATCGCATTTATATTTATAATATGTTTGCCAAACTTAGTAAATCCCAGATAAAATCTACTTGCTACGAAATGCTCAAATGTTTTACCACCTGGTGCCTGTGTAATTTCATAGAATCTATTGTATGCAAATAGTGCCAGTCTTGAATATTTCTCTTCCTTATTCAGCCAGCGCCTCTTAGGCTCACATACATGAACCATGATAGTCTTCTCAGACTTATATTTGACTTTACAATATTGACATTCAAACATCTACTTTTTCTTCTTCCTTGGTTTTTTAGTTTTTCCGAAAATATCACCAATCTCTTTATCACTCATACCCAAATCAATTGCCATCTGTTTAATACCATCCGCGCCATTGATATGTTGAAATAACTCTATCTCGTCACCTTTCATATCTGGAAATAATCCTAATACAAATTGTGTAATCGGGTCTGTCTTCATTTTTGCGTTTGGTGGCTTAATCCATTCGTGATACTGTTTCTTACCAGTTCCAGTCAAACAGAATAACTTCCAAATCAATTCTTCGTGCTTATAGATGTCTTTGTAATGCTTGTTTACAAACTCATTCGTATTAAGTATTAGTTCGTCTTTGTCTTTACCCTTGCCTGTACTCGCATAACGCAAGAACAACCAACTGCCCCATGCTTTCTTTTTCTCTTCTGTTAGACCTGCGTACCAATTGAAATCTTTATTATCAATTGCTGTTAGTACTTCGTTTAATGGTATCTTTTCAGCCGCCATGTTTGTAATGCCTTCCGCCGTGTACTAATAAAAAGTTCTGAGCATGTGAGTCTTCTTCAAAATAAAAAGAATCACAATTCTCATCCGATACTACTGTCCAACTTAACGCTGGAATATTATCTGCGCACCAACCATATGCTGTCATGCCTACGTCACACGAATCAATTACGACTCTATGTTTCTTAGAAAAAGTCATAACTGCTCATTTGGTCCGGAATCCTATTCAAATCTTTTACAAAATATGCACACTTCGGACTAGGTCCATGCTCAAGTGGTATAGCAAGAATATGTCCATACTTCAACTTAGGGAAGAACCATTTCACATCTGCGAATACATTGTTTATCTTAATTGGTTGCCAATCCATTGTATACCCATTCAGAGGGTTTGTCAATAGCGTATCAAATTGGCGTTCGTTAATACTTGTCAATGGAATGAATTCTAATAGTCCGAGGTCTGCTTCACCAATCATTATGTTCCAATCAATCGGCATTTCAATAGTATGTTTACCAATAGTGAGACTCATGCTTGGCGCACTGAATGTTTCAATGAATACTAATGGAATAAAAAAGAAATCTGGGTCTTCTTTGTCAGTTACGTCCATGACGCAATATCTGATATCTTCAATTTCTTCTGGTAGGCTGTTCATTTCAAAACAGGTGTTTTCTGGTGTTAATATTTTCATTAGTAAGTTACCTTATCGATTGTAAAAGGGTATGACGCATCTTTGTAGTACTTTTTTCGTTCTGTTAGGTGACGTTTTGAAAACTTACATCTGCTCGTAACGTCCCATATTTGAACAAAATCTTTATCTTTAGCCATTCTGACTCCACGACCAATCGATTGAATAACTCTCACAAACGATTTGCCTGGTTCTAACAACACCAAATTAAATATACGAGGAATGTTAATACCAACTGCCGCTACTCCATAAGTAGCAATCGTAATAGTATTCGTTCCTTCGTTTATTTCTTTGTATGCTTCTTTTCTGTCCACAACCTTCATCGACCCTTGCACAAACTCTGCACTTGCTATCAATTCTTGTAATGCTTCTCCGTTCTTAATTCTATTTGTCAATACAAGTGTATTGCCTGTTTCTGAAATACCCTTAATCATTTCAGCGATATACTCTAATCGCTTCTTATCTTCAAGTAGATATGTCATTTCATTCTGATAATTAGGATATGCTACTGTCTCTTGTGTCTGAACAATATTGACATGACAGTTTGCTAACACTCCTTGGTCCTGTAATTCTTTTGCTGATAACTTGTTTATTACATCACCGAGTGAACTGCGTAGACTTGCGAACTCCCAATCATTCTTTGGAATAGTTCCTGTTAATCCCCAACGAATTGGTACATTAGCAAACACTGTTGTCAATAAATCTTTCAATACATCTGCTTTTGCTTGGTGAGTTTCGTCAACGATTACACAACATACACCTTCAATGAAGTCCATGATGTTTTCTTCACCCTTCTTGGTCTTCTTCAATAATGAATTCAAACTCTGCCAAGTACATATCGTATGAGTCTTTCCTATGTCTTTCTTATCACCAAAGTAAACACCAACATCTAATCCACAGTTATTGTAGTCTTCTTCTGTCTGTCTAACTAAGTCTTTATTTGGAACAATGATTATTGATCTGCCATACTTCTCTATAACTTTACTCATAGTAGCAGTCATAATCGTCTTACCTGCGCCCGTGGCTATCTCTTGGAGACATTGTGGTGCTGATATAAATTGATTGATTACATCTACTTGGTAATCTCGTAACATGATTTGTTCACCAGCAGCCATATGTCCTTCGGGCCAAGTGACTCCTTCCCAGAAGTTTTCAGTCACGTGTTCAAAAGACATTTCTTCACTTTCACGCTTGTCGTCTACTACGATTTCATATCCTGCTTCTATGATTACAGGCAGTACATCGTCTAATAAGTTTAAAAAAGTACGACCGCCAACGTCACAAAACCGAACAGTACCGTCCCAACGACCAAGTTTATACGCGGGCATATGAAATGCGTGTGGTAAGAAAAACTTTAACTTATCACTACACTTTCTTCGGGTTGATGGATCAAGACCTTCTAACTTTACGTTAACCTCGTCTTTAATCACTATTGTACATTTATTCATTTATTCTGATGTTCCTTGATGTATAAGACATTATAACACACTTTAAAGGCAAATACAAGTCATTTTACAGCGGATATAAAAAAACGGCAATCGAGTAAAGAGAGAAAACTCGATGCCGCTTAAACTTTTACTTAAACGTTACGCTTCATACAGGTAGATTCAGCAAGTAATTTCCAACGATTAGTATCCATGTTACGTAGGTCAGCAATTTTTTGAGCCATTCGTAACGACACTTCACGTAATCGATCTTTCTTCTCGACCATGAAATCAATGATTTCTACTTCTTGTTCTTTTGTTAAACCTTTAGTATCAAACAATCCACCGTCTCGGGCAATTTGTTTAATTCGCATAATCTTATCACGAGTCGTATCAAGTGTTAAATCAAGATAGTGACAACGAGACATAATAGCATCTAAGTGATCTTTGATTTTCGTGCTACGCATATTGTCAAACTTTAAGTTTGTAATAAAGATAACTGAACCGTTAAACTCAAACTGCTGTGGCACACCTTCCCTACGCAACAAGTGAGATTCAGTATTCCATGAAATCCTACGTTTCTTACACGAGTCAAGCGCGGCTTTAAGAATGTTCAAAGCATCTTCATTGAACAAGATACTATCACAATCGTCAAGAACAAGAATGTTTTTCGCATCTTTATAATCGTAAAGAATCTTGTATAAACCAAGAGCAGACATGGCGCCTTTAACAAAATTATGACGCACTGGTCGAGAAGCCATTACATCAAACAAACTATCTTTTTCAAGAACTTGTTCAACGCCGTATGTCTTGCCGACACCTGGTGGCCCTGTAACAACCATGCCTCTCACAATTCCATCGAGAGTGGCATTTGTCATTTCTTCTAAGATCTTGAAACGTTCAGCAATTCGTTCAATTGCTTGGTCTTCAGTTTCAACAACTTTTTTGACTTCTTTCGCTGTTTCGTCTAACATTGTAATCTGGTCATGAGTGCGAATCTTAACTCGCACATTAGAACGACCCGTGAATACTTTTTCTTCTGATTCACTAGCATTAACTGTTACAAAATACGAACCGTCTTTTGATTTCGTAATACCTTTGATTAAAGGAAAAACCCCGTTAATATCTTTATTGTTATATAAACCGTTTTCAATTTTGACATTATTCATAACTGCTCTCTCACTTAATTAACTTATACAACAATTATAACACAAATATAGGATCTGTCAAGTTTTTGAACATTATCGTTCAAGTACTACATAGTCTCCAAAGTTAGCATCGAAGACTTGTAGTAGATTTTCGTAATCACCAGCCATCATTTCAGTACTAATTTTATCAAAATCTAATTCTAAGTGTATAGCAAGTAATTTTGCTTGAGCCAATAGAGAATATGCGTTGCCCTGTGGTCCAGTCAAATCAATAACAAGTTCTGTCTTTTCAGTTTTTGCTCTAATCATTTCTTTACTCCTGCGAATTTATAAAGGTTGCCTTTCTTACCAACTTCTAAATGATAAAAATATGATATAGTATATTCTTGAGATAGTTCACAAGGATACACTCCTTGTTCTGGTGTTTGAATTATACTAACAATGTCACCAAACAATGAGTTATGTTTGCCATAGGTAGATGCACGAGATCGAAAAGTTGCAATTCGTTGAGGCGCATCACGTCCTATATCTTCAAAATCTATATCACCCGATAAGATAGAAACCACCACAGTATGATGAAATCGTCTTCGGACCGAGAATTTCAGTTTCTCTCCGAAACGCACTTTAAGAGCATGACGGATTTCCTTAACTTCTGGTACAGATATATATGCCATTAAAACATTTCCAGTTGGTGATATGCTAAAGTGAATAATGATGAATCGTGAACTTTTGTCATTTTTGACAACAATATAGATTTTTCTCTCAAATATACTTTAGCAAAACTAGAATCAAATTCAACGATAGACTTAGTGTTATCAATCAAATCAGCCACTTTAACAAATTGTGCTTCCGCCGGAGCATTGCCCAATCTTTCTGCGTCAATGGCTTTTCTAATTGCTCTATTTCCATCTTCTGGTTTACTAGTATCTGTTAACCAATAAACTAAAGAGGCGATATCTGTACCAAACTCTTTCTCGA
>Ga0308007_10000792_pt1 | contig 14054 bp, 14 predicted proteins | sample Neamet71_FD_203152 | JGI IMG/M metagenome (GOLD analysis project Ga0308007, IMG submission 203152) | Marine microbial communities from water near the shore, Antarctic Ocean - #71 | ecosystem: Environmental > Aquatic > Marine > Unclassified | place: Southern Ocean | collected 2014-06-07
GTTGAATGTTGTCGGGGCATGGGCTAACGCTCCCCCCGCCCCCGCATTTGGCCAGCCTGCTTTCGCCATGATGCCTGTTGAACAGCAACAGGCAGCACAACAGGCAGCACAACAGGCAGCACAACAGCAACAGCAACAGCAACAGCAACAGCAACAGGCAGCACAACAGCAACAGCAACGGAATGCCGCCTGGCAACAGCAACAGCAACAGCAACAGCAACAGCAACAGCAACAGCAACAGCAACAGCAACAGCAACAGCAACAGCAACAGCAACAGCAACAGCAACAGCAACAGCAACAGCAACAGCAACGGAATGCCGCCTGGCAACAACACGAACAGCAACGGATTGCCGCCTGGCAACAACAGCAACAACAGATTGCCCAGCACGAACATCAAAGGATTGCTGCGTGGCAACTCCAGCAGCAACAGATGGCAGGCAGGCAGGGAAATGTGTGGGGGCCTGAAGGTGCGGCTATTCGTGCTGAGGCGGTTAAGGGGCAACAGCAAAGGGGGCGATTTGGAAATCGCGATTGAGTGCCAAACCTACAAAAATATAGTCTGAGATTCGCCGCACAGTTGAAAATATGATAGAGAATCACCAGTAAAAATGAATAATAATATATAGTATTCAATAAAACTATATGGCATGTCTTAAGAAGAGCTCCGATGAAGCCATAATGGGATATTCGCATGATGTGACAAGCACACAAGGAGTCGCAAGTAATGGCAGAATCACGGTAATAGCCGCTTGCGGTTGTGTTAGCGAATTTGATGGAGCCGTGTATCCGAATTCAGCGGTGGCGATACCGGATACTGACCATAGTAAAATGGTATTATGGTCGGGATCATCAAGATCAGAAACATGTTTGCGAGATCGCAAAACCGAATATAAGCACCCGCAGCAGCGTGAGTGTGCAGTTGTTATGGATACTTTGAAATCTAATTTAGGGAAACTTGATGATATAGCAAATAAATGTGTTGTGGGGGTTAGATATAAAAGTAGAGTTACGAAGAGAGGTTATGCTACATTGCCTGATATTCAGGTTGGTGTGACTGGATCGCGAGATTGGTGTGATGGTAGTGAAGCGGATCCAGCGGGTTTATCAAATGCATTTGCGCGAGAAATAGGAGAAGAGGTTGGGTTAGATATCCCTGCCGAGGGAGCACATATCCTGAAAGGGGGAGAGATGATGACGTCAATAAAGCAGGGGTTTTACTCCAATCCAATCAAACATAAGATTGCGTTAGTAAATGGGAACCGGGATACGGTGAGTCATCTAACGTGTGAAAGAATAGCCCATTTGTTGGCGAAGCCGGTTGCATCACAATGTGAACAGACGGGAGACTATATAGATAGTCAAGGGGTGAAGGAAAAAATCTGTGCGATAATAATAGGGGATCGCGATATATTATTAGAAAAAATCCAGGCAAGTCTTGAGAATGGGGTTGGTGATCCCGGTGGCATGAGGAAATTGTTAGCCGGAGATGACATAGATGGGATATGTTTGATAGATTTGAGATTGGCGGTGGATGTATATTTTAAATAAAAATGAAATTTGTCATGCTTGTTTATTAAAACAAACAAGCATGACAAATTTTGAACATAAAATGGTTTTGGTTGAATATTCTGAAAAAGCAGTTGCAATGGTTGGAGACACAAAGGAACATAAGGAAGATTTGAAGGCTATGGGTGGTAAATTTAATGTTAAATTGGTATTGGAAGGAAAGGGTGTGAAGAGTGGCACGACAGTGGGTTGGATTTTCCCAAAAACAGACCAATCAAAATTGACACAGTATCTGAAAGACGGAGTATGCTCGACAGGCGTGTCTACCGTACAAACGAAAAGGCTATTGACGAGAAAAGTTGATAGTAAACGAGAATCGACAGATATTGTCGTAACCCGTGCAGCATTTGACTCAGTACTGGCGCGAATCGCTGTACTGGAACGCGAAATATGTGAATTGAAAGATGTGGGTAAGCGGCATTCAAATACAAAGGGTAGATATACAGTACCTGAGGAGGTGTACGACGAGATGGATGACGAGATGCCGACGAAGCCGTTAAGATTATTGAGGGCTAAAAAGTGATTAACTCATAGATTTTGTTTATAAATATATAAACAAAATGAAATGCGAGATTTGTAAGAAGGAGTTGATGAATATTCCTATCTATTGTTATAGCGATAAACAATATTGTGGAAAGGTATGTGTACTTGATCGTATATGCCAAGACGATAATATTGAATTATATGAAATTATAGGGCAAAATAATTACCCTATTGAAAAAATGCGTCATTATATATCAAAATTACAAAATCGCCGAGTATTAGATGAGAAATAATTTCATGATAGAGATTTATTTGCGATTCGTGTGTAAGTTTGTAGTTTTTTCGTGACGGGGTCTTCATATATGATATCAATAGAATCGACAAAATTATCGAGAGGGCCAGATACATGCACAAATACTTTTTTGAGAAATACTAGATTGTCTCCATCCCCGGGGATGGATATATTGATACAACAACGATATTTCTGATCAATACGTTTAATCCAAATGATATCATCAGGGAGCGCTTTAATTTTAATAGGGATAATATCGTTAGAAGAGTCTGTTAATTCAGATAGTGTTTCATAACCATAGGCCATCGTTTTTTCCAAATATGTAAGCTCTTCGCGGGGATTGTCGGGCTGTTCACGCATGATCCAAAAAGTATCAAGAGGATTAAAGAGATCGATGATACCGGAGTCGATATTAAAGGAGTAAATAGCTACATTTTTGTTAGACGATTTTCCTATGTAAAAGGCGAGATTCTGAACGTTCATTGTTTTTATTTTCATGGTGTTTATTTAAAATGATTTAAATACCGGTAGCAATAATAAAAACCAATGCCACTACTTAGTTTGTTTCGTTCAGCACTTAAGGTGCCAGGAGACTCGCCTCCATCTCTCACACGTGAGAAAATTCAAGGACAATCCGGAAAGATTAGATTAGCTGATAGTGATGACGAATCGAAGCTAGATTTATTTTGTTACAATAAATGTGACAACACAGAAAACCAATTGGTGAAAAATTGTAGAGGAGTAGTATTTAATGGTGATGATATAGTGGTGAGGGGATTTCCCTATACGGAAGAGTTTGTTACTGAAGTTGAGAATTCGGCGAGCGAAATGGGAATTGCCGATTTGAAAAAAGTGATGAGTAAACCAATGAGTTCCTATAAATATTTCGAAGCTCATGAGGGAGCCCTATTGCGGATGTTTTACTGGAAGTCAAAATGGTATATAAGTACCCATCGTAAGCTGGATGCATTCAGGAGCAAGTGGGCATCGAAGGAATCATTTGGGCAGATGTTTAAAGCAGCGTTGGAGAGTTTATGGATAACGAAAGATGAAAAATTTATGGCTCAGCTCGCGAGTGTTGATAAATGCGATCTTGATGTTTCGTCATGTGGCGTGGATGCGTCAAGCGAGCCGGATCAAGAGACACCAGATGTTGTGAGAGAGTTTCAGGCAAGTCTGGATAAAACAAAACAATATATGTTTTTGGTATTGAATAATTATGACAATCGTATTGTATGTATGGCACCTGATAGTCCTACTGTCTATCATGTAGGTACAGTGAGGACAGAGATGCTAAATGATGTCATGATCCCATCAACACAAGTCGAGTTGAATACAGAAGAAAACCAAGTGGGAATTAAATGGCCTACCGAACATAAATTTAGGTCATGGGATGATCTAGAGAAAAATGTTGCTAAGCAGAATAGCGAACATCTGCAAGGGATTATAATTTATGATACTGATTCAACAAAACAATATAAACTATTTAATCACGAATACCAGACGCTCTTCAAAGTGAGAGGAAATGAGCCGAGTGTAAAATATAGATATTTGCAAGTGCGGATGGATAAGAAAATGGTGAATCAGTTGTATTATTTATATCCGAAATATGCTGATACATTTGATGACTATGAAAACACACTCTATGAGTGTGCTAAGCAAATAAATAAAAATTATATTGATAGATTTATCAAGAAAAAATACGTAACGGTACCAAAGGAAGAATTTGTAATTATCAAAGCTTGTCATGATTGGCATCTCCAAGATCGTGAGAAAAATCGTATCTCATTGAGAAAAGTATTAGATACCTTGAATGAACAAAATTCAAGTAATCTCAATAAAATTATAAGACGCTATAAAAGTGAAGAGATGAAAGATCAACTGGCTAGACAACCCAAAATGACACGTTTGAGGGCGCGAAGTTATTCTGATGATCCTCGACAACCAAGCTATACAGATCGCCAACAAGTGAACAATCGAGCACCACATGCTTCGGCTCCAGACCAACCGAATAGCTCGAGCTCTAATGCTCGCGTAGAACAATAAAATATCGCAATTAATAATATTTATTTGATAATCAAATAAATAACAAACATAAATAAAACAAAAACAAATAAAATAACTATAATTAAACATGTCCAGGTCAAATAATACGGGGCAAAATTATGCAAAACTCGCTAATGCGTGGAATAATAACGAGTTTATGAAAAAATATGAACAAGTAAATAACCCATACTTTCCATTTGTATTTGGAAATCCGGATGGATATGCAACAAATACCAATCCACGACCATTTAATTGGGGCGACCCAAATGCTACGAAATATTGCGCATGTGGCGCAAGTCTTCAACTGCAACAAGGTATTGACCACAACACACCTGCTTCAAAAGAAGGATTGTGTTCACAGTGCGCAAGCTCAGTACCACTATATAAAGAACGTGATGCTGCGGGTGATCTTGCACAAGATTTGGATGATGACATACAGTGGCATGCTGGCTCTAAAAAAAAGCAAGGTACTTTTCCCCTAGAGGGTGATTCAGAACAAGAACCAGATGATCCCAGTATCAACTGGGAAGGGGTCTCAAAACACACAACTCAGCAAAATCTTACATTGTTGAATTCATTTTGTGCTGCAAATCCATCAAGTAACCTATGCTCAACGGATGGATTTGCAGCAACTTCCACGGAAGGTTATGGGCGTCATAATGGAATGCAAAATCAAACTCAATCAATTAATTACGATTCAACTCGACAGGCTGATGTAAATTCCATGCAATATGTGGGATCGAAAGATAAATTTTATGATCAGGCGGTCAGAGATGTTGGAAATCCGCTAGAAAATCAATCATTCTGTCAAGCAACAAATGGAGGGAAAAAATTAGCATTTTGAAAATTCGGTTACAATTTCTGTTTTTGTTATTTATAACAAAAACATTCGATATATTTTATTTTATTTTACAAATCTATAACTGACTGACTTGTCGCGCCGTAGTACTTTAATTATAGAACCTTTCTGAAAATTACAAAATCGACAAACAGGATCGGTTTTATGTAAAATTGGAATATCGATACCCATTTTTGCTATAAACAATTCCTGTTCAGTCGGGTTCAAACAAATATGCTCAGGAACAAGAATATGAGTTGTAATATTATACTGCAGCTCGTTTACAGTAAACATTTCAAAAACAACATCAATAAAATTCGTAAGAACTCGCTTTGCCGATGATGTGATATTGTTATTATAGATAATAATACAGTATTTTGATTTAATTTGATCAAGAATTTTTATACATTCTTTCACATTCGCGATATTTAATTTGACTCCCGCCAACATAAATACTATATAATGTTCGGGCGGCTTGGTAAGTTCTGTATTAACCAATAATGGCGCTGTCATTCCAGTAAAATAATCAAGTGGAGGGTCACTTCCGTTATGATCCGCTTCAATAATATCATCAATATGAGGAGACTGGTGATCATCGACAATCCAGTGTCGTTGTGTAAGCATTTCTTTACAGATTTTTTTTGCAATCTCCATGTAAAAAAATAACAAAATTAAAAAAAAAAACATTTTTTTATCTTGTTAATAAGAAAAATGGCAAAAAGTCGCAAATCACACAAGTCTTCTCGTAAATCGAGCAGACGCCGTCGTAAGTCTGAATATCAAAAATTTGTAGGGGTCTGTATGAAGGAGGATGGCCTGACAATGAAGCAAGCAGCTAAAGCCTGGAAGGCGCAAAAGCGCAGTGGATCTTCTGTCAGCAAATCACGCAGGGGTCGTAAATCACGCAAATCACGCAGGGGTCGCAAATCACGCAAATCTCGTAAGTCTCGTCGGGGTCGCAAATCACGCAAATCTCGTAAGTCTCGTCGGGGTCGTAAGTCTCGCAAATCTCGTAAGTCTCGCAGGGGTCGCAAATCACGCAAGTCTCGCAAGTCTCGTCGGGGTCGCAAATCACGCAAATCACGCAAATCACGCAAGTCTCGTCGGGGTCGTAAGTCTCGCAAGTCTCGTCGGGGTCGCAAATCTCGGAGGGGACGCAAATCACGCAAAAGCAAGAAGCACCGGATGGCTGAGACCGACCTTTCGTGAAGTAAGCAGCAATCGTGATCACAAGAGTCATCATAGTTGTAAACAAAAATAAATCACTGCGATTGGTATACAGTATATCAGATCTATATGAAAAATAATTGGAAAAGTCTCGCGCTAATTATTTTGACGAAGTGATAATAATTTTGTTTATATTGTTATATAACAATATACACACAAAAATAAAAATGGTTAAGCTTGACTGGTCCCAGATACAGAGTAAAGGATATAATTCACGACTAATAGATCATTCGCTCAGTAAAATTAATGACAAACGCTTTGATCAATTAGATATATATAGTGAACCTCAGAAAGCGCTATTGCAATATTTTCAGAAATTCGAAGTAAATTCGACAAGTTACTCGGCCAAACAGCCGTGGACATTGTTAGCATCAAATACAGAACTTGCATCATCAACTCATTTATTATATAAGGAGGATTTTGCACATGGTACGTATAGGATACGTAAGCCAGGATATTATAAATTAATGAATGATATTGAATTTAATCCCAATGGTCATATAGATGATACCTTGATGCCATCAGCTGCACAAATAAGTGCAAGGGATTATCCTACATTTGCTACAACACCATCTGGATATTACCATATGGGATTCTTTGCAGCGATAACAATAGAGGCCGAGGGAGTTGTATTGAATTTAAATGGTCATTCAATTCGCCAATCAGAGTTACATAGACTACAACAACGATTTTTTGCATGTATTGAATTAGCATCGGCTCCATTTATTCAAAATACGGGCCCAACAAATTTTGGGGTGTCTCCGGTAGTGTCGGCATCCAAAACATATATTTGTAATGGCAAATTACTAGGATCATCACATCACTCAATCCACGGAAACAAGAATACAGATATCTTAATTGAAACACTATCATTAGCAAATTATGAAATTGGAGGAATTCATTTGAATGGTGGTAAAAATATTATAATTAGAGGTATTAATATTTCGAATGGATCGAATGATGTAAATGTGTTGGCTACATATTCTCAAGCTCGATTTTTATTGAGATATTTGAAAAAAATATTAGCTGATAGTTCGGGAACAACGCTCGCATTATCAACTGGTTCATTGACCATTGGAACCATTCATGATAACTTGGTGGACGCTATGGTTTTAATTTCTAACGCAGTTAAAAACTGTACGACTCCTGATCCATCAAGTATTTTTATTAATTCGAGTGATCTGGTTGACGGAAATCGATATGGAATTGTTCTAGGACAGTTAGGACCAGTTGTCGGAGCATTTCAAGTCAGTAGAGACGCGTCGAAACTAAATGAATCGATTATAATTCATGATACAGTAATCGAAAATCTTAAAACAAAGCCCCAAGAAATTTTAGCATGTAGCACTGCTGGAGATCATGATCCGAGTGAAGCATACGGGGGATCACGAGCTGTTGATGCGGTGGGAGGTGTGATACGTATTGCTGACATTAAGACGGATGGGGGTGCATATAAGCAGAATGTTTTAATTAATGCCCAATTGATTATAGCAGAAATGCCAGATTCCTTTGACAAAGGGAAAACAAATATACCACTAGAATTGCGCGCATGGGCGAAAAATGGCACAGCGACTCTTTCATCAGCGGTATTAAATGGTACTGATTATTATTACGTGGGACTTGGGGATAGTATGGGGCACCGTATGAAAGGAGACATTGGTATTTTCATTCAAGGAGGTAAAGAAATCAATGTTATAAAATCTACAATAAAGCATTTAGAAAATAGTGGAGATGCTGGGGCTGAATTTACATCAGATACAGGATATTTGGAATCACCAGGGGTCTATGATGGCTCATCAGTGACAGGAATTGCTGTGGTGTCATCGGAACAAGTTAATATTATCGAAACAACTATAAAACATATTAAATCAAAATGTGGGGTGGCTCAGGCGATCAAATGTATTGGAGCCAGTAAAGATATCAATATTATTCACTGTAAAATTGGAGATATTCAGTGCGCAAAACATTCATTACAATGCACCGAACCAAATCCCAGCATTTCGTGTGATATAATTCATATCGCTGATGATATAGTAAGTCAGGTTTCGGTGATGAATTAGATATCATAAAATTTATTTAATAAAATAAATTTTAATTAATTGTTGTAATGTTAAATCCATTCGTGTCCTTCGTATTTAGCGATAGCTCGTCGCATGTACAAATCAAATTCTGTATCGCTGACATCATTCTCAAAGACCTCCCACATTTCTTCACGAATCGATGGTAATGATTCGCGGAAAAATCGCAAAAAGCTTTTTCGTTCACCTATGGCGCTGTCAGTATTCAAACACATCTCATTTAAAATTTGCTCCTGATATGTTTCATCTTTGATATGTCTAATATGATAATTTAGCCGGCCTGATAGATTGCCGGCGATCTGATCAGCCCATGAAATTCGAATAGCATGTTCACAGTAACCGGATAATACATTAACTAACCTGAAAGCAAATCCTGATGAGCATTTGTCATGCATATCGATTAATTCTTCAATTAATCGATTATATAATTCAAATTTGTGTTTTGAAGAATTGCAAAAAGTTAGCACTCTCATTAAAATTCCCTTCAATGATATTGAATATTTTGAAAATAATTGCCTATCAATTTGTATGCGGTTGAGAGCTACTGTAACCATTTTCTGTGTATCTGAGTGATCTTTTTCAAGCGTTATCTGCACATTGTGAATGTCGCTGTCATCGTTTAATGGATTTGAATCATCAAAAACAGATAATTTCATGATAAATAGTCGGGCTTTTTCAAATGTAAGACTTTTTTCGATAATATCTAATCTTTCAAGAATTTCTAAAGCAGATTTTTCAATTTCGGTCGCATGAATATTTTGTCCATCTTGATAAACATTGTGCACTGTTCCATTTATAGCTCCTAATCGTAAAATTATCTCGCGAGCATTTTCTTGATAAACACCATCACCTAAATTTAATAGTACATCTGCCGCATCCGCTCTTACATTTATGGCTAGGTCTTCATCTGTCATTATCATCATGATAGTGCGCTGTATATGATCTCTGGATTGATAAACATCGTCAGATTCATCCGATTTAGAATCCGCCTTGAAATATTTTTGTAACAAAGTCTGTCCGGCTATTATACGATATGTGGAAGTATTTAATGAGCAATCGAGGAAACTTCTCAACGATTTATGTATAAACGACCCAACGAGTGTATCATCTATTGTCGATAACATAAAACCAAGCGATAAAATAGTTTTGTATCGAAAATGTTGGTCGTGTTCTTGATTATTAATAATAATTGTGAAATATTCGAGAGCATTCGTTTGATGATGGGCTTCTGGACTTTTCATTAATAATATAACACATTCAATCAAGATCACAATTGGTGTATTTTCAATGAGTTGAATACACTTATCTAAAATTTCCATATTTTCACTAGATTCAGTTTGAGAACATAATGTTTTTGCGAATTGAATTTTAATGATATCTGAAACTCCAGTGGTGTTGACTATTTCCACCAAAAATTCTTTGATCATTGATGATCCCGAAAATAAATACATACAACATAATTTATTTGTTAATTCGAGAATTATATCATGAGGCTCGTTATGCCAAATCATAAATGCATTAACTCTTTCCTCTAATTCATTATCAAAATCAAATAATTTCTCCTTTTCGATCGATAATTGCGTCATATGCGCGTCCGCTGTACCAACACCGGACGTATTTAGAACACTGAGTGTTCCGCTAATACTGGTATTGGCAGCGACCGCCACTGTTGTGATACCTGAGTTAGATACTGTTGGCAAATGTTGAACTTGAGATAAAATAATGCCAATATCTGTTTTGGATGTATTTTTACTCTCGGTAACAGATCGAGCTTGGATTGTCACCGCCGGAGTAATGTCTTTGGCTATCATGTAATTTAAAATTGTATTTTTTTCTTTTAAAATATAAAAATGAAATCACAAACTTTAGATAAAATTCATAAATTATGTACCACGAGCGTTTCAGATGGACCACCTCAGAATAAAGAACAATCATCGAACAAAGATCACTCTTTTAATTCTGAGCCCTCAGGCGCTCAGGAACTATCACATAAAAAATCTGATATTATCAAAACATTACAGTTTAATCTAGACCAAGAAGAAGTTGCTAATTTACCTCCTCTAATAAATCCAAGCAAATATAGCTTTGTCACTTTGCTGCATCATAAACGGGGACTTGACAACAGCATTAATATTAATATGATTGTTGCTGATGGATATAAATCATATAATCAATATCAGCATAACCGCCACAAAGCGAATTCTTCTAGTGATTTGAAACATCATATTGCATTTGATGATTATACTAAACAAATACCGAAGGGTAAACATGTTTGTACACGCAATGGACAACACTATGATATTGATGATCTCGTTAAAAGTTTATTAAATAATGATTCTGTTCGAGAGCCCCGCAATAATGATCAAAATGATTCTTTGTGGACTACAGACAGCGAAGAGGACATGATTATCGGCCATCCAGGGCTTTCTCACGAGTTGCGGTCGAATTATATTCTAAAAAAACAACTACAATCTGATAATCATAAGCTGATTTGCGACTTTCTTAAACGCAAACCAGATATATTAAATATGTTAGGTAAGTATGGTACATTATTCCTAAATGTACGTATTGACTCTGACGCATTTTTAAATAGTTGCTCCAACTTACTTAGCATTATCGGAGATGATGATAAGAACCCGGTATTGCAGTTCGAATTATTTCCAAATACAAAATTTCGTAATATATTAATTGATGCCATTAATGAAAAACCAGCCCCACAAGAATTTGGATATTATTTAATATTACTTTATTTTAAACTTTATCATTTGATGCGATCGGGTATGTGTTCTACAACTCACGAGTATGTCGATCATACTTCATTGATGCAGCAACCCGATGATCTCAATATACCTCTCCTCCCTTTTTTCCTTGATTTATCTCATTCACACTCATCTAGAACTAAAAAATCTTACGTTTCAAATACATCACAGCAATATTGTCACGACAATATTGCCTACGCAGGCACTGCTATTATTCCTCTTATTGATTTCAATGCGAGAGATAAAATAGCAGACGCCCCCAACCAATCTTTATCCACAATCAATACACTTGATAAACATCACAATGTTTTTTTATATTTACCAACGATTGATCCACATAGATTAATTTTAACTTCTCATACTCTTTCTGATAATTTACGAGAAGATTTTGAATACCCTCAAGAACTCTCAAAAAACAAAGGCCTCTCTTTACAAACATATTACCCTCATCTAATCGAATTAATCAATCAAAATCAGCAATTTTTCTCCAATCCATACCTCACGGATCAATACATTAACCTATTTTTCTCATTACATCATGGCTTAAATCAATAATATTGTTATCAAAATTTAATGTCGCATAATGTTGCATTCAAATCAGCCAGTTTATCATTCAGATCTCAAATCACTTTCTAAAAATAACCATGACACCTGTCATGATACCCCTAGTTCAAGTGAAGTGTCAGATACCAATTCTTATATTTCTTCAACTAGCACTATCAGTGACTCTCATCGATCTTATTTCATTTCACCGTATGTCACACTCATCATACCAACCACCTGTATACCAATCATATTAATTTATGATGTAAATACAGTTTTATCGCTATCATTATCTTTTATCTCGTTTTTTATAATTTCATGGAATTTTCCAATCATGACAAAATCTCTTTACGAGCGCCCTCTATATATCGGCGATATTCAAAATACTCGATTCGAAATTTCCTACATTAATATTATGAATGTCATTTTATCTATTGCTTGCGCATTCTTATTTGATAATTTTATTATTCGCGAACAAATTTATAATAAAAGTTTACTTGAAATCACCGGTCTCCTCGGTGGTAATATAACGTTCTTTGCTTCTATTCAAAATTATTTCGCGAAATTTCTCCTCTCCGTCTGTCATAAATGTAAATTACATGATGAAGCAGCAAAATCTCGCCGAAATAGTACAGATGACACTGATACCTCTATACCCTCACCATCAACCCAAGCATGTATAGTACTCGCGAATAATCAACTATCGACCCGTTAACGATGTAAAATACACAATGATAAATATTTGCTAACAAATATAAAACAATATTAAGATTATTTAAAAATGCACCTAAATAATCTTCCGTTTAATGTCATTAAACAATTACCATCGGGTGTTTCCGGAGATACATTCCTCGCTACTCACCAGCATTTTCGTAATTCATTTACTAATAATCCAACAAAATGTATTCTAAAATGTTTTAAACCTGCATGGTCTGTACCTGCCGCATATCGAGAATTTTATATGTTACAACAAGTCGCCTCACTTAATAAACCAAAATTTTTCCCTATCCCACTTAAAATTTATCGACAAAATTCTCGATTATTTTTACTTCAGCACTACATTGATGGCGAAATGGCGCCCACCCTACATAAGCATATTATGACTACAAATAATCTTTCAGGCCTCAAACGATATATCAAAAATATTCTAAAATTAACAGATCTGTGTAACTCAAAATTTATTACCCATCTTGATATCAAACCCCCAAATATTATCACAAATAATCTAGATAATACATTAGCATTCGTCGATTTTGGTAGCGCCAGATCAATTAGTCACCCTGATCCCCGAAAATTAATATATATTGATCAACCAATTGGTACATATCATTATGCCGCCCCCGAAATTTTTCACGGCGAATATAATATTACATCCGATATTTATTCAATCGGTAAAATTTTACAATCCTTTGATATGGATATTTGTCCTGACGGTAATGCATTGCTGAATAAAATGCTCCAGAATAACCCCCGATTGCGACCATATGCAGCACAACTGTTAAAGGATCCATGGTTTTCGTGATATTTTATATTTATTATATAAAATAACTTCTTACAATATTGCACGGTCTTGCAAGATTGAGTATGATCTCTATTTGCGTGATTTTCGACCCCGACGTGATTTGCGTGATTTTCGACCCCGACGCGACTTGCGTGACTTGCGCCCTCTGCGAGATTTGCGTGACTTTCTTACACAGCCAACGGATTTGCGCCACGAGCATGATTTAAATTTTTTAGATTTGCCACATGACTTCTTTTTAGGACAAGATCTACATTTCGACTTGCGTGACTTGCGTGACTTGCGAGACTTGCGTGACTTGCGACCCCGACGAGACTTACGACCCCGACGAGATTTGCGAGATTTACGACCTCTACGAGACTTACGAGACTTACGAGACCTGCGGCGTCTCCGGGATTTGCGCCCCTTGCGTGATTTGCGGGACTTACGGCCTCTACGTGATTTGCGAGACTTGCGTGATTTGCGAGACCTACGCCCTCTACGTGATTTGCGTTTTGAATTGAACGCCAATAGTCCTTCCGGCTGCTCGTAGTCTTGCTGGCCGGACTTCATCGCCCCACTAGCACCTCCCGTGCGCATTGCGGTGTATTTATCAAAGTCTGCGGCTGCACCCTTCGCTATCGGTGCTCCGCCCGCCGCTGAGGATGCAGCGCTACCGCCAAATCTTTTAGATTTGCTAGGAATTTCAACACATCGAAGATTA
>Ga0308007_10000796_pt1 | contig 14029 bp, 13 predicted proteins | sample Neamet71_FD_203152 | JGI IMG/M metagenome (GOLD analysis project Ga0308007, IMG submission 203152) | Marine microbial communities from water near the shore, Antarctic Ocean - #71 | ecosystem: Environmental > Aquatic > Marine > Unclassified | place: Southern Ocean | collected 2014-06-07
AAATTTATTAAAATCAGCTGCAACTGCGGGGTGAACTAAAGCATTTAACTGTCTAAGCTTTTCGGGACTATTAAACACTATATCAGCAACTTTTTCACGATCTAACTTTGTATTTAAATAAATATCCGAACCAAATATTTTCTTGATTTCTGAAATCAAAAAAAGATCTGACTCAATCAACTTTTTAGACTCTAAATCCGATTCATAGCAGGGAATTCCTTTTGCTTTAAAAACATTTAGAATTTTAGTTTTTCCACTTCCAATCCCCCCTGTAAGTCCTATGATCTTCATTGTCTTATTAAATAATCTACTTCAATTGGTTTCCATCTGACCTTGCGGACACCTTGGGGTTGCCTTTCAATATTTACGATTAGCGATTTTTTACCTCCTCCATCAGAAGTGTCAAAATCACAACTAAAAGCAAAATCCTTAGAGTCAATTCGCTCTGCTTTATCTAAAAGCACAGAAAAAGTAACCGCAACTGATTGAGGAAATAACTTTATGGAAAGGCTATCAGGTAAGCTTTTAATATTGATAAAAGATGAGACTGTTTTTTCAGTAAACTTCCTAACGCTAGCTGTTACTATTGTGTGTTTTTTTTCTAATTTTAATAAAATATTCGTTTTTACAAAGCCAATTTTTTTTTTGATATCCGTATTTACATCAATAAGTTTAATTGGCAATGTGTTTAATCCATTTAAAGTATCAAGCAATTGTGCAGGTCCAGAAATCCAAAGACTATCAGGCTCAATGTTCCAGTCTTCATTAATATCAAATCCAGGCAAAAAGTTTATGTTTAGTAATGGGCGAATAGCAACTTTTTTTCTTTCAAGTTTGTCATAATTAAATTTTAAAACATTTGGAGTGACACGATTTATGGTTGCATTATCAAAAAGCTGTTGTTCAATTTGAAACCTTTGATTAAATAAGTTGATCAGTGCGGTTCCTGAATTATAGGAAGCGTTTTCAAATGAAAGTTCCACTTTTTTATTAAACAAATGATAAATCAGCAATTGAAAACCACTTGCGGTGAGATCGACTTTAAGTTCTAAATTCTTTTCTAAAATAGGAACAATGGTAACAGGGAGATCGATCAGATTTACTGATAAATCCACTTTAGAATCATAGGTATTTGAAAGCCTTGTTATTACCCAAAAAATAGTCGACAACACCACAAAGAATATGAAAAACCGAAACTTATTCTTTTCGGGGAAACTTTTTTTGAAATTGCTTAATAGTCGATCGGCAATTGCCATATTCTAGGGAATTAAGTTAGAATAGATTAAATCTGATCCAAAGCGTCGATTATTTCTTGACTTACTCCAACTTTAGAAAAACCTCCATCATGGAATAAATTCTGTAGTGTCACCATTTTTGTATAATCAGAAAACATCATCACCGTATAATTTGCGCAGTCCTCAGCAGTAGCATTTCCTAAAGGAGCGGTTTTTTCAGCATAATGGAGAAAACCATCCAACCCTTTTACTCCTTTACCGGCGGTTGTTAAAGTAGGAGACTGAGAAATGGTATTAACTCTAACTTTCTTCTCTTTTCCAAAGAAATATCCAAAGCTTCTTGCTATCGATTCCAAGTAAGCTTTGTTATCAGCCATGTCATTGTAGTTTGGAAAAGTTCGTTGTGCAGCAATGTAGGAAAGTCCTACAATACTTCCCCATGCATTCATAGCATCTTTTTTATATAAAGTTTGCATTAATTTATGAAAAGAAACTGCAGAAACATCCCATCCTTTTGCCATCCAATCATAGTTTAGATCTGTATAGTGTTTCCCCTTTCTGACGTTAATAGACATTCCTATAGAATGTAATACAAAATCTAACTTACCACCCAAATTTTCTAAGGCCTTGTCTACAAGGTTTTCTAAATCTTCCATATTGGTTGCATCGGCGGGAATAACAATTGAGCCCGTTTCTTCTGCCAAATTATTAATCGTTCCCATTCTCATCGCGACAGGGGCGTTAGTTAAAACGAATTTTCCACCTGCATCAGCAACTGCATTGGCTGTTTTCCATGCAATTGACTGATCATCAAGCGCTCCGAAAATAATTCCTCTTTTTCCTTCTAATATCTTATGGGACATGCTTGTTTTTTTATGATTAGTTTAACAAATATACAGTTAATTGAGTAATTGCTTGGCGTGCTCCAAAGCGGTTTTAGTCATTCCCTCTCCGGCCAACATTTGTGCCAATTCCTCTACCCTTTCTTGATGATTTAAATCTTTTAGTTTTGTTAGTGTATCTTGTCCGTTTACTTCTTTATAAACTCTAAAATGCTGTTTGCCTTTGGCTGCTACTTGAGGTAAATGAGTAATTGTAAAGACCTGCATGTATTTTGCCATGTCAGACATGATGTTCCCTATTTCATTTGAAACTTGACCCGAAACGCCGGTGTCAATTTCATCAAATACAATCGTAGGAAGCTTTTTAAAGCGAGACAAAATTGTCTTTATTGAAAGCATAATTCTTGACATTTCGCCTCCTGAAGCAACTTTCTTTAAGGGATTGTATTCGGATCCTAAGTTAGCAGAAAAAAGAAACTCTAATCGTTCTTTTCCATTGTGCAACAATTTTTCGCTTTCTATAAGTTCAATTTTAAATTTGGCATTCTGCATGCCCATTCTAGCGACCAATTGCTCCATTTCAGAACACAGTCTAGGAATTGCTTTTTGACGGTTATTATGTAATTTGATCGCAATGGCATTCAGCTCTGTTAAATATTTATTTAATTTATCCAGAAGTTTCTTAATGTTTTCTTTTAAGTTTTCAGTTTCCTGAAGTTTTAAATCTATACTATTCTTTATCTCAATTAAATCACCTACATCATCAACTTTGTGTTTGGTATAGAGCGCATAGAGTAATTTAAGTTGCTCTTCTGACTCCTCTAGTTGTTTGGGATTCATCTCAAGTAGCTCCAACTTGGCTTGTAAATCATTGACCATGTCTTTGAGGTCAATCGACAAACTTGTAGTTCTTTTTTTGAAAGTCTCGAATTGCTTCGACTTTTCGACAGCTTGATTTAATATGGATTTCAAAGAATATAGCTGTGTCAAAATACCCATTCGCTCCTCCTCAATTATTTGAATACTTTGGGATAAATAGGATTGTAGATCTTCAACATTAGAAAGCTGGCTGATCATTTCTTCGAGAGGTACTTGCATTCCTACCTTAAGGTTTGCAGCTTCTAATTCTTCAAGTAAATAAAGATTATAATCTCTATCAATACTGGCTTTTTGATTCAAATCGAGCAATCGATTATGTTCCTCCTTCGCAGTATTATAGACTTTCAGCTTGTATTGAAACTGTCTTAATAAATGCTCATTTCCAGCCAATGCATCGAGAACTAAAAACTGATATTCACTTTTAAACAAGGATTGATTATCGTGTTGGGAATGAACATCTATTAAAGTTTCGCTCAAACGACTGATTTTATCGAGAGTAACTGGCGTGTCATTTATAAAAGCTCTTGATTTACCACTAGGGACGATCTCTCTCCTTATGATGGTCTCCGATTCATGGTCAAGGGATTCTTCGTCAAAAAAGTGTCTTAAATCGTATTTATCAATTAAAAATGATGCTTCAACGATGCATTTCTTTGTGCCGTCTTTAAGAACATTAAGCTCTGCTCTTTTCCCCAGAACTAGTGAAAGTCCACCCATCAGAATAGATTTACCCGCACCGGTTTCTCCTGTAATACAGGTCATACCATCCAGAAAAGAAACTTCCAGATGTTCTATTAATGCATAATTGGTAATCTTTAGACCTTTAATCAAAAAAAATATTTATTATCGGTTTATTATCAAAGATAACCGAGATTAAAAATAATTTCAAGTAATCTGACTATTTAATTTGTTTCCATTGCGAAAGAAAGAAAGGCGCAATCTTTTTAAGTAATTCAGCAGTTTGGTCAAACTCAACTTCGGGGCCACTAGAAAAAACCTTTACTATTTCATCAGATTTGGCATCAAAAAAAAGCTGTAAAAGTAAGGCGTTGGGTCTGCGTATGAATAATTTCTCAAGACCAGACAAGGCATTCATCATTTCTTTTTTGCAATTTTCCGGAGATTGAGTCATCACATCCATCCCTTTTCGGTGATAGGCATACATCGTTTCTCTGTACTCTTTAAATGTGTTTGAACGCATCGAATCAACTAACCAAAAACGATTTCTGACGCTTTCATTTTGCTTCCAACCCTTATGACCACTCAACTGAGAAAGATTGACAATCTTTTGGGCTTGTTCAAAATAATCATTTCCTCCTTTAAACTGATAACTATCGGCGTCCAATCCCAAAATGGTATAAACATAAAAGCTAATGAGTGCAACGATATTAGACTCAAATGCAGAGGGATTATAAAATAAAGGCTGAAATTCTTCGTAAACAAAACTGATATCTTTATCTAAAAAGTTTAATATTGGGCTATCAAAATTTGAATCAAATATTGGTCGCTGAGATTGAACTTGGAGCGTCCCTTCAAACTTAGAAGCACCGTAGGAAGTAAGATTAATGACAAAACTACAAGTAATTTTTTCTTGAGGTAAAAACTCTACACTAGTCCATGATCTCGTATTAATGAACTCATTCAAAGAACGCTCTAATGTTTTAAAAATCTGCTGATTGGTTTGATTCACCAGATCCGCATTTATTATCACTTGAGCATTCAATTCTTGGGCTTGAACATGAAAAAAAAAAAGCGAAATAACTGAAAATATGCATAGGTTACGCATAATATTTTAAAATTTGGGTGAATATGTCATGGGCTACTAAAGCTTTTGATTTTAATTCGAAATCTCTCGGAATCCCTTCTTGGTTAATAAAGGATATTTTATTTTGATCTCCAGAAAAGCCAGCGCCTTTATCATTTAGCGAGTTTAGGATTATAGCATTTAAATTTTTAGCCTTTAATTTTTTGATTGCATTTTTTAATTCGTTCTCCGTTTCGAGGGCAAACCCAACTAAGAACTGGCCCTTCTTTTCTTTACCCATAGTAGCAAGAATATCTTGAGTAGGAACCAGATTTATCGTATTATAACCTCTCTCTTTTTTTATTTTCTGGGCATGACTATTATCGGGTTTAAAGTCAGCAACTGCAGCAGCAGCAATAGCAATTTGAGTATTAGAATAGTTTTTCATAACAACTTCAAACATCTCACTTGCTGAAGTTACCCGCCGAACATCAATCCGATTGTCTTTTAATTCCAAAGCTGTCGGACCTGAAACGAGCAATACTTCTGCCCCAAGTTTTGAGGCTTCTTTTGCCAATTCAAAACCCATCTTACCACTGGCATGATTGCCAATAAATCGAACAGGGTCAATGGCCTCATAGGTTGGCCCTGCTGTTATTAGTATTTTTTTACCATAAAGTGGTAGATTTTTCTCTAAGTCTTTTTCAATAAAATCGACAATTTCTTCAGGAGATAACATCCGACCCTTACCATGTAGTCCACTTGCCAAAAACCCTTTTCCTACGGGCAAAACATGATGTCCAAATGATTTTAATATTTTAAGATTTTTTTGATTAGCACTGTGCGTATACATATCCAAATCCATAGCTGGAGCGATATAAACCCGACTAGTAAAAGAAAGATAGGTGGCAATTAATAGATTATTACATTTTGCATTCACTAGGGCAGAAAGCGTGTTGGCAGTTGCCGGGGCAATAATAAATAAGTCTGCCCATTTTCCCAGTTCCACATGATCGTTCCAAACAGGATTATCCATTTCGGTGGCTGTAAAAGTAGATAAAACAGGGTTGTTGGATAAAGTAGAAAGCGTCAATGGAGTAACAAAATTTTTTGAGGAAGGGGTCATGACGACGCGAACCTCAGCATTAAGACATTTGAGTAATCTGACAATCAATGGCGTTTTGTAAGCGGCTATTCCCCCAGAAATACCTAATAGGATTTTCTTTCCGCTTAAAACACTCATTTCTTAAGAGTTAGGTTCCTCTGTATTACGATAATAAATCTTTTCATTCAACCATTCTTCGACAGCAATGGCATGTGCTTTAGGCAAACGCTCATAAAACTTAGAAACTTCGATTTGTTCTTTGTTTTCGAAAATTTCTTCTAAACTGTCATTGTGAGTTGCAAACTCTTCCAATTTCTCATGAAGTTCTTTACGAATATCCAAATTGATCTGATTTGATCTTTTCGAAATGATTGATAAGGCCTCATAGATGTTTTCAGTCGGAGCATCAATTATATTCCGATTGTAAGTAGTCGTGCTCGTTGGAGCATCTGAATTTCTAAATTTTGTCATGATTTTTATTTATTGGGCTTCAATTTTCAAAAGTATTAATTTCTTTCTCGATAGCTTTCATTTTCTTCGAAAGATCTTTCTCAAATAATGTTTCAGGGTAATAACGTAGAATAGCACCGTATAGTGGTGTTAATTCATTTAATCTTTCGATTTTTTTAGAATCAACACTGTTGGTCGCAATTTCGTATGAGGATAAAAATTTATAAAAAAGTGCTTCTTCCCTGAACTTAGTTCCTACAAATTCTCCAATAAAATTATCAAAAGAAGTTATTGCGGCTTTATAATCGTAGATCGTATAATATTGCTTGGCAATTTCAAATTCCTTTTTTTCAATTTTAGTTTGAAGTTCACTAATTAACTTATTTGACTCTTTTAAATATTTAGAATCCGGATAATTGTTTATAAAAATCTGGAGTTTTTCCAAACCTGTAAAAGTATCTGCTTGATCCAAACTATGTGCGGGGGACATCATATAATATGATTTTGCTGCCAAAAAACTAACCTCTTCAATTTTCTGTGACTTGGGATAGGATTTTATGAAGTTTTCAAATTGGTAGGCTGCTAGATGATAACTCTTAGTGTTAAAGTAAGAATCAGCAAAAAAGAAAACCAATCTTTCAGCTTGCGGTTTTCCTCTATAGGCTGGAACCAACTGTTCGAACAATCGGTTTGCACGGCGGTATTCGCCTGCGTTGTAATAATCTTCAGCTGCTTTGTACTTGGCAGTCAAATCATCATTATTCAGAATTTTCTGATACTCGCTGCAAGAGAATAACAGCATTACTGATAAAATAGAGAAAAATAAGTAATGGTGGTTTTTTTGCATGGTTCAAAATTACTAAATAATTTGGATATTAAGTAAATAAATATTTGATTCAAAATGCGTTAATAAAAAACTAATTAATCTTTGAACTACAGGTCTAATCGTTTTGAAATTGCTGTAATAAGCTTAATTCATGGTTAAGTTTTTCAACAAGACCTTTAGAAGCTTTCACAAGCGGCAACCTAAGGACGTTATCACAAAGCTCTAGGGAGTTCATCAAAACCTTAATCCCAACTGGATTTCCTTCCAAATAAATCATTCTAATCAAATCTAAAATCGCATAATGATAGCTGTAAGCTAATTTTGAATCCCCTTCTAGCGCAGAATGGATAATTCTTGAAAACTCAGCAGGTATTGCATTTCCAATTACAGAAATAACCCCTTTAGCACCAGCAAGGATCATTGGAAGTGAAATCTCATCATCTCCAGAAAGAATTAAAAAACCAGAAGGAACGCTTTTAATCAGTGTTTGAGCTTGCTGAAAGTCTCCAGAAGCTTCTTTTAAAGCAATAATATTATCAAAATCTTGAGCCAATCGGACTACAGTCTCTGGTTCCAAGTTAACTCCAGTTCTAGCAGGGACGTTGTAAAGAATAATTGGCAAAGGAGCGGCTAACGAAAGGGCCTTGAAATGTTGGTAAAGACCTTCCTGGTTCGGTCTATTATAATACGGCGTTACTGAAAGTATTGCGGAAAATCCATCGAAATTATTACTTTTTAGTTCCTCTACCAGTTCATGGGTATTGTTTCCTCCTACTCCTAAAACGAGAGGGATACGACCAGCATTAGCTTCAATTGTTTTTTCAACAATATGTTTCTTTTCAACCTTACTCAATGTCGCAGTTTCAGCAGTGGTACCTAGGACAACAATATAATTCACCGAACCAGCACAAAGATGATCAATTACCCTAGGAATTGCTTCAAAATCTACTAAACCTTCATTCGTGAAAGGGGTAATCATTGCTACACCATGACCTTTGAATTGCTTCATTATTGAAATTTATATATTATTTTTAAATACTTCTTTACTTCGTTTGCAAATACATTTTTATTTTTAGTAGGCACATCAATAATCAAATCATTTAATTCATGTTCTACCGAATTAAAACCTACACTGATCTTTTTGTCACATCTTAAACTCACTATTTTAAGATGAATGTCATTTTTATCAAAATAATTTATCAAAACATCACATTTAGAAGCGCAAAAAACTTCTAAAACCTCATTAAAAGAACCAAAACTACCAATATCTTTTTGACCATAGCTTTTGTTTAAAATTGTCGATTCAAGTTTCTTATTTGTTTGAAAAAACGTAAGGATCTTTACGTTTTTTTTTGGCACTTTAAAATACTTAGCAATTCTATAAAAATAGGCTTCTTTAATATCAAATCTACCATCCAAAATGATAGATATATTGTTAATTTTCTTAAAAGACATTTGCTGCTTAGATACTAACAGTTTGTTTAGTTCATTTTTATAAATGTATCCTAAGAATATTTTTTTTAGCCAGCTTGACATATAACCGTTTAATTCAAAATTAAAGTTTACTGAATTTAGAAAGGAAAATATTATTTTATATCAATTAATACTTTATATTGTTTCAAATATAACATTTTGTTAAATTAATTATTTTCAGAAATCATCTTTAAAAAACCTTCTTCAGAGAGAATTAAAATACCCAGTTGATCTGCTTTTGTTTTTTTACTTGGACCCATTCCATCACCTGCAACAACAAAATCTGTTTTTGTAGATATAGAACTACCCACGGTGCCGCCAAAAAACTCTATTTTCTCTTTGAGTTGCTCTCTTGAAATGGTTTGGAAAACTCCAGAAACAACAAATTTCTTGTTTTTTAAAAATAAATTATAAGATAGCGATTTTTTCTCTAATTCAAATTGCAAACCTATAATTTTTAAACGATTGATTAAATCAACATTTAATGGATTCAAAAAATAAGCTTGAAGACTCTGTGCTATTCTCTCTCCAATTTCGTCAACTGACAACAAAGCAGCAGTGTCGGCAGCAATTAATTCATCAATAGACCCAAACGCTGCAGTTAGTTTTTTAGCAACTGTTTCGCCAACAAATCGGATTCCCAAGCCAAATAAAACTTTTGAAAAAGGTTTATTTTTAGATTGCGTCAAACCCTCAACTAATTTCTCTACGGATTTCTCAGCCATTCTGTCAAGCGGGAGTAAATCATCAACACTTAGATCATAAAGATCTGCAATATTTTTCACCAACTCGTTGTGGTAAAGCAAAGTAACCGTTTCGCTTCCTAGACCATCAATATCCATTGCTTTTCTAGAAATAAAATGTTGAATTTTTCCTATTATTTGCGGGGGGCATCCTACTTGATTGGGACAGTAATGCTGTGCTTCTCCTTCAATTCTTGTGAGCAATATTTCACATTCAGGACAATGGGTGATAAAATTAATTTTATTCTCAATTGGTGCACGAGAATAAGCGTAAACACCAACGATTTTCGGGATAATTTCCCCTCCTTTTTGAACGAAAACTGCATCACCAATTCTGAGCTCCAGCTTCTGAATTTGATCTGCGTTGTGAAGCGAAGCTCGCCTAACTGTGGACCCGGAAAGCAAAACAGCCTCAAGATTGGCTACTGGAGTCACAGCTCCTGTTCGACCAATTTGATAATTCACTGAAAGTAATTTTGTGATTGCTTCTTCTGCCTGAAACTTATAGGCAATTGCCCAACGAGGTGCTTTTGCAGTGAAGCCCAATTCTGATTGTTGATTAAAACTATTTACTTTGATTACTACACCATCAATTTCATAAGGCAATTCATTTCTTTTCTTGTTCCAGTGTTCCAAATAATCAAAGACTTCGTTGAGGTTTTTTGCCTCAATGGCTGTCTCAGGAACTTTAAATCCCCATAACCGGGCTTGTTTAAGACCTTCTATCTGAGATTTTACTTTTAAATTCTCACCAGCCAAAGCGTATAAAAAACATTCTAAAGGACGTTTTGCGACCAAAGCACTGTCTTGAGTTTTTAAGGATCCAGAGGCGGTATTTCTTGGATTCATATAGGGGGCTTCCCCTTGTTTAACCCGCTCCTGGTTCATGGCTTGAAACCCCTTGAGCGGCAAAATAATTTCTCCTCTTATTTCAAAAAAATCTGGATAATCTCCCTGTAATTTCAAAGGAATGGTTGGAATTGTTTTTAAATTTTGGGTCACGTCATCACCCTGGGCACCATCTCCTCGGGTAACTCCATGAAGTAAAACTCCATTTTCATATGTCAGACTGATAGAGGCACCGTCATACTTTAATTCACAAGTATAAGTCACATCTTGATCTCCTAAAATCTTTTGAATTCGAGTTTCCCACTGTTCAATCTCTTCCTTCGAATAACTATTCAAAAGCGAATACATCGGAAACTTATGGGTGTGGTTTCTGAAATTTTTTGTGACGCCACCCCCTACTCTTTGACTTGGAGAATTTGGATCAAAAAATTCAGGATGTTTTGTTTCTAAGTAGATAAGTGATTTAAGCAATGTGTCGAATTCAAAATCATTTATGGTGGGAGCATCCAAAATATAGTAGTTATAGTTGTGTTGATGCAACATAGCCCGCAATTGATTGATCTTTTCGGCTTCTTTATTCATTTATTTCTTAATTGCTTTTAACATTCTTTTTTTACCAAAAATATCGTTTCCAACAACAATATCCTTAAAAGAGTAAGAAGAAATCATTTTTTTCAACGCTCCTATATATTTAGGATTAATTTCAAAATAGAGCACACCCATGGTTTTTAGGTTTATTTCTGCAAAAGCAATTATCTTTTTATAAAAAAAAAGAGAATCGTCCTCGGGAGTAAATAATGCCAAGTGTGGCTCGTAATTTAAAACATTTAAAAGCATTTCTTTTTTTTCTTCGGGCTTAATGTAGGGAGGATTTGAGACTATTACATCCAGAGATTGTTCCCAGTTCGATAGGGTTGTAAGGTCCTTTTGAATGAAATTCACATCTGCATCATGAATTTTTGCATTTTTCTTAGCCACTTCAAGTGCTAAGTGTGAAACGTCAATAGCAGTAATATTTAAATTTAAGTTTTCTATCGCCAATACAATAGGAATGCAACCACTCCCCGTTCCAATGTCCAAAACATTTAATTTGTCTTTTGAGATAGGAAAATCGGAAAGCATCCAACTTACCAATTCTTCAGTTTCAGGTCTCGGAATCAATACCGATTCATCAACATAAAATGAATGTCCCATAAAGAAAGTTTCATTTAAAATATACTGAATTGGCTTGTTTTTTTTTAATTCTAAAAGCACAAAATCAAGTTGAGCAGTTTCTGATTGACTTAAGGCATAATTAGGATGAATAGCAATAAAAGTAGGATCCCAATCAAAATAATATTTGACAAGACGTTTCAGAAAACTTTGGATTTCTGTTAAAGAATAAACTGTCTTCAACTCCTTATAAAAATGATTCCTGTATTCTATTAATTGCATGGCCCAAAATTAAGATAAAGATTGGTTTTTCGTGAGAGATTTCATTCAAGCTTCAATTATATTCAGAAAGTAATTAATAACTAAATATCCATGAACTAGGTTCTAAATTTGTTTAATTTTACATTTAGTTAATGTAAATTATTAAAAATTTAATAGCTGTAAATGCACAAAAGGGATAAAGTTTTAATGCACCGATGTATTGATTTGGCCAAGAAAGGACTGGGAAACACCTATCCAAACCCTTTGGTGGGATGTGTTCTTGTAAAAAATAATGAGATAATTGCTGAAGGTTGGCATAAAAAAGCTGGGGCTGCACATGCAGAAGTTAATGCCATCCAAAAAGTTACAGATAAATCTATTTTAAAAAATTGTACCCTCTATGTAAACCTCGAACCTTGTTGCCATTTTGGCAAAACCCCTCCCTGTGCAGATTTAATTATTGAAATGGGAATCCAGAATGTTGTCATTGGGTGTCAAGACTCGAATGAAAAAGTTTCTGGAAAAGGAGTTAAAAAACTAATTGAAGGGGGTTGCAACGTAATAACTGGAGTGCTTAAAAAGGAATGTAAAACCTTAAATCAACGCTTTTTTACTTTCCATGAACAAAAACGACCATATATAATATTAAAGTGGGCAGAAAGTATGGATGGATTTATGGCCCCAAAAAACTCCGAGAAAGATTATTGGCTCACACATGCCCATTCTCGGCAAAGAGTTCACCAATGGAGAAGTGAGGAACAAGCTATTTTGTTGGGATCGCAAACTGTCCTAAACGATAATCCAAATTTATCGACCAGACTTTGGTATGGAAAAAATCCTATTCGGTTTGCCATCGATCCCAATCAAAGAATTCCAAAAAATTCGAATTTGAAAGATGGAAAAATTAAAACCTTCTTTCTAGTTGATGAAAATTCTGACAGAAAAAATGAAAATATTATTATTTCTGCTGAAGAAATACTCAAATCACTCTACAAAAAAAACATTCAATCGGTGATAATTGAGGGTGGTGCAAAAACGCTAGAATTCTTTATTAAAAATAAAATATGGGATGTTGCTCGTATTTTTAAAACCAATAAAAACTTAAATGATGGATTAAAATCTCCAAAAATTGATGGAGAATTAAAACGTAGCACTAGAATTCAAAATGATGTTTTAATGGAAATTCACAAAGACTGAAGTTTTTCAGTCAAACTTTCCGGGCATCTAATAGGTCTGTTATTTTTACTATTCAAAAAAGCAAGCGTTGTTGACCCAGTAGCAACTTCATTCCCTAGTTGGTTCATAACTAAATATTTAAACTTAACTTTAATTTTTGGCATTTCAAGAAGTGTAAGTTCTACAGACAAAAGGTCATCAAAAAATGCCGGAGACTTGAAAAATATTTCAGCATCAATAACTGGCATAATCACACCATTCTCTTCAAGTCTTTTGTAAGAAAACTCAACAGCGTTAAGCCACTCGATTCTGGCCAATTCAAAGTATTTCAAATAGTTACTGTGATGTACAAATCCCATTTGATCTGTCTCTGAATATCTCACTTTGAATTTTTTTGTTGTGTATTTTATCAAAATTGAATGTTTTTTTTTATATTACATTAAGAATTTGTTGTCATAATTTATTCATAAAATAATTAATATTTAAGTATAAAATTTATTTATTTTTATTTATTTTTATTTCATATTTGCAAGTGTCAACATTAAATTAATATTAATAGTTTTTTACATATTATATAATCTAAGTTTTAAATATTTTAATGAAAGTTAATGCAAATAACATTTGGAGTAATTGTTTGATTTTTATCAAAGATAATATCCAATCGCAAGCTTACAAAACTTGGTTTGAGCCCATTGTCCCCGTAAAAATTTTTGAAAATTCATTAAGCATACAAGTTCCAAGTAAATTTTTCTATGAATGGCTTGAAGAACATTATGTAAAAATTTTAAAGATTGCTCTCATAAAAGAATTGGGTAAAGATGCTCGATTGGTTTATGTAATAAAAATGGAAAATACTTTTGGAAATAAAACTCCATTTACCGAAAGCATTCCAAGCAGTAATCAGGCCGGAATAAATCCCCAAGATGTAGATGCTCCCCTTAAAACCTACCCCAATGAATTAAAAAATCCATTTGTAATTCCTGGAATTCGTAATCTTCAAATCGAATCTCAGTTAAATCCCAATTATAACTTTGAAAATTTCCTTGAAGGCGATTCTAACAGACTTGCCAGGTCTGCTGGTCTAGCTGTTTCTAACAAACCTGGAGGTACTTCATTCAATCCATTAATGGTTTTTGGAGGTGTTGGATTGGGAAAAACTCACTTGGCGCACGCCATCGGAGTTGATATTAAGGAAAAATACCCTGAAAAAACAGTCCTTTATATTTCTGCCGAAAAATTTACTCAGCAATACATAGAATCTGTAAAGAAAAACACAAGAAATGATTTTATTCAT
>Ga0308007_10000798_pt1 | contig 14011 bp, 11 predicted proteins | sample Neamet71_FD_203152 | JGI IMG/M metagenome (GOLD analysis project Ga0308007, IMG submission 203152) | Marine microbial communities from water near the shore, Antarctic Ocean - #71 | ecosystem: Environmental > Aquatic > Marine > Unclassified | place: Southern Ocean | collected 2014-06-07
AATGACTTCATACTTGATTTTTTCTGTTGAAAAATTAAATGTAAATAGTCAAAGAACTAAAAAATGTCAAAAAGACAAATTTTTAAAAGTTGCTTTTTTCAATATTAAATTATGCTAAGAATTGTTGAGATGTCATTGTTAAAGTCAATTATTTCTCCCAGCTTTTTGCCCAATAACAAATTTCCTACAGGGCTTTCAGGTGAAATACAATAACAGCTTTCATCTCCGAACTTACAAACACCTAATGAAATCGCAATATAGTAGTTTGCTTTATTGGTTATTACTAAAGAACCGATTCCTACAATGACTGAAGAATGATTGTTTTTTAAGGTTTGTATTTTTCTGTAATTGGATTCAGTTTTTGCCAATTGAACTCCTAATTTTTCTCGTTCTAATTGAATCATTGCACGTCCTGTTTCGTGTTTATCTCCTACACTACTTTTACTTTCTGAATTCAAAGCCTCCGAGAGTTCATGTTTTCTTTTTTCAAAACCCTTTAGTTTTTGGAGCAAAGTGGAAACACAATAATTATAAATTTTTTCTTTTCCCATATTTAATAAAAAAAACCCTCATTTAAGAGGGTTCAAATTAAATATATTTTTCTACACGAAAACAACATTAAATGATAATTTCATAAAGTTACTATTGAGTAACTTATTCAGTGACAACTGCTTCGTCTGCTGCAACGGCTATCATCATTCCATTAGCATCGAAAAAGTCACCAGATTCGAAAATCTTACCTTCTTTTGCATTAAAATAGTGATAAGAATCTAGAGAAAAACTTTTCCCAGTAGCGATACTAACTCCTTTCCAAGTCCCGTAAACTCGAACGCTTCCATCAGGCTTAAGTGTCGTTTCGTCAACACCAGGAAGCCAGATTTGATCTTCAAAAGTAACATCCTTAAAGTTTGTCATATAAAATTCTGCTTGGCCAATAACTCCATCTAACCCAACTTTTCCAACGCCATACATTGGTGATTGGTGCTCTACTTCTTCGTGAATCAATGATTTAAAAAGTTCAAAGTTTGTTGGGGAAGTGTAAGACATTAACATTTTTTGCGCCACTTCTTTATTAGTATTGTAAAGGCTTAAATCTTGCTTTACTTCACAAGAAAGAAGTAAAACGGTAATAGCAATTAATAAATATTTTTTCATTTTTCTTTTTTTTAATTAATTATTTAATACAATTTGGGATTTAATTCTGAATTTTCCGTTGTTATTGAGGTATTTATATTAATCCATTCCTTTTATTGATATTAAATCTTTACTCACTTTTACACTATTTAACTAATAATAAAACAAACACTTAATCCTACTCCACAGTTTTTGAGTTTATCAAATCGCCAAAGCCAATCATTGTTGGAAACAAGACATCAAATAAATAACAAGCTACAAGGATTGTTTATTTGACCAAAATGGGTTGTGTCCAGGCTTGCTCAAGTTCTCCCTTTAAATATGGGTTTTCTTTTAAAACATTAGAGTTTATTTTTGCTCTAACAATGAGGTCATTTTTTTCATAAACATATTCGGCAGTAGTGCCTTTAACTCTTTTTAATTCTTCCATGTTTTCATTGCCCTCTTGATAACCTATAAAAATGATTTCATAAACAATATCCGCTTTTGAATCTACTTCAATGGAAAGTTTTTTATCGGTAGCATTTATCTTTTTTAAAGAAACCCCAGAAGAAGAATAAAAATCTCCAGCTTCCATTGCTTCAATCAAACTTGCAGGGTCTAATCTTTTTGAATTAACCATTACCCATCCTCTTCCAGGGTTACTATGATCAGGTGATTTTATGTGATAATTGTGGCTGTCATCAGTTGCAATCCCTAGAAGCAAAGGTTTCTTTTCATTGTAATAAGAAATATTTATCAGGTCCCACATGGTTTCTATACCAAAGTGCGTTTCATCTCCCTCATTATGGACTGCAGGATGACCGTTGTAGAGTTCAAAAAACCTTTCTCCACTCAGTTTTTTCAAATCCTCTGTATTGATGCCATAGCCAAAGTTGGGGTGGTTGATGTGGGCAAACATGGGAATATTAAACTTTTTTCTTTGGGCATGAACAGCATCCAGAGTTTGCTGCATCACCTCATAAACGGAATTCCCTTTGATGGGTTCAATTTTTTCTTGAATGTTAGTAACATTAATATGGACAGGCTTTTTACCAAAAGAGGAAGTTACCTCCTCGGACCGGATAATTAGAAACGAATCCTGGACATCAAGTTTTGATTTATACTCCTCAAAAGTTTTTAGTCGAACAGTAGTTCCACTAGAATCAATTTTTGATTCTACCCAGTCGCCAAACCTTTTTTGATATTTTTCTAGCGCATTATTTTTTTTGTCTGATTCTTTGAATTTGTACCAGTTATCACCTGCAGCGATTGTGTTATGATCAGAGAGCGCGATGAATTGGTAGTCATTGTCTTTATACCATTGAATGATCATTTCGGGGAAGTCATCTCCATCACTCCAAAAAGAATGGGTATGTAGATTCCCTTTTTGCCAATGCTGTTCTGGGACAGCTGTATTACAGGAAAAAAGTAACGCAAAAATGAATAAGATTGAAGCGAAACTTAAACGTTTTAAGAAAGACATAATTTTAATAGAATAAACATTTTGATTAAAATTACAAAAAATTTAAATAACAGGAAACAGCAATTAAACAAGCGAATCTGTTTTTAAACATAAACGGTTTTCAGAAAAAAAGTAAATATTGGGTCTTGAATTTCAGGGATTACTGTTTTAAAATTACCTTCGTAAAATCTTAAAAATATTTATTATTAATTGTATTTATTTAGAAATCTTTTTAAAATGAATTTATTTTTAATTGAATGATATGCTTCCCAGGAGTTAGTCTTATGGACTCAGAAGTAGCTGGAACTTTTTGACCGTTGTGAATCAAGTTTTTCTCTTCCATATCATTGAGTGAAAACTCAGCTAACATATTACCTGGGATTTCAATTTCATAGGTTTGCAATCTTTTTCCGATATAAGTATATTTTCCTTTGATGGTTCCTCTGACTGATGGAACTGCTATCTCACTAGATTTTAATTTACTCATTTGAGGTTTAATACTTGCGATCGCAAAACCTGCTGTTTGTGGTTTAATTCCCCATAATCCTCTTGGGATTACGTTGGCTGGCACGGCTCCCCAAGCATGGTTCCAGTCCAAGTTGTTTTTAAATTTCAAGTCCCAAGCTTCTAAAGTAATCGTAGATCCAACACGAATCATGTTGTACCAACTTCTCCCTTCGATACTTGATAATAATTCTAGGGCGTAATCTGCTTCCCCTGCATTATAGAGTCCGTCCATTAAGAATTGAGAACCATAAACACTACAGGCCATACCTCGAGATTTAATAAATTCTAAGACAGAATTTAAATATTCTTTAGGAACCATACCGAATGCCAAAGGCATCATATTGGCATGTAATGAGGCATGGTCAGTCCCTATTCCGTCAACATAAATACCACGATCTTTATCAAACATGTTATCATTGAATGCTTTTTTGACTTTAGCAGCTCTTAATTCAAAATCTAAAACCTCCTTTGTTTTTCCTAATATTTTTGCAAACTCAGCCATGATCTTCATGTTCTCGTAAAAAAAGGCATTGATTACAGTATTGTATGGCTGGAAAACAAAACCATCACGTTCTCCCATATTATTTGGGTCTCCACCCCAACCTGCAGAAGGCCAATCAACGATGTCAGTAAGCGGTTTTTTATAACCTTTTTTGAATCCCAACTTATACATGAATTCTGGAGTTACTTTTTCCGAAGTGATCAAACCCAGCTCATTAGATAATTCAAAAAGCGTTTTATGTTTTAATTGCTCGTAATATTTTTCAATAAGTTCGGTATTCCCCGTATACATATAATCGGCATAAAACATTAAGGCCACATGTTGTTGCCACTCTGTAGGCCAAGTCGGATGTTCCATGAAATATTCTATGGTGCGTCTAGCAATTGCATACTCTCGGTCCGTAGTATAGTGGCTAAGTTGATTTAGATAGGCATCTGCCTCATAAGGAATTCGTTCTCTATCTCCATCCACATATAAACCGTTAAATGTGGTTGCTTTTATGGAGTATTTACATAAATCCCAAACTTGATTTAAAACATCGTTATCACTTTTAAACTCACTGGCGTTTTCATCCCAATAGGTATGATGGGCCAACTGATCAAAGTCATTTGCAGAAATGGGCGCTTGAGCACCCTCAATTTCTACATACCTAAATGGCATCAAAACAGGAAATCCTTTTGGCAACGCAATGGCCTTATTGGGTGTTGTATTTTTTTTGTCTGGTTTTATAGCGAGTTGATATTTTGTCTTTCCTGGTATTACTTCAACTTTAATTTCTTGATAACGAATATGACTTTTACGAAATGGAGTTCTGTTGATGTTTTTACCTTTTGATTCTTCTCCAATTCTTACTGTTAAGGTATGTGGCGTTTTTGCTTTGTAGTTAAAATTGATCGTGGCAAATGCGGCTTTACCAAAATCAATAAAATAAAAATCACCACGATTTTCAAAGCATACTGGTTTGATTTTACTGACAACAAATTTATTTTCAGAGGAAATCATATAATTCTCTTGCTTTCCAGTTGTAAATTTTTGAACCTCTGAATAGTCAACCAAACGATTTTCTTCGTCCCAAATCCGAACTTTCCAATAATAAGTTCTATCAACTTCTAATGGTGTTCCATTATATTCGACATTGGTTGACGCCAATGATCGTATTTTTTTGCTGTCCCAGGCATCCCCATTGTTTGTATCGATAATGGCCTGACTAGAAGCTACTAAAATTTGATAAGCCGATTGGAATTTAGATCCCAAAGGCACAGCCCAACCAAACTCTGGATTTAGATCAATGATCTTAACATTTGTATTTGGTTCTCTGATCAGTTCTAACGTTAAATCGGTAGGAGCCGATCGATATTCATTGCTGTTTTTTGCAATTAACTTGTCCAATTGCGTGCGAAGTTTGTCTGCAACTACTTTATGCTTTTTCTTTCCGATGAGATTATTGACTTCTTTTGGATCCCTCTTTAAATCATAGAGTTCTTCAATGGTTTTGTCGTTAACATATCTAAAATATTTCCAATTTTTAGTTCTCACCCCTTCACTGGGTGGAATTTCACTAAAATCCCAAAGGTGTTCTATAAGAACGGTGTCTCTGCTGATTGTACTCGTTTCATTTCTCACCAAGGGCATTAAATTTTTTCCTTGCCATGTATCAGGAATTGCTACCCCTGCAATTGCTGCAATGGTGGAGGGCACATCAACATTTAATACCATCTCGTCAATAGCTCTGTTTTTGGCCACTCTCGGATCGTAAATTATCAGTGGAACCCGAATCGAATTATCATACATTAGCCACTTTCCAGCCATTTGTCGGTCTCCTAAAAAATAGCCGTTATCTCCCATAACAATAATCACGGTGTTTTCATCTAAATCTTTTTCTTTTAATTTTTTTCGGATTTTAGTAATTTCTAAATCTATTCCTGAAATCATTCGATAATAACCCTTTAAGCTGTGCTGATATTTTTCTGGAGTATCATATCTCCAAGCCCAACGCAATCGATTAAACCCGTTTTTTACAATTTCAGGCAAGATTTTGAAATACTGTTCAGCTCCCAATACAGGAGCGGGAATTGTTGTCTCAGTTAATAATTCATCGGTCGTATTTTGCCAGAAATACTGAGCTTCGGCTGGATCATGTGCATGTGGAGCGCTAAAACTTAAAGACAAGCAAAATGGCTTTTTATTTTCGGTATTATTGTCAATAAAGTCGATTGCTTTTTGACCGGTATATCTTGTTAAGTGAACAGTGTCTTTGCCAATTGTTTTATAAAAATAGCCCCTTTTATCGTTATATTTATTATTTCTATCATAAGACTCGTATTGATCAAACTGTTTGTCTAAATCTGAGTATTGCACACCATATTTTCCATAAAAACCGGTATGATAGCCATTCTCTTTAAGTAGTGTAGGGTAAGAATTAGCCATATATTCCTCACGTATATTTCCAGTTTGAAAATTAAAATTGTGAGCTCGTTCATGTAAGCCCGTTAAAATACTTGCCCTACTTGCAGCACAAATAGGGGTGGTTACAATCGCGGACTTAAAATAAGTGCCTGACTTAGCCAAATCATCCATTTCTGGAGTTTCAACAAACTTATTCCCTGCATAACCAACCGCATCAAAGCGCTGATCATCTGTGAGAATGAAAATAACATTCGGTTTTTCGGCCTTGACTTTTTGTTGAGCACTAAGGCTACTTAAACCATAGAAAACGCTTAATAGTCCGAGTAACAGATTGCGGATACCCATAGATTTATTTATTAAAGCATATTTAATTTCTCTAAATTAAAAAAAAATAAATAAGACTTGTTTTTAGATTTATTTAATGCAGAACAAGCTAGGGATATAATAACAGTTAGGAAGAGCATTTAATTGGCCCGATTTGAACTTTTTTTGTCAGGAATTCTACCGTAATTACCCGATCCATCATAATCTAGTGTGTCTTCTTGAAGCGGTTTTTTATGATCATTGACCGATTTCTTCGAATCAATAAATACCCCAGCGACAAACATGGCAAAAACAGCGATTCCGAAACCAAAAATTATTAAAACACTCATTTTTTAATTTGTTTAAAATATCCACCAGCAGCTAAAATTGAAGGAACCCAAATCCCAACATAAAGACCTTCATCATTTTGCCCACTGAACCAAAGATAAATTGAAAACAGAAAGCTTAAAAAAGCGGAACCTAATATCAAATAGTCTGAATTTTTCATTGTCTTGGTTTTATCTGTAAATATAATAAATGTTATAAATCTATAAAAATTAGACTTTAAGTTGCTATTGATCAGCACTTAAAAGCGCTTCATTTTGTTCGGGTCTAAAGTCGGTTTCATTGACCCAAACGTGATCCATTATTTCCCCTTTAAGAAACCGCTCATAGAACCTGATTTGTTTAGGCATGATTGGATAATTATCAAACACATCGCCTTTCTCCAAGACCCTTGGGTCTTCTTGCTCAATTAGGTTTTGAATTAGGAGTTTGGACCAGTGATTTTTTTGTTCCTCAAAACGAGCATCAGCGGCCATGTTTTTCATGCAGTAGGGGTCTGATTTTAAATCATAAAACTCTTCAGCTGTTCTTCTCCCAAAAGACAATTCCCAGAGGTGATGATTTTCTGTCCGATAAGCATCTAGAATTTGTGTTTTAGTTGGGCTCCCGTCACAGTCTAAATATCCTGTTTCTGGCCTACCTGTTGGCCATCTGTCTGGTTTAAAATTTTTAAAATAGACGAATTCATCCGAAATAATTCCCCTGATGGGATAGCCTACATCATTGGGTCTACCAGTGTCATGTCGTTCTTTCCCCACCAAGACATAGTCACGGTTATCCTCTACGCGACCCTCTTTTTCAGATTTAAATATGGGAAATAAACTTTTTCCTGTAATGGGTTGCATTCCACTTATCTGTTCTTCAATACCTGCCGCTTCTAAAAAAGTGGCTGCAAAATCAATATTACTAACATAATCTGAGATGGTCCTCCCAGGTTTGTTGATTCCATCTGCCCACATAATAGCCAAGGGCATGTGCGTAGAAAAAGGATATTCTTGTGCCTTACTTCTTGGGAAAGGCATCCCGTTGTCAGAAGTAACGATGATCAGAGTGTTTTCCAACATTCCTTTTTCTTCAAGAACTTTTAGTATACTTCCCAGGTGCTGGTCAAAGTATTCAATTTCAAAGGCATAGTCCAGCATGTCATTTCGAATGGTTTCGTTGTCCATCCAATAGTCAGGAACTTTGTCGATATCAGCCAGTTTTTTATTTCCTTTCTTCACTCCCGATTGGAACTCATAAGCACGATGAGGTTCTATACCGCCATACCAAAAAGCAAAAGGTTCATCGGAAGTGTTATTCAAAAACAACTCAAAATTCCGAGCATAATCTATGTTACTGATTTTGTTCGTAGGGGGTGTGGTTTTTAAGGAGGAATAGTTGATCCCGATCAGTTCTCTGGGTTGTCCGTTAGTTTTTTCAATTACACCGGGTGCCCACCCTTTTGCAGTTCTGCCCGTGCTGTATCCGGCTGTTTTGAGTGCTTCAAAAACAGTTTTGAATTTATTCGGAAAATAACCAACATGACTAGCCGCTTCTTCCAGTTGCCATGAATTTCTTCCAGTAAGAATTGCTGATCTTGAAGGCGCACATTTGGCATTGCAAGTATAGGCATTCATAAAAAGTAGTCCTGAATTTGCAATGCGGTCAAAATTAGGAGTTTTCACCCAATCGGCCCCATAAGCCCCAGCATGAGGGAAGGACTGGTCATCAGCAATACAAATTAATATATTGGGCCTTTTAAACTCTTCTTTTTTGGCGCAGGACATTATATTTATTAATAGAAATAGACGAATAAAATATTGTTTTAATGTAATCATAGTTTTTTTGAATAAACAACCCTGCCTATAAATTTTGAATATCTAAGGTAATAAATAATTTTAGAGGATTTCAAATTTCAAAATTTACTGAAGAGTTTTACCTTTAGATTTCATCTGTTTAATTTCAAAGCCTTAAGTTTTCAATTAGATAATTGACTCTGGCTTTCTCAAATATTGACCCAACAAAGCTGTTACTTCTTTTTGAACATGATACAATCAATAAACCTTCTTTATTTCCAAAGCTAATGTCAAATCCTGATATTTAGTCTGGCGAAATCATATCGTGACTATAATCCCCCTTAATTATTACAGCCGATTTTTATCTTTTAGTTGTTATATTTAATGCATTCAATCCAAAATACTTCATGAATTCTTCTTTCATACTTGTTTTATCTCTGCTCTTAGTTGTTTTTATATTTCCTAAAAATATTTTTCCGCTTTTGTCAATTGGGCTTAAATGAATTAAGTCTGCTTTTTTGACATTACAATTCTGTCTCCTCTGGAAATCACAATACATATAATATTTGTCATCATCCACATTAAATAATTTTTATATAAAACGCTAAGTGGTGTGCTTTTCACTTTTTTGAATATAACCCTCCTAAAGGTATTCGGAGTAGCATTTAGACATAGACTTGCCGGTGTTTTTAACCAATCCGACTTTCCGTATATAAATTTACGAGGAAGATCTTTTTCAATCAACTGAAATAGTGGCTTACAAGCTAAAACCCTCTAGTTTAAATAAATTAAATTAGGCAGTAATATTGGATCTCTTCAACCTAAGTTTAAAATATTTATTACATTTAAATATTTAAAAATCAACATTATGAAACAAGGTAGTAGCAGATCTATCGAGTATTAAATTGAATTTCGGTTCTTCATGAAATTTAAATATCAATATAATGAAAACATTTAAAAAACGACTTTTCGGATTTTTTAGATTTACAGTCAAGACTTTAAAACTAATGGGGCTGATTCTTTTAATTTCGTGTAAAAATGAAACTATAGGTGACTTTAAATCGTGGAAGGTCTATAGCGGTGATTCTTCAGGATCAAAATATTCAAATTTATCCCAGATAAATACTACTAATGCAAAACAACTTAAATTACTTTGGGAGCACGAGATTTATGATAAAGAAGAAATTCATAAAGATGGGATTCAATGTAACCCAATCATTATAAAAAACCGAATGTTTGTGATTGGTCCCGACATGAAAGTACATTCAATTAATGCTGCTGATGGGAATTTGAATTGGAGCTTTGATCCTTTTCCTGAAAAAAAATATTCAGGTAATTCAAGGGGAGTAACTTATTTTGATGATAGAAAAAATGGAAGACTTTTTTTTGTTGCCGCTTCTTTTATTTATTGTATTGATGCCATAACCGGAAAAGCCATTTCCTCTTTTGGAACCGATGGAAAAGTATCACTCAAAAAGGGTTTTGAAGAAAAAGCCGAACAATTATTTATCACTGCTTCTACTCCTGGAATAGTGTATGAAAACTTATTAATATTGGGTTCTAGAGTATTGGACGGCGCCAATCAAAAAACTATGCCTGGGAATATCAGGGCATTCAATGTTTATTCAGGTGCTATTGAATGGGAATTTCATACCATTCCTCGACCAGGAGAGTTGGGTTATGATACATGGCCCACAGATTCCTGGAAAAATGAATACATTTCAGTCAACAGTTGGAGTGGATTCACCCTGGATAAAGAAAACGAAATGTTATTTTTTGGGACAGGTTCACCATCTTATGATCACTGGGGTGGCAATCGAATTGGCGATAATCTTTTTGGAAATTGTATACTAGCACTCAATGCTAATAATGGAGAGCGGATATGGCACTTTCAGACGGTACATCACGACTTATGGGATTACGATATTCCCTGTCCTCCGAATTTAGTTGAATTAAAATCAAATGGAAAGCTTTTAAAGGGAATAGCACAACCCACTAAAACAGGTCAACTTTTTGTTCTGGATCGATTTACAGGGTCACCAATTTATCCTATCCGAGAAGTGCCAGTAATTAAAAGTGATATTCCCGGAGAAGTGGCTTCAAAAACACAACCTTTTACAGTGCCAGAACTTATCTATGGTGAAATAAACATAGATAAAAATTCCCTCAATAAAATAGAAGGCTTCAAAAACCAATCTATCAAAGATTCTCTCCAGAGAATGATTTATGGACAACTTTATCTACCTCCATCTCGAAAGCCCACGATAGTATTCCCTCAATTCAACGGAGGAACTGATTGGGGAGGTGCGGCATACGACCCACTAGACAGATCGCTCTATGTCAATACTAGTAACGAACCTGAATGGTTTTCAATGCTAAATTTATCGAAAGATCAAAAAACATCTTCTTATAATTACGGGAAACAACTTTTTAATTCCAATTGTAATGTGTGCCACAATAAAGATAAAAACAACATCCTCAGTCAGCTCAGTTTAAAAGATCAATCTTATATCAAAACTATCCTGAAAAAAGGAAAAGGTGTAATGCCTGCATTTCCCAATTTTGATAATACATCTCTTGATGCACTCTCTAATTATATCATCGGTATGGGAAAAGACAAAATCATTGAGATCGACAATGATGAAAAGTTTTTTGAAATTCCATGGGTAGCAAATGGCCATCCAGAGTTAAAAACCAAAAGTGGATACCCCATTAATGAACCCCCCTGGGGAACCTTATCTAAGATTAACTTGGATGCCGGAAAAATAGATTGGCAAATACCTTTGGGCACCTATTCAGAACTTGAAAAAATGGGATACCCCCCTACAGGCACATTCAATATGGGGGGTCCATTGGTTACAGCAGGTAAATTAATTTTTATAGGAGCTACTATGGATGAACGCTTCAGGGCTTTTGATAAATTGAGTGGTAAGCTAGTCTGGGAGTATCAATTAGAAGCTGGGGGCTATGCAACTCCCGCATCCTATGAAATAAACGGAAAACAATACGTCGTGATAGCAGGGGGTGGAAATGGAAAGCCAGGAACCAAGGGGGGAAACAAAATCTATTGTTTCGGACTTTAAGAACTCACTAAAGATGATATGGCTGAGGTTTAATAAAAAAATCAATAAGGTTGTTTAATATAACAACCCTTTAGTTAAAAGCTAATGATAAAAGACAAGTTGTAATTGTAGTGTGTTTTAGATATATAAACTTATTCAAAAAATTTAAGTGTTAAGTATAAATAAAATAAAATCACAAATCCCAGAACTTAATTAACAAACCAAACAAATATCTTAAAGTGAAAATAAAAGGAAAAAGACAAAGCTCTGAAAAATCAAAGTTATCAGGTAAAAAATCATTGAAAATGAAAGAAGATAAAATCAAGGGTCTGAATATTACCAGTGAGATATTTAACATATTTGTAATGATACTAATGATGCAAGCTACAATTGGTCTTTCGCAAACGGACGGTATGAAAATACAACATGAAATTGTCTTTGGCGAGGATAATAAATATGGGGGGTGGCCTGCTAATCATGGCATATGGACTTGGGGGGATGAAATCTTAGTTGGATTTGTAGAGGCATCCTATAAGGCATCTAATAAAGGGTTGCATAGCTATGATATTTCAACTGCTAGAAATAAATATGCCAGAAGCTTTGATGGTGGTGTTACTTGGGAAATTACAGATGCTTTTGAAGCTGGTCAGAAAGCATGGGGCTATGATAATAGTATTCCTCCCGAAAAGGCCGTAAAGCCAAAATTAATAATAAAACCAGTAGTAGATTTTACCAACCCGAACTTTCTTAAGAAACAATAATAATGATGGCCCAACTCATTTCTATTATTCAACCGATAAAGGGAAATCGTGGGAAGGTGCATTTAAATTTCCGGATTTAGGAATCTCTGGTATTGCTAATCGAACAGATTATGTTGTAGATGGGAAGCAATCGTTAACTGTATTTGTAACTACAGCTAAATCCAATAAGAAAGAAGGAAAAGTTGCAATGGTAAGAACTGTTAATTGTGGACTTACATGGAAACTTGAGTCATGGATTACCCATGAACATGGTGGCTTTGATATTATGCCCTCTTCAGTGCGAATTTCCGATACAGAATTACTTACGACCATCCGAATCCGAACTGAAGGTGGATTAGATTTGATATCCGGCTATCGTTCAAAAGACTCTGGGAAAACCTGGAAAAGACTCAAAGACCCTGTTCCTTATACGGGAAGTGCAGGTTCTCCTCCAGCTTTACTTAAATTGAAGGATGGCCGCTTAGTTTTGGGCTATATATACCGGAGTAAAAATGGCTCAAGAGCACATGTAAGGTTCAGTGATGACAACGGAGAAACTTGGGGTGATGAAATAACACTCCGGAGTGGAGATGGGGCAAATAGGGATGTGGGATATCCAAAAATAACACAAAGATCCGATGGGAAACTAGTAATGGTATACTATTGGAACCACGAACTATTAGAAGGTTCAAAGCCATATAGGTTTATTACTGCCACAATTTTTGACCCACCCACATTTAAAAATTAAATTAATTTGATATCGTAGATGAAATATAGAAACTACTATTAAGCAAATCCTTTATTTCTTTCCAATCCTTAATCTAATGATTCTCGCTTCTAAAGAGAAAACCACAACTATTTTGGAAAATACAAATTCCACCGATATTACTGACAACTTTAGTTTGTCCCCTTTATCAGAACTAGGTTGTAAACCCAAACAAATTATAACTTAAAAAATAATTAATGAAACGAATTTTAAAAGGTGTCGTTCCCCCGATGTTAACCCCACTATTATCAAATTGGACATTAGATTATAATAGAGTAAAAAAATTAATAGATCATTTAATAGATGGTGGCGTGCATGGAATATTTATTCTTGGCACGACTGGTGAATCCACAAGCTTAAGTTATCAAACCAGAAGAGATTTGATAGAGCGAACGTCTGAATATATTAACGGTAGAATTCCATTTCTGGCCGGTATAACAGATACGTCAATTGAGGAAAGTCTGAGTTTAGCTTCTTTAGCTTTAGACTTCGGTGCAGAGGCCGTAGTAGCTACACCCCCTTTTTATTTTCATTTGGGACAAGAAGAATTATTTGAATATTATTGGGACTTAGCCGATCTATCAAAGCTTCCTATATTTCTGTATAACATGCCCTCAATGACAAAGATCTCAATGGCCGTCGAAACGGCAGTTCGGCTATCTAAGCATCCGAATATAATCGGTTTGAAGGACAGCTCGGCAAACACAGTATATTTCCAAGCCTTAAAATATGCTATAAAAAGAAAGGATTTCGCTCTTTTCGTAGGTCCAGAAGAAATTATGGCTGAAACGGTCTTGATGGGAGGTAGCGGCGGTTTCAATGGTGGGGCCAACCTCTTTCCTAAGCTTTATGTTAAAATGTATGAAGCTGCAATTGCACATGATTTTGAAACCATAAAGGTGTTACAAAAACAGATATTGGAAATTTCTTCGCTTTTGTATAACGTCGGTAAATTCAATTCCAGTTATTTAAAAGGGTTGAAAGGGGCGGCCTCACTTATTGATGTTTGCAACAACTTTATGGC
>Ga0308007_10000800_pt1 | contig 13995 bp, 11 predicted proteins | sample Neamet71_FD_203152 | JGI IMG/M metagenome (GOLD analysis project Ga0308007, IMG submission 203152) | Marine microbial communities from water near the shore, Antarctic Ocean - #71 | ecosystem: Environmental > Aquatic > Marine > Unclassified | place: Southern Ocean | collected 2014-06-07
GGGATTGTGAAAAAAATTGCCGCCCAGAAAAAGCTTTCTCAAAATATGGTTAAAGAAATTGAGCGTAAAAGCAGTGTCGTGCAGGCGAAAACAGAATCGGCGCATCAGCTGAATCAAAAATTAGAAGCGTTACGAACTGACTTAAGTGAAGAAGATGAGATAGATAAATTCCTATTAAAGGTACGTTTAGAACTGGCTTCTCTCTGGCAACTAGAGAATCGTCTTAAGGCGCAATTAGCCAGCCTTGAAGAAGGTAGTGGTGAGACAAAAGGTAACTATCAAAACGCAGTAGAAACATTTTTAGATAATGCCGATATAGAGGATTTTATAACGCCTATTCACAGTGAGTATCAAAATAAATTACAGCAACTAAAAGCAATGTCTGATTATCAGAAAACTGTGATTGATGAGCTTAAAAGTGCGGTTCAGACGGCCAAAAATAATAAATCGAATGATCGTTCTATAGAATATGATGTTGCACTGGCTCGTTTGGAAAAAACCTTTCTCGATAAGAAAAATATTTTACACAAATTAGAAGCCAAGATAGATAGTTTGCAAATAATACAACATAACTTAACGCTAGATGTGCAAAAACAGAATTCATTGATTGCTGATAAAAAAGAAGAACTTAAAGAACAAGAGAGCGACACTCAGGGAAGAAGCGCAATGCACTCTATTTTAGAACAGCAACAGACGAGTGTGAGAGCAATAGAAGATTTATTTGATCAGGCACCTTTGATACAAGAATCAGAGCAGCTAGTAGAAAAGCAATCCAGTAAAATCGGTAAAATTAAAAAAATGGTTAATGAATCTGAATTATTTGTAGAGTTACTAGAACAAGATTTGGATATAGAACATAAAAAGCATGAGGAACTGCAATTTAGGCTTTCAGAGTTCTCCGAAAAATTATTAGAGTCTACTGCTGAAAATACCGTAGAGAATAAAGAGGAAATAGAGACATTAAGAAAGACAAACAATGACCTCGAAACCGAAATACGTGCCATAGAAGAAAAGCTTGTTAATCAGACAACGCAGCCGACTGAAGGCGCAATAAAATTGCAGAAGCAACTTGCAGAATTGGATGAAAAAATTGTAAAAATGAAAACCGATTACGATCAAATGGAAGAAAAGTATTTATCTGCCTTACTGTAAAAATGTTCTAAGAGTATGTAAGGATGTTGTGAAATAGTGGTAGAAAATAGTGTAAAAATAACGTTATAGAAAACGAATTATTGACCTTGTAACAAATTCTGATGCCTACCAAGTTTATGTTTTTATCTGTCACGTCTGTAAACCTATCAACATTATTACTATCTCGCGGTGTTTTTGTCACAATGTACGTAATCATCTAATGTGTTCTGATGTTCTAAAAAAGCCTAATAAAACGATCGATTAAACGATGAATGAAAAATAAGACTCCATTTATGACGCCAGAAATTTTTATTAAACGCCAATGCCAAGCCACCAAGGTAGAGCGTCGAGAAGTGATTCAATCTTTATGGAGTGGCTATGGGGAAATCGTTCGTTATGCTCTTACCACAAATAACAAGGAATCCTTTGTCGTTGTCAAACATTGTACTTCTCCATCTGTCGTTGATCACCCTCGTGGTTGGCAGTCTGACCATGCTCATAATCGAAAAATACGATCTTATGATGTTGAACAAACTTGGTATCGAGAGTGGGCTGCGCAATGCAACCCCTTTGCTCGAGTGGCTTTTTCTTATGGCGATTTTTTTGATGATCAAACCAATCAGAGATTGACCGTATTAGAAGATTTGGATGCGGCTGGTTATAGCGATAGATACGATAACAAGCTTGAAAGTGTTATAGCTTGTATTGATTGGCTTGCAGTATTTCACGCAAGCTTTATTCACGAAAACCCTTTAACAACATGGCCACAAGGGTTGTGGGAAAAAGGCACTTATTGGCATTTGGATACTAGGCAAGATGAATGGTTGGCAATGGAAGAGGGTGAGCTCAAAGAGTCTGCGCGTGCTTTGTCAGACTGTCTTGATAAGGCACGTTTTAAAACGCTGGTACATGGGGACGCCAAAGTAGCAAATTTTTGTTTTTCTACAAGCGATAGCCAAGTCGCCGCTGTTGACTTTCAATATATTGGTGGAGGTGTCGGCGTACAAGATCTTGCTTATCTGCTTGGCAGTGCTTTGTCAGAAGACGATGTAGCTAAAAACCTACCTTATCTATTGGATCATTATTTTGCTGAATTAGGGCGTGCGTTAATGGCGCAAGGTGAATCTCAAGCCTTTGCTCAAGACGTCATTGAAGAGTGGCAAGATTTGTTTGTTATTGCTTGGGCTGACTTCCACCGCTTTATTATGGGCTGGGCGCCAACCCATAATAAGAATACGAACTTTAGTCGAAAATTAACGAAGCAAGCGTTGGAAAAATTGAATGTGAGAGCTTACTTCTGACGTCTAAATAAGTTGTTAAATACTGGTTTATTTTGCTTGAACGCTAACTTTCTCTTGAATTTAAAGCTTGCGTATAGCGATAATAATATGGCGCTAAAAAGTGTTAATAGTTTGTCAATGATAAAGGCTTTGGATAAGTTTACTTATCTTGATGTAAGTGAATGATTGCGTTGGCTTAATGTACTAAACAAATAAGGGAAAAAAATGAAACGATTTCTAATGGTCACAATGCTTTTAATTTCTAGCACTTTGTTCGCTGATGTATGGGAAGTTAGCCAAGTAAAAATTAATCATGTACAAGCGGGAGTAGATGGGATTTTCTACATTACTATTGATGGGGATATACCGGAAACAGTGGGTTGTGCGCAAGAATGGGGACGCAGAAACTGGGTAGGCTTTGTTATTAGGAGTGGCAATGAAAGCCAAAAATACATTATGTCTATGGCTTTAGCAGCACAAATTAATAATGTTTTTGTTGATATTGGTGGATATGAAAACGAGTGTATCAATGGTACTACCCCAGCCGCAAAACTAGGTTATATTCGAGTAGGCAATTATCGTTAAAAAGAATCGTTAAAAGAATTTGCTGTTACTTTTTTTGATTATGTTAAGTAGGCGTATTTTTAAATACGCTTATTTTTTATTAAGAGCTCGTCTTTTCTTTAAATTCGCATAAATCTTCGATAATACAGGCATCGCATTTGGGTTTACGAGCCACGCAGATGTAGCGGCCATGTAATATCATCCAATGGTGGGCATCGAGTAAAAATTCTTTTGGCACAAACTTTAGTAGCTTTTGTTCGACTTCTAGTACGTCTTTTCCTGGCGCCACCTTAGTACGGTTACCAAAACGAAATATATGCGTATCGACTGCCATAGCAATTTGTCTAAAAGCCGTATTGAGCACCACATTAGCGGTTTTACGGCCGACTCCCGGTAAGGCTTCCAGTTCTTCACGAGTCTCCGGTACGACACTGTTGTGTTTCTCTATAAGAATACGGCAGGTTTTTATAACGTTTTCGGCTTTGGCGTTAAAAAGGCCAATGGTTTTTATATAGTCTTTTAGGCCATCAAGGCCAAGGTCGAGTATGGCTTGTGGTGTGTTTGCAACAGGATAGAGTTTGCGCGTGGCCTTGTTAACACTAACATCTGTGGCTTGCGCTGAGAGCAAAACAGCAATAAGCAACTCAAAGACACTTGAGTATTTAAGTTCTGTTTTTGGGTCTGGATTTTCGGCACGTAAGCGCTCGAAAATTTCATGGCGTTTGGCTTTATTCACATTGTTTTCTTATAAAGTTTTTTATAACACTTAGCCGTTAAAACGGTTTATTAGTTAATCAGTAACACGTACACGTCGGCTCACTTTCTCGTCATTTTCGTGTAACTTATCAAAGCGAGTTTTCGCTTTAGCGTCCCAGTAATTTTTTGCCGCAATTAATAGCCCAAGACCGATAAACGCACCCGGCGGGAGAATGGCAAACAGTACATCGGGATAGTTAGAAAATATAACTAATTTCCAGCCGATTGCCATATCGCCAAAAAGTAAAGACATGTCGGTAAAAAGCGTACCTTGACCTATCAGTTCGCGCATAGCACCAAGAATAACGAGTACGGCCATAAAGCCTAGCCCCATCATGAGGCCATCAAGGGCAGAAGGCAGAACGGGGTTACGAGCTGCGTAAGCATCAGCACGACCCAAAATAGCGCAGTTGGTTACAATTAATGGGATGAAAATACCAAGGATTTGATACAGCTCGTAGGTATAAGCCTGCATCACTAATTCTATTGATGTCACAAATGAGGCGATGATCATCACAAAAGCGGGTAGACGTACTGCATCAGTGACATAGTTACGAATCAAAGACACCGCAATATTGGAACCAACCAGTACCACGAGTGTTGCTAACCCAAGGCCAATAGCGTTAACAACCGTACTGGTAACCGCCAACAAAGGACATAAACCTAACAACTGCACCAAAGCAGGGTTATTCTTCCAAATGCCGTTATAAACGATTTCGGCATAATTTCTTTGTGATGCCTCTGTTGTCTCTTTATCTGTTGTAGAGTCCGTTGTCGTATCTATTGCAACGTTCGTTGCATTATCTGCTGTTGTGCTCATAAGGAATGCTCATAAGTTGCGCTCATAATTAGTCATCTGTTCTTTAGATGAATGGATACTCTGTTCTTTTCATTGCATAACTATTGATTAATCAGTGCTGTTTTATTGTCTTTAAAATAAGTTAGCGTATCTCTAACGGCTTTTACTATGGCTCTTGGGGTAATGGTTGCTCCAGTAAATTGATCAAACTCACCGCCATCTTTTTTAACTAACCATTTATCGAATGCAAGAGTAGTAAAGGATTTATCATCAAACGAACGCATCCAATTAGATTTTTTAATGTCGATTTTATCACCTAATCCGGGGGTTTCTTTGTGAGAAATGATACGACTACCCGTTACTACACCGGCCTTATTAACGGCGACCAATAATGATATTTTGCCACTATAACCACTTGGTGCAATGGTTTCGAAAATGATGGCAGAAAATTTACCTTGTAAGCGGCCAACATAAGCAATACTTGTTTTTTTACTACCATTGTCAGCCCCAAGTAATGGGTTAGCAGCAAGTTCTATTTTGCTGTTGTATAAATCATTATCAAAATAATGAGCCGGTAGAATTTCTGTAAAAGCAGCCAATTGAGCTTTGACAATATTATTAGCAATATTGAGTTTGGTGACCTGATGAGTAATCGCAATTAAGCCAGCAGTAACAACAGCAAAAATACCTAAACCAAGACTGTTTTTTCGAATAGATGTCAGTATTTCCATTATTTCTCTTCTCCTTTTTTCGAACCTTTGTTGGGTTGTGTATGACCATATGTTCGCGGTTGAGCATAATAATCAATAAAAGGCGCTGTAAAGTTCATAAGTAATACGGCAAACGCCACACCATCAGGATAACCACCCCAAGTACGAATTATGTAAATTAGAATACCAATACCCGCGCCATAGTAGAGTTTACCTCTGTTACTGGTGCAAGAAGAAACCGGGTCAGTAGCAATAAGAAAGGCGCCAAACATGGCGGCACCTGTGGTGAGATGAAACCAAACACCGGCGGCGTTGCTGCTGTCTATAATATAAAAGAAGCCAGCCATAATACTTAATGCGGCCAGCATGGCGATGGGAGTATGCCAAGTGATAATACGTAAATACAGCAGCCCTAAACCGCCAGTAAGATAAGCCATGTTGACCCAAAAAGCAGCATTGATATTGGCGGTTTGCAAAGCGGGAATGGCAGCAAACGCTTCGCTGTTCATTAAGCCACCCTTATGTTTAAACGCATCCAATGGCGTTGCCATGGTATAGGCATCAATCGTATAAGCGTCAATTGTCGCGGCGCTATTCAAAACACCCGTAAAAATATATTCGAGAGTGTCACTAAAAGAAAGTAATGCATTGGCGGCTGTGAGTTCGTGTGGCCCTAGCCATTGAGTCATAGGAACCGGGAAGGAGACTAGTAGCAAGGCATAGCCGACCATCGCAGGGTTAAAAGGGTTGTTGCCAAGCCCACCGTAAAGTTGTTTGGCAACAATGACCGCAAAACTGACACCAGTGACGGTAATCCACCAAGGGACAATGGGGGGAATGGCGAGGGCAAGTAGCAAACCCGTTAAGACAGCACTGTAATCACGCAAGAAAAAATTTAGGCTACGTTGGCGAAGTTTTAAGACCAAGGCTTCACTGACTAAAGCGGTTAGGCAAGCGATAATTACATGAATCAAGGTGCCCCAACCAAACAACCACGTTTGTACTAATAAAGCCGGTAAAGTCGCTAACATGACCATTTGCATTACCCATGAAGTGCGACGACCTGCACGTTGGGTATGTGGCGAAGTAATCTTCAATAATGCCATTAGTTTGTCTCTGTTTCTTTTGGTAAGTCGTTTAGTATGTCATGCAATTTTGCCAGAGTGAGTTCGGCTGTTTTTTGTCTAAAGCGAGCTTCTTCTATTTCTGTGAGAATGCTTTTTCTTTTTTCTTTATCGATGGCATTTTCTTCATTATTGAGTTGCCTCTGTAGTTTCGATATTTTTGCTTTTTCTATCGCAGCGGCAATTTTTTGCTTTTTCACTTCTGTCGTGTGTTCTTCTGGTGAGATATCGTCAAAAGAGGGGATCTCTGGAAGATGCTCTGTCTCTTTTGGTTTAGCCGTAGGCACTGGTTGAGTTAATGAACCTCTTTGCTCTAGACGTTCTTGCTCTGCTTTTAGGGTTAATCCACCATTGAGCTTGCTTTCGACTTCGGCCAGCTTAGCTTCATTGTCTTGTCTTTGTTCGAGCAAACCTGCTGTTGCGATTGCTTCGTCATTTGCACCGTCTTTTTCCATCATTTGAATGGCGCGATTGGTTTTATTGAGCGCCGCTTTCGCTAAGGCATGGTTAATTTTTAGCTGTTTTTCTGGATCAGCGACAATCGTTTTTTTCTGTTCTGCAAATGTCTCTTTATTCATCGATTTTGAGACGATTTGGGCGTCTGCACCGTTTTCTATTTGACCTGCATGGGTAACATTCGTCAGTGTCTCTTCAAGCTGTTCAATGCGACTCAAGCCTTCTTTGTGTTGAACTCGTAAGGAATCTAACTCTTCAAGTTCATACTCTTCTGCTTTTTGTATGGCTTTTTCGAGCTTCTTGGTCGTGGCTTTTGCCATAGCAAGATCGATTTTTGCTTTTTTCAATGAATCTGCAATAACTGGTTTATTTACTTGTGCTGTGTTGGTTTGTTCTGTGTTAATCGTTGTTGACGCAGACGAATCCACTTTCATTTTTGCCAATGTGTCTTCGGCTTCTGTTAATGTCGCTGCACGTGCTGTGACTCTTTCTTGTAACTCGGTATTCTCAGGCTCTTGTGCAAGCTTTGCCTGTATCTTTTTCAAATGTGTGGTGGCAATGGCGACACTTATCTTGGCTTTCTTCAACTCATCCGTCATGACTGGCGGGCTTGTTGGAGCCGACGTGTTATTTAATGCTGACAATGTTTTTTCAGCGGCTTTTATAGTCGCTTGTTGTGCTTGTTCTTTTTGTTGCAGCTCGGCATTGTCTGGATCATCAGCGAGTTGCTTTTGTACTTTTTTCAAAGTTGTTGTGGCAATCACTAAGCTGACTTTGGCTTTTTTGAGTTCATCTGACGTGACCGAAGGTTGAGCGCTGGCAGGCTTGGGCGCAATGTTTGAATTAGCCAGTGCCGCTGCTTTTTGAGCCATATCGTGTTCGAGTTCTTTAATCGATATTAGATATTCATCAACTTGTAGCTGTAACGTGTTAGTTGCTTCTGTATCGCCAGATTCTTGTGTTTCCGCTAAGTTCTTCTGCGTTTTTTTGAGTTTGGTATTGGCGATAGCAATATCAATTTTAAGTTTTTTAACCGCGATTTGTTCTGCCGATGGCGCTTCGGCTGCCTGAGTTTTATTGGCTGCAGCCGTATTTTCAGGCACAGATTGTGTACCAATGTTGGCGTTGACTCTGGCGCGTGATGCTTGACGCTTAGCTTCTTTTTCTGCCACTTCGGCTTCGATTCTTGCCTGCCTTGCTTCAAAGCGTAATTTGGCGTGATCAGATTTTATGGTCGTTTCTCGAGCTTCACGAATGGTACTTTTACTATGACGATAGTATTGCACCAGCGGGATACTGCTAGGGCAAACGTAGGAACAAGCGCCACACTCAATACAGTCAAAGAGGTTATGGTGTTCGGCTTTGTCGTGTTCTTGGCTTTTGCTAAACCACAATAGTTGCTGTGGTAATAAACTCGCCGGACAAACTTGTTCACACATACCACAACGAATACAGGCTTGCTCTGGTTCGGGCTGAGCCAGTTCTTGACGACTAGCCGCTAATACACAATTGGTGGTTTTGGTAATAGGTATATGCGTATTAGTAATGGTGAACCCCATCATAGGGCCACCAATAACCAAACGTTCTAATTTGTTTTTGTCTAAGTCAGCGTATTGCATTAAATGTTGAATTGGCGTGCCTAGTAATACGTCTACATTTTGTGCTTGACCAATAGCATCGCCCGTTAGGGTCGTAATACGAGAAATAAGGGGTTGGCCATGGTAAATGGCATCATAAATTGCAACGCAAGTACCCACATTTTGACAGATAACACCGATATCTGCAGGCAGCTGTTTATTGGGCACTTCTTTACCTGTTAACAGTTGGATGAGTTGCTTCTCTCCGCCAGATGGGTATTTAGTGGGCATCACAACAAGAGTGATATCGGTGCTAATTTCACTCTTCGTTTCGGCTTTTATTTCGGCAATTGCTGTTTGCAGTGTTTGGATTGCGGTTGGCTTATTGTCTTCAATGCCGATGAGAACTTTTTTAGCTTGAATCAGATGTTGCAGTACTAGAATACCTTTAATGAGTTGTTGGCTTTTTTCACGGATAAGCATGTCATCAGAGGTGATATAAGGTTCACATTCGGCCGCATTAATAATCAGTTCATCAATGGATGCTTTACTGGCACCAGATAACTTTACTTGGGTCGGGAACCCTGCGCCGCCCATGCCGACAATGCCCATTTTGGCTAAATAACCAATAACTTCTTCGACTGGTTTTGTTTGCCAATCAACTAAAGGGTTTAGTGTATCCCATGTTTCTGCGCCATCTGGCTTTAAAATGATGCACACTTCGGCTAAGCCTGATGGATGAGGAACCGCTTGATGGCTAATATCAAGAATCTCACCAGAAGTAGGCGCGTGTAAAAAACTACTAAAAGCACCGTTGCTTACGGCTATGGCTTGGCCTTTCAGTACTTTGTTACCAATATTAACTAATGGTCGTGAAGCCTGGCCGATATGTTGACCCAGCGGTAAAATAAGGCGTTCTGGTAAGCTTGGTCTGCCAAGTGGCAAGGCTAAAGATTGTGTTTTGTTTTCGGGCGGATGGATGCCACCATGAAAATCATGTTCAGCATGAATCAACATTAGTTCATCTCCATTAAAGTGGAGCGGTCAGTCGCAATGATATTGCTTGCATTAGCGGCGACACCAGAAGGCAATTCCCATCCCCATGTTTTTGACGTCACACTAATTTCTACCATATCAATACAATCAACAGGACAAGGTTCAACACATAAATCACAGCCGGTGCATTCGTCAGCAATAACCGTATGCATTTGCTTTGCGGCACCTAAAATAGCGTCTACTGGGCATGCTTGTATGCATTTGGTGCAACCGATGCATTCATCTTCACGAATAATCGCCACTTTTGGAATTGGCTCTGCAGCGGAATTACTGTCTAGTGGTAAGGCTTCTACATCAAGTAAATCTGCGAGCGCTTGTACTGTTGCTTGTCCACCGGGTGGGCAGCGGTTGATTTCTTCACCATTGGCAATGGCTTCGGCATAAGGTCGGCAACCGGGGTGACCACATTGCCCACACTGTGTTTGTGGCAATATGGCGTCTATTTGTTCAACAATGGGGTCGCCTTCTACGTGGAAGCGAATATTGGCGTAACCAAGTATGGCGCCAAAAATAAGCGCTAGTATGAGTAAAATGCCAATAGCTAATAAAACAGTCGTCATAGGCTCCTCCTCATATCTGTTTTTTTAAATTTGAACAAGGCTGGTGAAGCCCATAAAAGCTAATGCCATTAAACCGGCGGTAATCATACCAATGGCAGAACCTTGAAAGACAATAGGAACATCGGCCACGTTGATGCGTTCACGCATGGCAGAGAAGAGGATCAAGACAAACGAAAAACCGACTGCGGCACCAAAGCCATACAATATAGATTCGACAAAACCATTCTGTTTACTGATGTTTTGCAGAGCTACACCTAGCACAGCGCAGTTAGTAGTAATGAGTGGTAAGAAGACGCCCAATACTCGATACAGAAGCGGGCTGGTTTTACGTACCATCATTTCGGTAAATTGCACGACGACAGCAATCACCAAAATAAAAGAAATGGTTTTAAGATACTCTAATTCAAAGGGTTTTAGGATGAACTCAAAAGTGAGGTAACTGCATAAACTTGATAGCGTCAGCACAAACGTTGTTGCCATTGCCATACCAATCGACGTTTCCAGTTTATTGGAAACGCCCATAAAAGGGCAAAGACCTAAGAACTGAACCAATACAAAATTATTGACCAGTATGGTGCTGACAAGTATCAATAGGTAATCAGTCATTTCTTTTCATTAGACTCTATATAAATGTATGTATGGCATTGAGGTAAAACTACGCTGAGTAAATAATACCAGTCTCTATATAAGTAACAACAATAAAAAACGAGTTTTATAGTCTTTTTTTGAATAAGCGTAATGCGATCTACAAATATAGATATAGGCTTCCAGTGACGGTTTTTACCTTAAAACAATGAACACTAAATTACCCTCATGCCGGGTTTAGCACCAGCGTGTGGCTCTAACAACCAAATGTCTTCACCACCAGGACCTGCTGCTAGTACCATGCCTTCAGATAAACCAAACTTCATTTTTCGTGGTGCTAAGTTAGCAACCATGATAGTCAATTTACCCTCTAATTCCTCTGGTTTATAAGCGGATTTAATACCAGAGAAAACCACGCGAGTTTCGCCATCCAGATCAAGTGTTAGCTTTAACAGCTTATTGGCTTTCTCTACATGTTCAGCTTTGGTGATTAAGGCCACTCGTAAATCCACTTTGGCAAAATCATCGAAATTGATTTCGGCGGCAATGGGTTCTTTTTCGAGTTCTGTTTTTTCTTCTGTGGTTTTGGTAGTTAAGTTGGAAGTGGCGGCGGTGGTTAAATTAGAGGCGGCATCGGCCAAGATGTCTTCTTTTGATTCTTCGATGATGGCATCAACTTGCTTTTGATCAATACGTGCCATTAACGCTTTGAAGCCATTTACGGTACGGCCAAATAGCAGTTCGCTACGATTATCCCACGTTAGCTCTTTGCCTAAGAAGGTTTCAGCATCGGCGACCATAGTCGGTAACACAGGTTTTAAATACGTGGCTAGAATGGCGAACAAGTTAAGAGACACCGAACACACCTCTTGGACTTGGCCTAATGTGTCTTCGTTTTTGGCTAATACCCAAGGTGCTTTATCGGCAATATAGGTATTGGCAATGTCGGCTAAACGCATGATTTCACGAATGCCTTTGCTGTATTCACGGTTTTCAAAACAATCGGCAATGATGTCACCGGCGTCAATAAAAGATTGAATCATCTCTAGTTCGATAGGGTTAGGTGAGAGTTGGCTATCGAATTTTTTATTGATAAAGCTGGCAGTGCGGCTGGCAATATTAACTACCTTGCCAATTACATCTGAGTTCACCCGTTGGATAAAATCAGTCAGATTAAGATCAATATCATCCGGTGTTGCGTTAAGTTTAGCGGCAAAGTAATAGCGCAAATACTGCGGGTCAAGATGGTTAAGATACGTCCGTGCCTTTATAAAAGTACCGCGAGATTTCGACATTTTTTTGCCATCAACAGTAACATAACCGTGGGCATGAACAGCAGTTGGTGTGCGGTAACCGGCACATTCCAACATGGCTGGCCAGAATAAATCATGGAAGTTAATAATGTCTTTACCGATAAAATGATACAGCTCAGTCTCTGCGCCTTTATTCCAATAGTCGTCGAAGTTTAGACTTTCGGTGCGATCGCAAAGATTTTTAAAACTGGCCATGTAACCAATCGGCGCATCTAGCCAAACATAAAAATACTTGCCCGGTGCATCGGGGATTTCAAAGCCAAAATAAGGCGCGTCGCGGCTGATATCCCACTCTTGCAAACCAGAATCTAGCCACTCTGCGAGTTTATTCGCAACTTGATCTTGCAAGGTGCCGCTACGAGTCCAGTCTGTTAGAAAGTCTTGAAATTCAGGCAATTTGAAAAAATAATGCACTGATTCTTTCTCGATAGGTGTTGCGCCAGAATACACGGAAACGGGGTTGATCATTTCCATGGCCGTATAAGTCGCAGAGCACACCTCACAGTTATCACCGTATTGGTCTTCGGCTTTACACTTTGGGCACGTACCTTTAATAAAACGATCCGCTAGAAACATTTCTTTTTCTGGATCATAGGCTTGCACAATAGAGCGCACAGCAATCTTGTTGTTATCACGCAATAAAGTGTAAATGTGGCTCGATAATTCCTGATTCTCTTTAGAATGTGTTGAGTGGTAATTATCGTAATTAATCATGAAGTCATTAAAGTCAGCCATGTGCTCTTGACGTATAGCATCAATTAACTCTTCGGGTGTTTCTCCATTGGCAGCCGCTTTGATCATAATCGCTGTGCCATGGGCATCATCTGCGCATACCGCGGTACAAAGATTGCCACGCAGCTTTTGAAAGCGTACCCAGATATCCGTTTGAATATGCTCTAACATATGGCCAAGATGGATCGATCCATTGGCATAAGGAAGGGCGCTGGTGACTAAAATCTTTCTTTGTGCTTGAGCCATGTGAAAAAAAGCCTGTTGAATGTGTGTTGGATCTAATGGATACGTACTGGGTTTCTGTTTCGGCTGATCAAGGTTCAATTGATCGCTTGTTGTACTTGTTGTAAATAGAGCTCAACCGCAACAAGAAGACATAACACCATAATGTATATTTTGACCGACCAATTATAAGAGCCGCAGCAATAGGTGCAATAGGTGTGCTTGCTTTTCTTGGAATTGCCCCCATTTTTCTAGCAAATATAATTAGAATGCTACCTGTTTGATGGCGCATAACTCATAATATGCCTCAACGGCGATCGTTACATACTTTTTGGAGATAAGCAGATGCTTACAGAACAGCAAATAATCGACAAATTATCTCAGCTTAAGGACGTGAATACGGGACACGTTTATGGTGAAAAAGCATGGACCGTAAGCATTAACGAAAAGGCAGATGAAAAACGTCTACGCATTACACTTACTCTTGGTTATGCCGCGACAGGACAACAAACCGAATTAGAATCCCGTATTGAATCGACTCTCGAGGATGATCGTCAAGTGGTACTCGACATTGTTACGGCGGTAGAAGTACACAGCACTCAAGGTAATCTACCAGGCTTAGCCGGTGTAAAAAACATCATTGCAGTGGCATCGGGTAAAGGCGGGGTGGGTAAATCAACCACCACCGTAAACCTAGCATTAGCCATGGCAAAAGAAGGGGCAAAAGTTGGTATTCTCGATGCCGATATTTATGGCCCTAGCCAAGGCATGATGATGGGCTTTGCACCTGACACTCGCCCACAAGTACGCGAAGAAAAGTACTTTATTCCACCTGTTGCCCATGGCGTGCAAGTTATGTCGATGGCGTTTTTAACCACAGCAGATACACCAGTCGCATGGCGTGGCCCAATGGTTACCGGCGCCTTGATGCAAATTCTAACGCAAACAGATTGGGATGATTTGGATTACCTCTTTGTTGATATGCCACCCGGTACTGGCGACATTCAGCTTACCTTAGCGCAAAAAGTGCCTGTGGCGGGTTCGGTGATTGTTACTACACCGCAAGACATTGCTTTGTTAGACGCACGTCGCGGCATTGAAATGTTCCGCAAAGTAAATATCCCTGTGTT
>Ga0308007_10000802_pt1 | contig 13992 bp, 15 predicted proteins | sample Neamet71_FD_203152 | JGI IMG/M metagenome (GOLD analysis project Ga0308007, IMG submission 203152) | Marine microbial communities from water near the shore, Antarctic Ocean - #71 | ecosystem: Environmental > Aquatic > Marine > Unclassified | place: Southern Ocean | collected 2014-06-07
AAGATGCAAGTGTATCGTTGCTAACAAACTATACAGATAGAGTGCCACATCACTTTCATGATGTATTTGATTATCTCATAGATCTTCCTTATGGATCAAATGATATAACAGGAGCCAACGAGTGGCAGATATATTGGGCAACGCCGTATGTACATACTATGGTAATTAATTGCGCCAGCTTAGTAAAAGAAAATCACAGTAGCTTATGGGATTACTTAATAGATCAAGTTGACATATGTTTCTTTACAGAAGCAAGTAACTTCAAGGGTGCTCCATTGATAAACAAACGAGCAACAACGTTTGAAAAGAATTATAATTTTAAAAACGTATACTCTAGCATGTATTATTTTAAACATGATACTGATATTGCATTGTCTTACTTTAAGTTAGCAGATGTGTTTATGCAAAACTGGAGAGAAGTATTTGCTCATTACTTTACAGAAGTACATAGACCCGATCAGTATAATGCAGATGTCATGCACGGTATTCTTAATACTATAGTTTTATACGACGAACCAAACATACACAACAACCTAGTAGATATAGTTAGCATGCCCGTGGCATTAGCTGATGGTGACATAGGTATATGGGATAAGTGGACTGACTGCTTAAACACTTGGGTAAGCAAAGGTGCTAAAGTAAAGATACAGAACTTTGCAATCTCAACTAATTTATATTACGGCGAACAAGAGTTCCTTACACAAGAAATATTTGATGAACACAGAAACACATATATCGCAACCAGTAAAAAGTAATCCAACTTATAACAAGCGTCAATATTTTATTGCGTTTGATCCAATGTCTGGTAAGATAAACAAAATTAGTACAGCACCACATGATCTAAAACCTGGTATGGCTGAGGCTCCATGTTGGGATCCTATATGTAAGCGAGTAATCAAAGGTACAACAAGTCTTAAGAACTATGGTATGATATGGGATGTTATGAACAACAAGTGGGAGTTCAGTGAACGTAGTACAACACTTGAGTTAGTATCAATTCATAACAAACTTGTTCCATTTGAAGAAACAAACGATCCAACTGCATCTGATATTTTTGTTAAAATATTCTATGAGGATAAAAAAGTACTAGTAGAAGCTAACAGAACAAATATTACAAACAGTAAAAATTTAAGCGACATTACAGAAATATCAGCAAACGAAAACAAACTGTTGGACATTTATATTACAAAGAAGAATGATCCAGATTATTTAATAGATAGTATTTCGGTTAACCCATTAGAACTGTTTCAAACTGGAAAGCAAGTAACAGATTTAAATGCAGAGATAACCGCACAGGTTGATTGGAGTGAGATAAGTTTATACACTAAGCCTGTGTTTAAAAAATATCAGTGGGCATTAGAAGCAACACTTGTAAAGAATCAAGACTTCTTAGGTACACGTAAAATATTGCAATCCTCAGACAGCGTGGATAACGCAGACATAAATATTAACATAGTTGATAACACACTTGACATACGAAGTAGACTAACAGAAGAACACATGTATTACTTTGAAGGAAAGAATAAATTACAAATTGTAGTATGCGATAAACATATTGATAATTTAATAGGTGCTATTGAACTACCAGTGGGATCGTTATTGCAAACTAAGTCATATCTTAATATTAATTTTGATTGGCCCAATGATCCACTATTGATTTTTAAGAATAACTATGTTACAATAAGTACAAATGGAGAACTAAATGACACAAATGACTAGCATTAACGAGTTTGATATTGTGTTTATCAGCTATGATGAACCAAACGCAGACGAAAATTACAACGATTTAATTAATAAAGCTCCATGGGCAAAGCGAAGCCACGGCGTATTTGGAAGTGATGCGGCACACAAAGCTGCTGCAGACTTAGCAGAGACAGATAGATTTATAACAATAGACGCAGATAACATTGTACGCGAAGATTTCTTTGGTGTTGAAATTGATATGGATAAAATACGCAACACAGATGTAGTAAGTTGGGCAGGAAAGAATACAATAAATGGATTAGTTTATGGCAACGGTGGAATAAAATGTTGGCCTAAAGACGTTGTGTATGGAATGCAAACACATGAAAATGCACCAAAGGGTGATAAGAGAGCACAAGTAGACTTCTGTTGGAACATTAACTATGTGCAAATGAATAATATATACTGTGATGTAATGAATAATGCTAGTCCATTACAAGCATGGAGAGCTGGTTTCAGAGAAGGCGTTAAGATGGGATTAGTAGACGGAGACATTGTAGATGCTCTGCATCTTAAAGAGACAGTACATAATAAAAATTACAAACGTTTACTTACATGGATGAGTGTTGGTGATGATTGTGAGAATGGACTATGGGCAATTTACGGAGCACGCCTTGGGTGCTACATGACAAACATTGATAGATCATCTTGGGACTGGAGAAACGTTAGAGACTTTGATTGGTTAACAAAATACTTTGAAGAACATGTGTTACCAGGCTTTGCTGATAACAGCGACGAGCTATGCTCACGTACAGGACAACGATGGAATTATAAAACACTACAAGACGAAAGTAACAAACTTGGATACACATTACGTTCTAAGTTAGATTTAGAAATTGCTGACTTAGGTGTTGAAGGCTCACGATTCTTTAAAGAAGTATATATTAATCCAAGCAGAATGGGCGCACAGATTAGAGAAGAACAAGTTGAGGATACGTTGGAATAATTAATGGATAATAAAAAAATATCACTTGTTAATGATTATGATTGGGATGTTAACAGTAAAGGTATTAAACGCATCAATGATAAAAATTTTAGCACAGTAAAAAAAGCACTAGACGCTAAAGGTCCAGGATTTTGTTTAGCTAAATGGAATCAAGTAACTATGCACTTAGGTACTGGTATGACACATAGTTGCCATCACCCTCCTACACATAAAATTCCATTAGAAGAATTAAAAGAAAATCCAACAGCATTACATAATACAAAATTTAAAAAAGAACAACGCAAAGCAATGCTTAATGGCAAGCGTCCAAAGGAGTGTGAGTATTGTTGGAGAGTTGAAGACGAGGCAGTAGAAAACAACTTCAGTGATCGTGCAAGGAAAAGTTTAGAGGATTGGGCACTACCTCATATTGATGTTATTAAAGATATGGATGGCAGCGAAGATGTGTTACCAACTTACCTAGAGGTTAGCTTTAGTAATGTATGTAATTTAAAATGCACTTACTGTGGTCCTGAATCTAGTAGCATGTGGTACGAAGATATCAAACAAAAAGGTCCTATTAAATTACTTGAAGGCACTGACAATGAAACATGGTCACATGGCTGGCAAGAGAATCTGCAAGTATTTAAAAAGAGAGAACAGAATCCATATGTAGATGCATTTTGGGAGTGGTGGCCAGACCTACACAAAAGTTTAAAAGTATTTCGTATTACAGGTGGAGAGCCATTATTAAGTAAAGATACATTTAAAGTTTTAGAATGGATCATTGAGCATCCAAATCCAGAATTAGAATTAAGCATTAACAGTAACCTTAGTGTGCCAGATAAAGTCTGGGATAGATTTATAGATCTAATTAATCGTATTAAAGATACAGATAACATTAAAAATATTACAATATATGCTAGCGTAGAAGGTTGGGGTAAGAGAGCCGAGTATGCTCGTACTAATTTAGATTTTAATAAGTTCACACAACGATATGAACAACTAGTGTCAATGTCAAACATGAGAGCTATTATTATGGCAACGTATAACATCTTCAGTGTAACTAGTTTTCAAAAACTATTAGAATGGCAACTTGGTCTTAGACAAAAATATAACAAAAGTGGGTTACCTCCAATTTGGGAAACCGCAGCTTCTGTAGGATTTAACAGCAAGCACAATCTTCATATAGAAAAAAATGCAAATTGGAAATTTGGCAACGGTGATGTGTTAATAGGTATGGACATACCATACCTTCGTGATCCTAAGTTTCTTGATGCTCGAAGTATATCACATGATCTAGTACTTGATTACATGCTACCTACGCTAGACTTTATGGCTGATAATCAAGTTGAATCAAAATATAGTTCTAAGAGTAAAGGATTCTCTGAACACGAAATAGATAAGCTAGCTAGAATAGTTTATCACCGTATATATTTTAATCAAAACACTCGTAAAGATCCAACAGAGCCCGACTGGGTTAATCGTAAAGACTTAGATATAAGCCGTGCAGGGTTTTATGAATTTGTAAACACAAGTGACAAAAGAAATAACACAGACTTCTTATCCACGTTTCCTGAAATGAAAGAATTTTATTACGAATGCAAAGAGTCAGTAGTAAGATTACAAACAGGCATACACGGTGATACTAGTGGATAACGATAAAGCGTTATTACAGAAGCTGAACAAAGTTGGTAAAGGATTCTGTGCAGCAAAGTGGTACAACAGTACAATATGGCTAAGCAATGGCAGAACTAGTAGTTGTCATTTACCTCCAGCACATAGCATTGACCCAGAAGCAATAAAAACTAACCCTAGTGCATTACACAATACTGATTATAAAAAATCAGTTAGAGCAGAAATGCTAGCAGGTAATCGTCCTACTGAATGTGGTTATTGTTGGAAAGTAGAAGACGTTGCTCCTGATGCTGTTAGTGATCGCGTTTACAAAAGTAAAATATACTCTGACGAACAAATCAATCATATTGCACACGCAGATCCAACTGACGATATAAATCCACGCACACTTGAAATTAGTTTTGACAACGTATGCAACTTTCAGTGTACATATTGTAATAGTGAATTTAGTACAACATGGAACGCTGATATATTTCGTAACGGAGGATATGATTTAAAAACTTCACAAGGTGGTACATACAATCAACCATACAGTTTTGATTCTAATATTATTAAGAAGCCGACTCCGTACTCTGATGCATTCATGAGATGGTATGATAGTGGACTTAAAGACGACTTAGATGAGTTACGTATTACTGGCGGCGAGCCAACTATGAGTCCGAGCTTTTGGAAATTCTTAGATAAGATAGACAATCCAACATTTAGATTTTCAGTTAATTCTAATTTAGGAATGTCAGATAGTGTGTTGAATAAGTTAATAGAGTGTACAACTAAGTTTACAGACTTTGAACTGTACACTAGTGTTGAGAGCTCTCCTGCTATCAGTGAATTTGTTAGAGGCGGATTTAAATGGGACACATGGATTAATAATTTAAATAAATTTATACAGCATGCAAATTATAAAAGCATTAACATTATGATGACAGTAAGTGTATTAAGTTTGCCAGGGTTAGTTGGATTTTTAAATGAATATCTTAAAATAAAAACAGCACATCCTAATAAACAAATTACAATTAGTGCTAACATATTACGTTTCCCTAATTTTCAAAGTGTTAATACATTACCAAAACATTTAAAAGAACAGTACAGTAGTCAAATAAAACAATGGCTAAATAGCAACACAGGAGTACTAGTTGACTTTGAAGTTCAACACATAGAACGCCTATGTCAATACTTAGACAATGTTGAAACTAGTTACGAAGATAACGACACCCTAATTGATAAGCACAATGATTTATTTAAATTTGTTAACGAGTATGCTCGTAGACAACATATAAACATAGAAGATATATACCAAGGAGACTTTATTGCATGGCTCGCAACATTAAAAAAATAATTACGTTTGGTGATAGCTTTACTGCTGGCGACGAGTTGTTGCAGGACACGTACATGGAAGACATACTAGATATATTAAAGTCTCATTCTCATATAAAAGTTGCTAAAAATGGTCACGCTATTATCTCTTCAGAAAAAGAGAGACTAACATTCCACAAAGATATTAGTGAGCTTATGTTAGATAAGTGCGGTGATAGGTGGACAGAATATGATAGACAATTTGAATTTACATACAGTAACTTACTAGCAAAAAAATTAGAAGTGGAAGTAGTAAACTATGCAAAAGGCGGCAATAGCAACATAGGCATTTACGACAACGTAGTTAACTGTATAGAAACTATAGATTCTTCTACATTACTATTAATAGGATCATCATTCATTGGTAGAAGAACTCGCAACAATCCACAGGTTGGTGCAAGTAACTGGACTCCCAAACAACAACACTTATGGCACTATAAAACTCACTTGCCACTTTCTCCGCGGCCTGGTAGAGAAGCAGAACATCAAAAGTATATTGAACTAGATATAGAATTTGGTGACGACTGCTATTTTTCTTACTTGGCTTATACTACACAACTACTTGCACTCAAGTCTGAATTAACATCAAAAAACATTCCACATTATTTTATTGATGCAACAGGCACACATACTCGGGCAAGCTCTAGTGACAGGCAGAACTTGGTTGATGATAGTACAAAGAAACAACAAGAGTATATACAAAAAACATTAGATAGTGTGTTCTTGCCGGTTTCGTTATTAGATAGTGCTGCCTCAGCAACGAGAGCTGGTTTTAAACATGATCAATTGTTTGGACACTTTAGTAGAGAAGCACATAAGCAGTATGCTAACTATCTATTTGACATAGTAACAAGAGCTAATATAGTATGAGTTACCAATATGATTATCTCCTTACTGCTGAAGCAACCCCAATGTATGAGGGCATTGCTAGTCATATCAACGATTGTAATCCACTAAGCATACTTGACATTGGGTGTGGACACACACGCTGGCTAGAGCATTACAATGGTAGTGCATCTATTACTGGTGTTGATAACAATACACACGCAATTAACTATTGTCAAGACAACTACGCAGGTAACTTTGTAAAAGGTGATGCTTGGAATCTAGAAGTAGAAGGACAGTTTGATGTAATAGTACTTGGTGGGATGTTATATTATTTTAAGGGTGACATTTCCGTATTAGACTTTGTAGAAAGTATTATAGAGAAATACAAACCCAAACACATTGTAATACAAGAACCATTTCCAAGCATTAGTCATCACAGTCCTGACTTTATTCCGTTGCTAGACAAGTACGCATGGAGCGGAGAATATTACGATCTTAATATTAGAATGGGGCAACGCATTGTTATTACAGTTGACGTAGATAAAGCACGTCCAGAAAGAAAAATAAAAAGCATTAGTACTAACAATCAAAATCCATTTGATTTAAACATATTACAATTTGGAGTATACACTGCTAACACAGAATCTATTAACAATAGTATAGACGGTGAGGTGTTACCACCTACCCCGAGCATTAACAATTATGCAAGTGTATGTGCTGGCTTTAAAAGTTTATACAAGGCTTGTTTAGATCATACTCCAAATAAACAAATAAAGTTTACATGGTTTGATATTAGTCCAACCGCAGTATTATATAAGATGTATCAAGACATGATGCGTAGTAAGCATCCAGGCATTTCATGGAATGATCAATTAGAAATATATAAAAGAGATTATGATAGTAGAATAATAGAACTACGCGACACAACTATTGATATTGATACTACAGTTGAATCGCAACTAGGTGAACTAGGTATTGAAAAAAATCTATGGGACACTTGGTTAATTGAATACGGAACAAGCAAGAAGAAATATGTTAAGTGTGATATTGTAAACAATTTAAAATATGCCAAGCGTCATGTTGAACCAAACAGTTGGTTATGGTACAGTAATGTATTTGATTGGCATCAATTTACTTTTCCAGAAAAGTCAAAAGCAACTTGGATTAACTACATGGGTAAAAATAATGTACACCTTGTTGGCAAAACAATACCTACTGAAATTGAATCACACATAGCTGATTACATTCGTGGCACCACTTCGGTTGAGAGTTATAGTAATATTTTACACAATCTAGTTAATAGATTATGGTATGGCATTTGTGCAACAGACATGACTAGCAACTTAATAATTAAACAAAATCATTATGCATTAACAATTAGAAATGAACAATATAAAATAAAAGTCTATGTTGGATACAATGCTGTATTAGCCAAACACAATTACGAGCGTTGTAAACATTTAGTAACTGGAACAACACGATCATTTGAACATTGTGGAGTGCGTATAGAACTATACGAATATATAGATGGACAGACATTAGATAATGTTGATAGTACATTATTAACTAAACCGTTACAAGAATTAATTAACAGCATCTGTGACAATAGCATAATAGCAATATACCCATATGATATTAGTCCATACAACATGGTGTATACTAAAGACAAACAAATTAAAATTATTGATTGGGACTATTGTATATATGGTACTCGACTAGATTTAGAATCTAAAATTAATAAAGCAATGGGACTAAATGACAACACCAACTGAGTATGCAACAAATAAAATAAATCAGTGTACAGTAAGTACCCATGGAGAATATCCGTGGGCACAAGTATACAACTTTTTACCAGACGAGTATTACAATCGAGCAGCTGAATTAGCCGATACCGAAGGCAGTGCAATGCTGTTAGATGCATTTGATAGCCCAGCTATTGTGAGAGCATTGTATGAAAAGTTTTCTAACTGGACTCTACGAGCAGACGAGATTAAAAGTATCTATTCTTTTTGGCAACACACCGGAGCAGGTTATAGTTTAAAACCACATGAAGATAGTTGGCCAAGAGTGTTTACAATTGTATATTATTTTGCAAAAGACGACAAGTGTCCACAAGCTGGCACATCTATATATGAAGTAGATCAAAAAAATAAAACATACAACACATTAGAAGTTGCTTCGTACATACCAAACAGTGCAACAATATTTGCACCCAACACAGGAATAAGTTGGCATGGTGTTGATTTAATTACAGAACAAATAGATAGACAAAGTGCTGTTGTTGTGTTCAGTGCAGAAGAATGGAATAAAAATCAATTGCACTACGCTGACTGGAAACCTGGAAGGACAGTTAACTATGGAAGGTAGGTACAAAAATTATACAGTGTTTGATCATTCATTTGACATACTTACTGTTGGAGAATGGAAGCGAGTAGCAGTAGTTGACTGGAACTCCAATGATCATTTGAATGCAGACTATGTACATAATATTAAATTAAGTGATGCAGTTATAAATGAACTACTAACAAACAAACATGAATATAGTATATGGTGTACAATAGATAGTTGGAAGTCTCCGTTTAATCAATGGCAACCGTGGCCACACAGCATGTATGTACACAATAGTATAGAAAGATTTAGCAGTATAGACCCTGCTCATACTATTCTTAATGCAAACTTATTAAGTACTTCATTAGATGCTAGTCCTGTACACACAGATATGAAGCACGACTCAGGAACAATTGGCTTTGGGTTTGCAGGTGGCGATATATTTTATGGATACGGTGATACATCCAAAGCAGGTTTCACTCAACACTTTAGCGGACCTGGAAGAGGGTCGGTGTATGTACGATAAGTTATTAATTATAAGCATTGCAAGATGTGGCAGTACATTTGCTTACAATACTTTTATGAATCGAGATACACGTATTGAAACATCTATGGATCATCAGATGTTAACAAATGAACCGTTTGATAAAAACGATTACAATACCATATACAAATACACTGACTGTAGTACTAATATAATTTCTAAAGTACATGTCAGGCATGTAAAAGAACACAGTCTTAATAATTATATTAATTTGTTTGATACTAAATTAGTAATGCTTCGTAAGAGTTTGTTTGAAGCTAGTTTAAGTTTAGCAGTGTCTATTAAAAAAGAACAGTGGGGTGTAGTACGTCCTATGAATAATAGTGTTGTTGATATTGAATTAGAAGAGTTAAGCACACACATAAAACACGTTTGGCAAGACATGCGTTACATACTTAGTATGCAACAACAATGGAATGTACAATATACACTATGGCTAGAAGACTACGACACTGATGTAAAATTATGGAACACAGTAACTGATACACACAGCACGTCAACTGAATTATTTAAAACACACATAAGTCCTGACAAACAAAATACAGTAAGTAACTATATAGAGTGTTGGGAACATTATTTAAAGATTGAAAATACGTTGTCTCCTATACGCAATGTATCGTTACACAATGGAATTGTAACATATGAGAATTAGAATTATAACAATGCCACGAACAAAGGCAACGTACTTAATGAAAGCAATAGTAAGTGCTTCAAACGACAAACAGTGGAAAGTTAATGCTGACTATTACAATGAACCACTTAACAACAGAGATGATCCAAGAGCTGCATTAGAATGGATGAAGTCTGATCCTAATGCGGTTGTGAAGCATCACATCAGACACTTAGTAGCAGATGATGTTTACAATAGTACCGAGTTGTTTGAACAAGAATGTAAACTTGATTGGATGAATGTTGTTGTGATACGAAGAGATTTATTTGCTACAGCACTAAGTTATGCAAGAAGCAGAACACTAAACGAATGGCATGATTATACTATTACAAGTGTACGTATTGAACCAGAGATGTTTACTAATTGTCTGCTAGCACTATGGGGTAGCTTAGTACACATTACAAGAAACAAACATAACCTAGAGTATAATAAAATTATATTCAGTGACGACTTAACTGGAAACCCTACAGAAGATATAAAAACTATATTGCCAAACTATAATAGAGAAATACATGTTGATAGTAAACAGTCACCTAGCAATACAGTAGAAAATTTAGATCAATTGCGTAAGCTATCTAAAACTATTACGCTCCCACACTATAACGATGCACCAATAACAATTGATAATAACTTACTCATCACTAAAAGTTTTTTCTAACTTATTAAAGTTGATGGGTATTGTTGGATCTAATGTTAAATCAGCAAATGGTCTAATGATAGTTGAATGCACAAACATGCATTCCATTGTTTGAATATCTTGTTGTCGTATAATTGTTCCAAGAGTCATATGAATATGTCGAAATCCAATACCGGATGCCCAGTTTTCTTTGTTGGGTTTTATTTGTTTTAGAAACTCCATTGCAATTATATCCATAGCAACACTACTTCCAACTACAAAATAGTCATGTACACTATCAGCCCAAGGCGAATGAACCAGCCCATGCCGTTGTCGATATGTACCTATCCATGCTCCACGTGCATTACAAATTGCATCTTTCTTATGTTGAGACGGTCCGTATGTTAGCAATGATCCCATGGTAGCAAGATGTTTAGCTAGATTTCCTAATGGGGCTGCTAGTGTATCATACCTAGCTAACAAAACAATATCATATTCTATTCCAGTAGTTGCTTCGTGTATCTGCTTGAGCATTATTGCATCTGCCATCGACTTTTCAGTTGCAGCCGCACCATTATACTTCTCAGTTATTTCATAATCTTGTATCTCAACACTTGTTGGATTTAATATAGATAACTTTTCAATTAGCTGCTCATCGCTGCGACGAATCTTTTCTGGCTTCTGTCGTTTAACAGTTCGGTATTCATCATAGTTACGAGCACTACAAAAATAATCTACGTGTACATCAGGATGTGTTAATGACTTCTTAAGCCAAGGCAAAACATAATCGCCTGTTCGGTAGCAACCGTATAAGCAAACTGCAATCCTTTTAACACCACGTGGGTACATGAGAACGTTATTTAAATTATCTGAGTTCATTGATAAACCTTGATTTTATTTTATGTACATATAATAATGTATGAAAGGTGTTAAGTGTAGTCTCCGCTGGGCCATGCCAGGCCATCTTCTGGCTTATTGGTAATCCATGTTGAACAGACTTCCATAGTACATTAACTTTAGCAAACACATTCCAATTACAAATATATGAATCAAACGACATTTCGGGATTAGTAAAATAAATTACATCATACGTTGTATCATATTCCCCTGCAAGGCCAAACAGATCAAGGTCTGTATTATGGTTTCCCATAACATAGACAGTACTGTTCTCAACTTCAAAAGATTCATCGAGCTTATACTTGTCGTATATTTGCATTGCATGAATCCATCTTTGTTTAAAAATAGATATCATTTCTCTATACGCTGCATCAGGGTTAGGGGTTACCGTACTCTGATATACTTCTGTTATTCGAGAGTTCTCTATTTCAACATTGTTTAATTTACTAATGAATTCCATAGCAATATTTATCTGAATAAATAGTAGTAACAAATACAATACAGGAAATAAATATAACATGAAACTAATAATGCCAATGGCAGGTCTAGGAAGTCGCTTCAAAGAACAAGTAAAACCATTAATAGATGTAGGAGGAGTTCCTATGTTTGTACACGCTGAGCGTTGTATTGGTATTGATTTTGAAGAACGTATCTTTATTACTCGCATAGAACACAATTTAAAACCAATAATACACAACTACTATCCAGATGCACACGTAATTGAAATAGATTATACCACAGAAGGTACAGCATGTTCGCTGATGTTAGCTAAACAACACTGGCAAGATGGTAGTAGTATCTTTGTAAGCAACTGTGATCAGCATATTGAATGGAATCATAATACCGATTGGGCAGCATTTACAGGTGCAATAGCAGTATTCGATTGTCCAGACCGTAGTCCTAAATGGAGTTATGCACAAATAAACGAATACAATCATGTAACCAGGGTTGCAGAAAAAGATCCTATTAGTGATATAGCAACGGCTGGTTGGTATTATTGGAGAGATGGAAGAGATTTAGAAACTAGTATACACAATATGATACTGGCAAACGATAGAGTTAATAATGAATTCTATACTTGTCCCACATACAATCACCTATTAAGTCATGATGATGATGCAACTGTGGTTGTGTTTCATGTAGATAACATGCAAGGAATAGGAACACCAGACGATTTAAAACAATGGCAATCCCTCAACACATAGCACACAGCGGAAATCTGTACTAGACCCGTTTGGATGTAATACAGATGTTCTCGCCAGCACGTACCTATTAAGGCACTAATTAATTATTCAGCAGCTGATGTTTTAGTAACGTTAGAATCTGCCCACGGTGTACCTGCAGCAGTTACGCCATCACCGTTCCATGTATCATAGGCCGCTTGGTCTACGAAAGTCATTGTTCTTGTTACGCTTGTAGGTGTTGCTAATGCATAAACCCATGTGTAACCTTCTGGAAATTCTTCTCCATCATCTTCATTAATGAATGGTGGATTGTAAGCCGCCAACCAATCTTCTACGCTTGTGTAGTTAACGCCATCACCATTTGTGAATGTTATTACTTTTGTTATTGCCATTATACTGTCTCCTTGTTATACTACATATATTTATCATTCTAAAGCTATAAATACTAATATGAAAACAACACACTCCCCCAAACAAACTATAATACTGGACTTAGATGGTACAATAGTAGACACAAAGGACCTGCATCACAACAGTTTTGAGTGGGCAATACAACAACAAGACCCGAGTTTTGTATTAACAAGTCAACTAAGACAACAATTAGAAGGACTAAGTACGCTAACAAAGGTAGATATGTTCAACAACACACCAGCATACAGTATCAAACCATTGGATAAACAACTTGTATACGACCAGAAACAACAGCATACCAATGCTAACATGGAAGAATTAAGTTGGGATCCACTGTTACCTGATGTATTAGAGCGTGTAAGTGAACGGTATACGCTGGCTATAGCATCAAATGCACGTAGTAAATTCGTGTACAGTGTGTTACAAGCTATGAAACTAACATGTTTTACTGTGGTTTATACTGCAGAGTTCGTTCCACAGAGCTTACGCAAGCCTAATCCACACATGTTTACAACTATAATGAACATATTAAATGCAGATCCCGGCAGTACAAGTGTGTATGAAGACAGTCCAGTGGGCATAAGTGCCGCAACTGCTAGTGGAGTAACCCATGTGCATGCTGTAAAGAACAGTACAGACACACGTATACGCTTGGAGTTGTTGCTGTGACACAGTTTATAGCACACAGAGGCAACTGTTATGGAGCTAATCCCGACCTAGAGAACCACGTTGACTACCTAACAGCCGCATACAGAGCTGTGGGTGCAGTAGAAGTTGATGTACAAACTGTAGCTGGACAGCTATACCTAGGACACAACGAGCCACAAGAGCCTGCAGACATAGATATGTTGATGC
>Ga0308007_10000805_pt1 | contig 13981 bp, 18 predicted proteins | sample Neamet71_FD_203152 | JGI IMG/M metagenome (GOLD analysis project Ga0308007, IMG submission 203152) | Marine microbial communities from water near the shore, Antarctic Ocean - #71 | ecosystem: Environmental > Aquatic > Marine > Unclassified | place: Southern Ocean | collected 2014-06-07
TATTTGTTTATTTGTTTATTTGTTTATTCGCCCAACCCTTCTTGCCATACAATGTGGGATATGCTAATGCGAGTTCATACTTAAACCAATGGTCTGTTAACATCGTGGATTTTTTTCTAAACCATCTGAAATTGTTTTTCAAGAAAGTTGGGTGAGTATGGAGCCAACTCCTGTACCCAATCCATTCTTCTGAACGGCGGTCAACACCCTTCATAATCTCATGACGCGTCCAATCAGAGGCGTCTACGACTGGAGCAACCCATCTCGTTATACCGGTTACACAACTTAACTTCGCCGGTGGCGTGTCGTAATACTCCGGTTTCCACAAGCAGACACGCCTCTCGTAGGCGTGTAGCCCCGGTAAGGTGGCTATGTGTTCCCATCTATGGCGGTCTACTACATTGTCCAAAACCAGAATAGTGGGACACTTGTGGATGTTCTTCACCTTGGAGACGACGTATCCTTTGTCGTCTACCCGCGGGGGAGTCCATCTATAGACCTGTTTCAGAATCAGCTCCAAGACTTCCTCTGGGAGGTCATAATGGTCAAGGAGACGCATGATTTCGGAGACAGCTGTCATTTGATATGGATGAGTTCACACTCTTGATAAGTAGTTGTGATGATAAGGAACAATCAGCAAATCAAATTTATGAGCTCTCTGTCGTCGCGTAGAAGATCAGTGCGATCAACGCGAGCTCGACCCCCAAGAAGCAGCCCAGCATGGCGAGGAGACCAAACGCCCACTGCGAATAGAACCCTCCTTGGATGATACACGTCGGAGCCCGCCGCCTAGGCCACCTGTGACCACAAGCAAGCTGAAAGCGTGGTGATGTGTAGACTGTGAAAGCCTTGATAAGTAGTTGTGATGATAAGGAACAATCAGCAAATCAAATTTATGAACATGCACCAAAAAAGAGTTCATAAACGAACAAAAAAAAGATGTCGCTTTCACAAACGCCCGCAATTCAGTCTGCGACGAGCAGACCTTAGCTCCCAAGTTTACCCTGGGTTTAATGTGAAAGGTGTGAGTATGGTATCCGCACTTTAGTCCGCCTCCGGTTGGGTGATTAACCCCCATAACTCACTCAGGACTAAGCTAACTGTCCTACATCAGGATGCCACCCCCAATTCAGCGCCCATTCCTAACCGAGGTTAGAAACGCTTATAATCAATGGACATCAATCAATCAGCAAATCAAATTTATGAACAAGCAACAAAAAAATTAATGGATTGGGAACTCTTTTTATGCTCGGTGAATACAAGTTAGGCAGAAGTGTTTATCGGCGACAGATTTATAAATGGGGATATTAGTTAGTAACTTCTTCGCGATATTTTCATGAAGATGAAGATGAAACATCTGGCACAGGGTTGAATCACATTTCTTTGTTTTGTCGGTGAGGATAAAATCAGAGTTATCAATCTTGACTTTCTGAGGACAAAATCCTTGTTCAGATTTATCGATGTACTGATAAGATTTCATTTTGTTCGTGATAGATTTATGATAGGTTTCAAATTCGGTTTGGATCTCTTCTTTCTTAAAGAATTTTGTCATATCTTCGGCTCTTAGACGTGATTCATTAGGATCAGTATTACTGATATAATGATTTGTCTTTGTACAGCAGTCACAGAACCCGCATTCACCGGAGAAGCATTCGGCGACCATTCTTATATATTTTGTTTATCAAATAAATAAGTATTGATAATCAAATTTATTTAAAACGAAATTAATAAAACAAAGATAATGAATCAACTAAGGAAATTATCTGAAAAGATTAGTGATGATCAGAAGGTACTTTTCATCAACCGATTCCATAGTATATTCGCTTCTTATTTGTTGTTCGGATGGATCTTTGTCTCTCAACGACAAGTGTTGGTATTTATAATACCGACATTACAGTTTCAATTCCTAGTGAATAACAATATGTGTATTTTGACTCAGTTAGAGAATAGATATCTGAAGGATGAAAAAAAAGGTGATTCATTTATCGGTAAGAAACTGAAAGAATATCATATTGAGTTAAGTGATAGGAATAGGGAGATTATGATCAATGGTCTAATTTATTTGAGTTTCTTTATCAGTTATTGGGTATAAGTGAATTCTCCTAATTCAGGTTGTGTCGTCTGAGGTTGCCCAATATAGTCAAACCGAAATACATATCCTTCTCTTAATCGTTTGGTGAATTTATTTTCTTTGTAGGAACCGCATAGAGGATCAAAGACTTTGACGAATGTATCACAGGATAAGATAAATCTTTCATTCCAGTAGCTAGTTGATTCGTAAGGCATTACTTTATCGTTAAAATAATTTGAGTTACGATACTGAATCAAAGAGTGCATATGTTTTTCCATAATAGTAATTTTTCCATCATTTTTACAGAATTTACATTGGCATCCCATGATCCATTTTTTATTTTCGGGTAATGTATTGAAGGGTAAGTGTAAGAAGTGAATATTCTTTTGTCTTGCTTCCCACAATGTTTTTTTAACATAATTCGCGCTTTTCAGCCATGAAGATGGTTTAGCGGTTAAAGGAACATATGATTTCCAGAAATTTTTCCACACTAAAATACATATTTTGGTTTGAATATCTCTGGGCATCAATGATAATTTATAATTCCAGTCATCTTTCCTGAAATTACATTTGTGTTTCATGACTTTCTTGTGGCAAAGATATTCATATTTTAGTTTTTTTTTAAGTTTTAAGGATTTTCTTTTCTCCATCATATCTTTTGTGAATCGTTTTAGTTTCTTCATAATGAAGTATATTATGATAAGAATAAAAAAGTAATAATCAAATTTAGGGTTTATAATTTATATCTTAATCATTTTGTTGTGAATCAGAGGATTATTATCCAGTATTTCTTGTTTCTTTACTTGTTTATAATCGAATTGGCAGTTATGGGAGTGTGGATTATGATGATTAATACAGAATTTATGATTACATTTACAGGTGAAATGAATCATTTTTAGTTTCTTTCTACAACAATGACATCTTAATACAATTTTCTTGGGTTTAACTGAATCTAGTTCTGATTTAACAGGTACAGTTTCAGGTTCATGTTCATGTTCTGATTTAACATTCGTCTGAGTATTGTTCATCATCATTATTATTTTGTTGATAAATAAATTTACCTGTAATCAAATTTATTTTATCTTTTTCTTCTTTAAAAATCTTGATGAATTCTAAGATCGGTTTATCATCATTCAGTTTGTATTGACATTGTGTATTGAGTATTGATTTACCGACGATGAAGTCTCCGACGATTAAGTCACTCTGTTGTTCTTTAGTTTTCGTACCTTTAGAATCACAATATCCGTAGTTGATTGGTTTGAACATCTCTTTATTTATGATTAAAAAATAAATTCATTTATAATCAAATTTATTAGAGTAACCATGGCCACTGAAATTTAATAAAATTTTCATTTGATATATTTTTCTTGAGAGTTTTTGGTGAAGGGATTATCTTTACATCTTGTCTTATTTTAGGACTATTTCTGTTCGGTTGGCTGATCGGTTGACTGATCGGGTGACTGATCGGGTGACTGATCGGGTGACTGATCGGTTGACTGATCGGGTTATCTAAGGTAAGATAATATTTATCCATTATATGATGTCTTAAGAAAATAATTTTAAGTATTTAATTGGTTAGAAATCTAGGTCCGATACTCATTGCCATTAATTCTTGGAAGAGTAGTTTACATGCGTAAGGGATATAAATTTTCGTAAAGTTTCCGTAATTGGAACATTTTTTACATTCATAAATATTTTCTTTATGATTACCTGTACATATCATTTTACAATCATTACAGATATAGACGCTATATTTATCTGACACATCCATTAATCTTTCTTTGAGGAAGTATGATGCGCCGTGAGCGATCATACAATCTCGCTCCATTTCTCCGAACCGTAGTCCTCCGTGAGATAATCTTCCTTCGGCTGGTTGTCTTGTCATTGATACGATGGGACCATTAGCTCTACTGTGAATTTTATCAGCGGACATATGTTTTAGCCTTTGATAATAAGTAGGTCCGATATAAATAGATGTTTTTAATTGTTCACCGGTGAACCCATCGTATAGAACTTCGTTACCAGTTCCTTCATAACCGCCCGATTCAAGAGATCTAATAATATCATTTACGTCTGTTTGGTTAAATCCTGTTCCGTCTCCATCATATCCGTATTGACAACATGTCTTTGCCAGGATACATTCTAGGAGTTGAGCGATAGTCATTCTGCTTGGTACGGCGTGAGGGTTCATAATAATATCTGGTACAATACCATCTTTTGTTCTAGGCATATCTTCTTGTAAATAAACCATTCCACAAGTTCCTTTTTGTCCGTGACGACTAGAAAATTTATCTCCGATTTGTGGGATTTTAGTTTTTCTTAATCTTGTATTACAGAAACGAAATCCATCGTTATTGATACCGATTAAGTTATCATCGATAAATCCGCTTTCATTTGATCTAGGTGAAATACTTGAGTCGCGATAAAGATAATCATTATTTTTTTCTTTCAGAGGTGTTGTTTTACCGATAATAATATCGTTAGAAGATACATAAGTATTGGGTTTGACGACACCATTTTGAGTTAATTTATCATAATTACAAGGTTTAGGGAATAATAATCTGTCTTTATCAGGTGAACAGAAGTTATCTTCTAAGCCAGTTAATTGATCTTTTTTTTCTTCATCTTTGTATGTTCGGTAAAATGTGGATGACAACAATCCTCTATCAATTGCGGATTGATTAATAATCACAGAATCTTCTTGATTATATCCGCCATAAGTAGCGATCGCTACAATAACATTGATACCGCTAGGTAAACGATCATAATTAAAATACTTCATCATTTTAGTTTTAACAATAGGTTTTTGAGGATAATAGAGAATATGAGAGAATGTATCATAACGTTTCATTGAATTTGTCATAGGAATACCGATAGCCTGTTTACCCATCGCGGACTGATAAGTATTTCTTGGTGCTTGATTATGATTCAGAAAGGGAATACTTGATCCCATTACTCCTAGGATAAACGATGGATCTAACTCAAAATGTGTATATTTCTTAGACATATCGGTAGTAGATACAGATATTAGACAATTTTCAACTTCATGAAAATCAATATATTCGATATGAGTTCCTTGTAAGATATCGTTCCATGATTTCTTTTTGAATTCTTTAATATCATAATTAAATTTGTTAATATCAACTAAGAGAGGGCGAGTACATCTTCCCTTATCTGTATAAATATTAATAGTATTTAATAATATTTCCCAGTGAATAGATGTATGACGATGAATACATTTATTTTTCCTATGATTTTTAAATTCTTGGACAAGTAATTTAGGATCAGGTGAATATCCGATTATATCTCCATTAATAAATAATTTAGTAAACTCATTTTTATTGAATGTATAAATATCAATATCGGATAAATCAATATAATGATCATGTAAATAATAGAGAACAGGTGAAGAGTGAATATCAGATGTAATTTCACAAGTAACTGATAAATTCTTTACGACTCCAATAGAATGACCTTCTGGTGTTTCAGATGGACATATATATCCCCATTGTGTATTTTGTAATTTACGAGGACCAATTAATTTACCCGAACTATCAATAGGTGTGCTTATCCGTCGTAAGTGAGATAAAGTACTCATAAAAGTAAGACGATTTAATACTTGTGAAACACCTTGTCTATTAATTGTATTTTTCATGCCCCAATTACCTGTAGCTAACGCTGATCTCAGTATATTTTCTATATAATTCGGTTTAATTATTTTACTGATATTTAATTCATTAATAATTTGATTATCTTTCAGAGATAATAAGTCTGAATTACTATTTTTAGTGATATATAATTTAATATCCTTGGAAATTTTATTCATACCCTGATAAATTAAATTACCCATTAGGACTCCAGCGACTTCCATTCTTTTGTTCAGATAACCATCGCGATTACTGGGTTTAATCAATCCTAATGAAAATTTTAATAAGCGATTAATCATTAATCCTATGAAATGAATTTTCTTATAATCACTTTCTAAGTGAGGTAGTAAATCTTTTTTAATGATATTTTTCGTATAATCCATTTTAACATCATTGGAAAAACTGTTATTAGTAACATTAATAAATTTTGAGATATAGGAAATAGCGTCCATTTCTGTAAATATATTTTCATTGTTTAATAGTGAATTCTGAAATATCTTAATCATAACATTGTCAATTTCAGTATTATCATTATCAATAATATGATATAAAATTTCTTTATCGGTCAAACATCCCAAGGCCCTAAAAACGATTGAGATTGGGATATCTTTCTTTATCCTGGGAAATTTAATATAAATTAAATTATCACAAATAAATGGCTTGTTAGTTAGTTTAACGGTAGTCGTTTTAACGACACCATAACATTCGGGAGAAGAAGATTTTACTTCGGACAAATATTTATATTTTGTATTATTGTGAGGTGAATTATATAAGTGAATTATATTAGGAACAACCTTTTCCTGTGTAATCAAAACCTTTTCATTGCCATTGATAATGGTATAACCTCCTGTATCATATTTACATTCAGAATAGATATCATCTCTATAAACACAATATTTTGATTTGACAACAATTGGGATCTTACAAAGTATGATGTTTTTGATCACATTAAGTGTATTACCTCCGTCCGATTGATTAATAATGTTAATATCTACGATCACTTTTAATGAATATGTATAATTTCTTATACGAGCGATATTGGGTGTCATAACTTTCCTACATCCGTTTTTCTCTGTAAAATAAGGTCTCTCAATCTTGATATTAGAAACAGATAATTCTGTTTTATTAATTTCGGAATTCTTAATAGAAACACTAATCGGGAAAATATTAGAAATAATACTCGGTAAAATATTGTCAATCAAATCATCATATGATTTGATTTGATGATTTATTAATACATTATCGTCTGTGAAATATTGATTGATAATGTGATCAATATGTTCTTTACTGATCATAGTAAATGATATTTAACTACAAAATTTTAAATAATTTTAAATCAAATTTTTAAAAAAAATTTGATTATTTAATTATCAATCATAAAAAATAAATAATGAATCCGGAAGTAATTCGGGAAAAAGTAATTCTCTTTCAGAAAGAGTTGGAAGAAGAATGTTATTCTTATGGATGGCATAGAGCGATGGAATCTGCTGCTCAGTTATATGTTAACAATATCAGTCTCGAAGAAGAGAATGATATTCTCTATTACAAGATGAAAAAATACAAAAAAAAGTATGAAATGATAATTGAGAATGAAATTAAAGATATCATGAACGATTTAACTGAAAAAGTTGTAACTAATGAGAGATAAAAAAACTATTAAAAATATAAACCATATTGACATTATATTAACTTATTAATGTCAATATGGTTTAGAATATATCAATTAAATATATAGTAAAGATTATAAAGCATGAAAATTGATCAAGACATCGTCCAGAGGATTAAGGTTATGGGAATCTTCGCGCTCCAGTTCTACAAGGTTCTCATGGGCACGATGCTTTCTCTCTTTATTCCACAGGCTTGCTATGAACCGATCGGAGATGGGTCTGAAGAGAGGCAACATCTTCAGATCTGTACTCTCACGCAGAATTATGAAAACAGCGATATCTATCATCAGACGACTTTGTCTTGGAATGTTCTTTCTTTTGCTTGTTTTGTTTTTTGTTATGTTTTAGAGTTGAGAAGAGAGAACTGGGCGATCAAATTTTTAGATATCGATAACGACAAACCCGATAACTCATTAAAACATATCATTGTCTTAGAACCGAAACTAGACAAGCAGATGGATAAACTTAACAAGATGTATTTCTATGGTTTATCGGTGACCGCCGGAATATATTTCATCAATGTGTGTTTAATGATTAATATTCTGAAAAATGATTATCATAGTATGTCAACGATATCATGTTTTATATCATTTGTTATGTTAGTTCAGATGAAATTATATAATTCTTTGTCGGTAGCCCGCCAGTCAGTAAAATCCGATAAGATGACAAGTGCTTTCATGAGTGAATTTGTTTCTTACAATGTATTAGATGCGGATTATATTGTTGAACAAAGTTTAAAATCTGTAAGACCTTAAATAATGAATTATCTTTATTAAAAAAAAGTAAATTTGACTTAAAGTAATTACTAGTAAGTAAATAATAATGTCATCTATTGATTATAAAGGAAAATATGATGAATATAATAATAAATTCTGGTCTTTACATCATACGAATAAAGATTTAGTGAAGGAGATAAATGATCTTAAGATGAAGTTGGATATCTATGAAAGAAAGATTATTCATGGTAACATTAAGACGATCTCCCAGCATCATGATTATGGTCTGATCACTCACTCAGATTATGGAGATATATTCTTTCACAAAAGTAAATGTAACTTTCATCTAAGTAATCTTTTGATAAATCGTAAAGCAAAATTTAAGTTAACGATTACTAAAAAATTTGAAGCAAAGGATGTAGAATTAATCTTAGAGGAGAATAGTAATACTTCGGCCTTTGATATTTTAGATTTCGGTATCAATTTAAATAGCGATCCTAATAGCGATCCTAATAGCGATCTTAATAGCGATCCTAATAGCGATCTTAATAGCGATCTTAATAGCGATCTTAATAGCGATCCTAATAGCGATCCTAATAGCGATCCTAATAGCGAATCTTTAGATATGATAAATCTAGCATCGGATATTTGGTATATGAATCATCACCATCACGATGGATTATTGTCACAGTGGTTAAATTGTATCGATAATGGATTTGTTACCTCGTGGAATAAAGATGGCAGGAACAATTCATTAAAACAGCGCCTCAAGAACAATGATATTATTGCGTGGTATACGGTCGGTAGAGGATATAGTGCTATCTTGAAAGTTAACGGGGAGTGTAGAGATATGACTGAGGAAGATCTACATATTTTGAAGGGGGGGGATAAGGTACAGATAAAGGGACATAGAGAATGGGAAAAAGAGAAAGGTTGTGAAATAATCGTAATTCCTGTTCAGGTAATTTCTCATTGTGATATAAATAATTGTATCAAGAGACTACCTAATTGGACCAAAGAAGAGTGGTCCTCAGGTTTCAGAGGATCTTGTGCGATGAAACCAAAGAATAAAAAATGGGAGGAACAGGTGATAAGAATGTATTCTGAGATGAAACCCTAAACTAGTTTGCGGTAAAAGAGGTGAGCGATGAAGTAGATAATTGAAATATAAAACATATATAAGAACCTGAAGATGTAATAACTATCGTGAGGGATAATGAAAATTAAGAATGTGGTGATTAATAACCCAGCAACAAGCATCGAGTAAAACATATCCCTTGTCTCTTCTCTTCTGTCTTCGAGAATACATTCTCGCCGTTTCAGATTATAGAAATCTTGACTAATGAGTTCGGACTTCGAGAGATCATCCAAAACATTCACATGAGTCACCTTAAAGCTATCAGTTGCTTTAAGATTTTCCTTTAGTTTACCTCTGAAGAAGACATAATTCTCATGACTCTGGTTGAGAGAGGGTCCGTCAGAAAGACTCATCTTGCTCTTAGTGTAACTCATTTTGTTTTGTTTATGATGAGTTATTCATTAAAAAATCAAATTTATTTAGTTTGATTTACCTCTGAAATTTTGTAAAAAGATCTTATATACTTTCTCTTCTTTGACAATTTGTCTATGACTTCTTTTATTTAATAAGCGACATCACCTTTTCAACTGGCTTAATCTTGTATCCCAAGAATACGGCTAAAGCGACGATCAAAGCGACAATGGCGGAACTCATCACGGGGACTTGACCGTGATGCACTAACATATGGACGAATTGTCCCTTTGGATCGAGAGCAGCCGCCCCGTTAGGCGGGATCTTCTCTTCTTCAGTGGCGAAAGGAGTAACAATCATCGGTAATACAAGATTCAGGACGACGGCTATAAGAACAGCGTTTATCATACAATATTCTTCACTCATTTTATAATAGTATATAGAAAAAAAAAATAGGAAAAAAAATAATTAAATTTTATTTTTTTTTGATGAATAGTTATCTAATTATATTTACCAAGAGATAGAGGAGTACTTGATTTGGTCCTTGGGTTGGCGACCACGAGACTTGGTGAACTTAAGGTTAACGGAAAGTTCGCGATTGAGAGAAGACTTAAGAGTCTCAATACTCTCCTCGGTATAAACCGACTTGCAGAGACGAATGCCTTCGTACAAACGAGTCTTCTTGTCAAAGAGCGAATGAATGGATTTAGTGCATGATGCGATGTAAGAGGGATGATCTTCCTTAGTACGGAGGATTGCTTGCTTGAGTTCTGTCTCAAGAGAATCGGGATCTTCGGCGGTATCCAGAGAGAAGGTGATGATCTGTCCACCGTTGACGTTATCAAGGACAGTATCATCTTCCATGGATACGACGCCGGGGACGTAGTTACACTTCGGATCAACTGAAGCAAGTTCAACTGTCTCCGGGGGATGAATGCCATCCTTATAGAGGACGTGACCCATCAGATAGCAGTCGGAATCGTCTGCTCCATAGAGAGAGATGGGTGAAAATCTCACGCGTTCTGGATCATTCATCTTCTTGATATCCTTTCTCGTGTAGTGAGAGATGTTGAGTCTCTTTTGTTCGGAGATAGCGTGGTCAAGTTCCGTGAAATGATTGGAAAATGTGTCAACCCTACTTGGAGCACTGGCCTTGTTGTGATGAAGGTAAGGTCGCGTGGGTTGGATTGTTGGCATAACACTAGCACAATCCTTAAGAAGTTTGATGATGTCTTCTTTGTCGGGGTTACTCTCAATAAGTTCGGGATGATCCTCAAAGAGATTGTGAAGATCATTAGGGAAGATTTCCTTGAACTTGGGTTTCTTCCCACCGAAGCCACGCTCGATAAGAGAAATCGGGAACTTAATCGGAACAGTCTTGATCCACTTGTTGCCATTCTCATCCTCAACAATCTGACCTCCGTTCTTGCGCTTCACGCCACCGAGATTCATCGCCTTGGTAATCTCGGACAGAGTATCCATGTTGCCCTCGGACCAAGCTCTGCCGTACTTGCGAACAAGTTCTTCGGCCTTGAGAGAAACATAGATGTCAACGCTGGCGTGAGACCCGGCGGCTTGGTAACCACACATACGACCGACAAGACCCTGGAGGATGGTGTCTGCGTTTGGATTAACACTCTGTTCGTAGACCATGGCGATGAAGCGCTTCGGAACGACCTGTCCCATACGGAAGCGGCCGCAGATGTGAACGATAGTCTTATTAAACGGTTCGTTCTCCATGAAATCAAGACTGGTGTTCTCGCCACCGAAGATGGACACGTAGTTGTATCCGCAAGAGGTTGCGATTGTCTCCATCATATCCCTGTCTTTCTCTGCTCTGAGAGACCGAACAACGACATATTTCTTGTGATACTTCTCCGATCCCTTCCTCAGGATTGAAGCAATGTGATCACAAGAATCGGTCTTGATGTTCTCGGCTTCAAACTTGATGGAGTTGTTCAGGAGAAGATCCGGAACTCCAATATATCCTTCGCCCGGTTGCATGAAGAAGAAGTTCTTGGGATCAAGATCAACGCCACCCAAGAGAGCACTCTCTTCGGTCGTCCAATCACCCGTCTGGACCTTCTTGTTCGCCACAATCTCGGAGAAGGGAGTAGCCGACACACCGAGGATGTAGTTGTTCTTCTCCTTGAGAGCGGTGAAATCACCCATCAAGGCCTTCTCAAGATCGTTCTTCTGGTAGAAGACCTTGAACGGGATATTCTGTTTGCTCTGTGCCATATGCGATTCATCATGGATGATGAGAGTATTTTCGCCGATCTCATCAACCTTTGCAAGGTCTTGGGAGAAGAAAACCCCGATCTCTGCTCCGATGAGATTTGTTGTCCCCTCAATGTCCTGATTTCTCAGGGTCTCCATTTGGAATGCCTTGAGAGAGACGTCAAGGTCGCTCTTGGTCTGAGCGCGGAGAGAAGTGTCCGAAGAACCGCAGATGATGACGACGCGATCAACGAGATCTTGGCGGACCATCTCAAAGGCGGTGAAGAGGTAGGCGCCGGTCTTGCCGCTCTGCATCTGAGCGAGGAGGATGGAGACGGGTTGTTGATCAGTGAACCGGTTGATCAGCTGGAAGCCAGCGGCGTGCTGCTCGGGATGGAACGCCATTGTTGGTGATTGGTAGTTGGTAGTTGGTCGGATAGCGAGTACCCGGTTTCTCGGTAAAAGAGAACAGTGTTTGTGTTTGTGTGAGATTATTTCTCAATCTCAAATCAAATTTGTGAACATAAGAAAAAAAAGTCTTCAACCGACTACAAAATTTATGAACAAGCGACAAAAAAATTAAATCATTTAATTGAAATCCTAGATTATTGATTGATAGCATCAAGAGTGATAATATCATTACTTTATAAATTAAACATTAATTACTTCTCCTTTCCTAGTTGATTTGAAAATTTTAACAATATTATAATGACCTGGTCGCGTACCAGATACATTACGGGGCCGCTTTACGGTGGGTCTTTGTGCTTCTATCACACATATAAATGTATGACCAATATTACATAATTGAGTCCCACTACTGTAGATAGCAGTTGCCATCCCATGAGTGCTTGTCCAACGCGATTTGACCTTTGTTAATCTCTTACAAAGAGAGAAATTAATATAGGGCAGGAGGTGAATACAATGATCTGGTACCCAATAGAGAATAATCTCATTATCCCTTGTATTTCTGATACTAAATGATCCATTAAATCCTGATTGTCTATTAACATGATTATTCGTGAGCTTATAATTTTCAATCGTAATGATACCTAGAATATTATAAGTGCCATTCTTCTTTTTGATGAATTGTTTAGGTTCACTAATATTATCCACAGATGTATCGTATCTTTTATCGGAGTTAGGCATTAGTGGATGAATATGCATATTCTGATTACCCTTGACAATATCACCGATATGAACGACACATACGATTACATATTTAGTTGTCTTACCTTTTTCGGAGTAGTGGAGGGCCTTCACGATATCATTTGTGAAATAGATACCTCTTCCGAATAGTGACCCATGAACAGGGTTAGATGTGAGTCTGAAATCGTCGGAAAGAATACCCATGAGATTTTCACCATTAGTCCCGTGATATAATATCATCTCTCCATTTTCACCCAAAGAATTATATTGAGAGATATATTTTCCCTTATTTCCTTTGTAAATGATATCGTTATTAGGATCATTGTGATTATCAAAGATTACATCTGATTGAGCATAAGTGGCTTTCAAGGAAGATACTAAATCTTGTATTTCAGAATCATGTGGTCGCTCCATATACATTCCAGTGTATCTTTCTTCTAGCTCATCTTCTGTTTCAAAGAAAGTGGATAGATCAGAGATTACTTCTGGAGTTGGGGGTGGATTGATATCAGTGTTTTGGCGAATAATAAAAGTAATCAGATCATCTTTCCTTGTATGATAAGAATATCCTCTGTATTTTGAACGATCATTCTTGCACACTTCTTTGAGATCTTTGACAGATTTTGTTTTCAACTCTCCGAAATTCATTTCGTAGTTTAACAGTAAATATAATGAACAATTGTTTTCAAAAATCAAATTTATTAAGATAATAATAACAAGAGTATGGATACTATGAAGTGGTACGATGATGAAAAGGAATATATTGAGGATCATCGCGGTCCATCACATATGGTAAAGTATTTGAAACAAGAGAAATCTTTTATTGATTCGTTAAAATTAGGATATCTTGATTATGTGAAGAAGATATTGAATTGTATAAACATGAAATGAAACAAACAAAAATTTGATTTAAGCCTAAATAGATTCAATTATAGTATAATTAAAATGTCGGCATTTTTCTCAAGCGATCCATATGGAACTTCTGAAGTAACCAAAATGAGCATCGGAGAATGCTTTAATCTATT
>Ga0308007_10000808_pt1 | contig 13965 bp, 15 predicted proteins | sample Neamet71_FD_203152 | JGI IMG/M metagenome (GOLD analysis project Ga0308007, IMG submission 203152) | Marine microbial communities from water near the shore, Antarctic Ocean - #71 | ecosystem: Environmental > Aquatic > Marine > Unclassified | place: Southern Ocean | collected 2014-06-07
ATCAGGACGGTTCGTTGCTGCAATAACAATAACACCTTCGTTACCTTCAAACCCATCCATCTCAACCAATAACTGGTTAAGAGTTTGCTCGCGTTCATCGTTACCGCCACCCATGCCCGAGCCACGATTTCGACCTACTGCATCAATCTCATCAATAAAGATGATACAAGGCGAATGTTTTTTCGCTTGTTCAAACATGTCACGTACACGTGACGCACCAACACCAACAAACATTTCAACGAAATCAGAACCAGAAATAGTAAAAAACGGTACTTTTGCTTCACCAGCAATGGCTTTTGCTAATAAAGTTTTACCTGTACCAGGAGGACCACACATCAAAATACCACGAGGAATCTTACCTCCTAAGCGTTGGAATTTTGCAGGCTCACTTAAGAATTCAACCAATTCTTTAGTATCTTCTTTTGCTTCATCACAACCGGCAACATCAGCAAAAGTGGTTTTAATCTGGTCTTCTGGCAAAAGGCGTGCTTTGGATTTACCAAATGACATTGGTCCGCCTTTACCGCCACCGCCACCTTGCATTTGACGCATGAAAAACATAAAAATGGCAAGAATAAGTAATATAGGAAAACTAGCAACAAGCAATTGAGTCCAGATGCTTTGCGCCTCAGGCATACGACCTTCAACAATCACATTATTACTGAGCAAATCATCCATGATTTTCGGGTCCGCTACGGCAGGACGCACTGTTTCAAATGATTCACCGTTTGTATCAACACCATTAATGGTATATCCCTCAATAGAGACACGTACAATACGGCCATCCTGAACCTCATTAACAAACTCAGAATATGTCATGCGACTAACATCAGGAGTAGTATTAAAATTATTAAATACTGTTAATAAAACGGCGGCAATTACCAACCATAATAAAATATTTTTAAACATGTCGTTCAAGAGAACACCTCTTAACTTTCTAAACAAATGACCTGAAGCAAGTATATACCAGCAATAAGATCATCCCTACTATTGATTTTTGAAAAGTAAACTATTAATTAGTTCCACTTCTCTCAGATTTACTTCTAACCCTTGACTACCCTTTAAAAGATCGCCCTAACAAATAAACCTCTCGACTTCTAGCTCGTGATGCATCTGGCTTACGCGTCACTACACTAGAAAACACGGCACGCATGGATTTTAAATATTCATCAAACCCTTCACCCTGAAAAACCTTCACTAGAAAGTTGCCTCCCGGACGAAGAACTTGCGTTGCCATATCAAGTGCCAACTCAACCAAATACATTGATTGAGGTTGATCAGCTGCGCTATTACCACTCATATTGGGGGCCATATCTGAAATTACAAGATCGGCTTGTTCATCGCCGATTGCTGTCAGGATACTTTGATACACATCATTCTCGGTAAAATCGCCCTGCACAAAGATGACTCCGGCTAATGGAGACATCTCCAAAATATCTGAGGCCACTACAATACCTTTATCTCCAACTAATCTACCTGCGACCTGCGACCAACCTCCAGGAGCGGCCCCAAGATCAATGACCTTCATATTGGGACGCAGCAATTTATCTTTTTCATTTATCTCTAATAGTTTGTAACTCGCTCGAGAACGATAACCATCTTGCTGAGAACGCTTTACATAAGGGTCATCAAAGTGCTCTTTCATCCATCGTTCACTACTTTTTGATCTTATCGACACTTCTTCGTACCTAAAATTAATAATATTCCGTTATAATATCTCGTAACCTCTAAAGCCTCCATCAAAGAGGAACAACTAAATATGAGAAAATTAAACTATGAGCCTATCAAATGCCCAAAAAAAGCAATATCGCCTAATTGGTCACTCTCTTAATCCTGTCGTCATGATTGCCGGTAACGGTCTAACTGAAAACGTACTTGCAGAAATAGACCGAGCATTAGAAGATCATGAGCTTATCAAAATCCGCTACAGTATTCTTGATCGAGACATGCGCACCTCACTTATCAACGAGACCTGTAAAGTCCTTAAATGCGACACAGTACAAACTATAGGAAAAATCGCCTTACTTTATCGCAAATCACTTGAGCCAAATGCAAAACTATCTAATTTGATGCGTTAATTTCATTTTTCTAGGCTAATGAAATCATTGGCCTAGAAAAACCTCACCTTCCTTAACCTAAATCCCCCCCTACCTCTTTATCTAAACTTTCTCCTAGACATGCCGACACTGTAAATAAGCAGCAAAGTGTTTATTCATCTAGGGAGGTTTTAGACAATGATATTCATTCAAGCATTAGAAAGAGCTCAAACTAGGCCTGTTGAGCAACAGAAAGCCCGAAAAAAAATCACGTTAACTGCAAGCAAACCAGATTCAGACCTTGTTGATCTAAGCAGTACTGCCAGCCATATAGTGAATATCAAAATCAACAAAGACACATCAGCTGAATTCGACGCTAGTTTAAATATTGAGTCCATTTTACTGCAACAGTCATTATTATATTTAAGTAACTTAGCCGTCCCAATTTACTCTTTATTAACACTCAATCTAAAACAAAATGAGTGGGATTTATCGTTACAGAAACCACCAAAAACATTGCCAAGTTATAGAATCCAGCACACAACGGGTTATAGCAATGCGGTGCGTCATAGTCCGACAGAAATAATTAATTACGCCTTTTCCATGACTATTATCAGCAAGGAAAACCAACATCATAAATTCAGCGTAGACATACGTGTCGCTCGCTTTACTCAGCACAATAATCATTGGCCACAGCCTTCTATCGAAAAAATCCAGCTAAACCCTGTCCAGTCCTTTTATAGTAGCGAGTTGTTACAGATTGCTGAGCGAGAGCTCGTTTTCTTTTTTGACCAAGATGGCGATACAAATCAAGCCGCACCTATATTAAATACGATGCGAAACGACTCAGGGTTAAAACTATCAAAAGATAATCCATTTTTTCATGGCTTGAGAGTATGGCGTTGTCGTGGAGAAAAAGTAGATATTGCCTTGCTAGGCGATCCAAAGTTAGGCGCAATTCAAATAACTATTTAATGTACTCAAACAATTGAAAATAAAAACATTTCAATTGCTAAGAGACACATGTAAAAAGCAAGCGCACTAAATACTAAAAGAGGCTCCACAACCACAAGTGGAAGTCGCATTGGGATTTTGTACTGTAAACTTAGAACCTTCTAGACCTTCATAATAACTCACCTCAGAACCCACCAGATATTGGAAGCTCATAGGATCGACAATCATTTTCACATCGTCACGTTCTACGATTGTATCGTCTTCTTGTAATTCTTCATCAAAAGTAAAACCGTATTGAAAGCCAGAACAACCACCGCCAGTCACATACACACGCAACATAAGACGATTGTTTTCCTCTTCTTCAATCAAGGCTTTTAATTTCGCCACAGCCGCTGAATTAAATTCAAACGGATCGGCAGATTGAACAACATTCATAATAGCTCCATTGTTAGTATTCAGGGATGGTTAGTGTTCACGAGTAGATCGAAAGCGCACATCTGGCCACTTCTCTTCTGCCATCATTAAGTTGACTCTTGTAGGCGCAATATAAGTTAAATGGCCACCACCATCAATAGCAAGGTTAGCAGCGCTCTTACGTTTAAACTCTTCAAATATTTTGTCATCTTCACAATCTACCCAACGAGCAGTAGCCACATTAACCGGTTCATAAATACACTCTACCTTGTACTCATCTTTTAAGCGATATGCGACAACTTCGTATTGCAGTTGACCTACAGCCCCTACAATTAAATCATTATTGATTTGTGGCATAAACAGCTGAGTCGAGCCTTCTTCTGATAATTGCTGCAAGCCTTTTTGCAAAGCCTTCATTTTCAACGGATCTTTTAAACGTACTCGACGAAATAATTCAGGGGCAAAATGTGGAATCCCCGTAAACTTAAGCTCTTCACCAACAGTAAAAGTATCACCAATTTGAATAGTACCGTGGTTGTGTAAACCAATAATGTCACCCGAAAACGCCTCTTCTACGCCTTCTCGATCACCCGCGGTAAACGAAACGGCATCCGTCACCTTTACATCTTTACCTAAACGACAATGGCGCATTTTCATACCGCGACGATAAGTGCCAGAACAAATACGCATAAAGGCGACACGATCTCGGTGTTTTGGATCCATGTTCGCTTGAATCTTAAAAATAAACCCAGAAAAAGCCTCTTCTTTAGCTTCCACTTCACGGGTTTTCGTCGCCCGAAAGCTCGGTGACGGAGCCCATTTAACAAAGCCATCCAACATCTCTTTAACACCAAAGTTAGACAGAGCCGTACCGAAAAATACGGGGGTAATACGTCCAGCAAGATACTCATCCTGATCAAACTCATGGCTCGCACCGCGAACTAATTCAATCTCTTCTAAAAAATCATCATACAAGTCACCAAGGTGTACTTTGGCTTCTTCTGATTTAATGCCTTGAATTTGCACATCATCCGTTAATTTATGACCACGCCCACCTTCATAAACATGCACGGTATCGGTATATAAATTATACACCCCTTTAAAAAAGGTGCTCATACCAATTGGCCAAGTAATCGGTGCCGCCTTAATTTTTAAGACGTCTTCCACTTCATCTAACAAATCAATAGGATCACGAATATCTCGATCCATCTTATTGATAAAAGTTAAAATAGGCGTATCACGCAAACGACATACTTCCATTAGCTTGATCGTTCGATCTTCAACACCTTTAGCGCCATCAATAATCATCAATACCGAATCAACCGCCGTCAATGTACGATAGGTATCTTCCGAAAAATCTTCATGTCCCGGTGTATCCAACAAATTCACCATACGATCACGATAAGGAAACTGCATCACAGAAGAGGTAATAGAAATACCGCGCTGTTGCTCCATCGTCATCCAATCAGACGTAGCATGTTTATCCCCTTTTCGACCTTTGACAGAACCTGCGGTTTGAATCAACTGCCCTAACAAAAGCAATTTTTCAGTTATCGTGGTTTTACCCGCATCAGGGTGAGAAATTATCGCAAAGGTACGTCGTTGTTCGACTTCCTTCAAAAACTCGGCATTAGACATGAATTTGTATCTTCTATTAGTGAGTATCTTCTATTGGTCAAGAACGTTAGCAAACAGATCATTTAAAAAACAATCTTGCTGTATGAAAATTGAGTGGCGTATTTTCCATGATCTGAAGACGATACACAATCATTCTCTGGGATCTAAAAGACTGAGGTCTTGTTTTATTTAAAACAGATAAGATTAAATTTTCACTCAACATCAATAAGTAACTGTGTCACTACCTTAAAAAAGTAATGACTAAAATTTTAAATCCGCACAATAATGCGAAAAACAGCCGTGTTATTTCATTGTTCTTTTTAGGTGAAAAAGCAGCGCAGAACAAGGTTTCAAATCACTCAAAGCCAATGGTAAAAAACATATATTGGCTTTGAGGTGCTCGAGAGAAAATGAAATGTCTTGTCATTTAAGTTCATGGGGATATCTCAGAACTTAGCTCGCACTTTCTTTTTCCCGGAACTTCCCTTTTCCCAGACTTGCAGGGAGTCTATTCTGCACTGACGAACTTTAGCAAGTGGCTAACGCAATAATAAATGGCATTTTTTAAATGACTAAAATTACCACATAATGATTTACACTAGTGGTCTTCTCGTATTCATTACCTCAGGACAATAAATGAAGCCTGCTTCAACACCTAAAAATACCGTCGATAAAAACATGTTAGGTGTTTTTCGCTATAGCCGTCGCGCTATTACACTGGTATGGCAAACCTCTCCAGCATTAACCATTGGTCTGGCCTTAGCAACACTCATTGCTGGTGTTTTACCTGCGGCCATGGCCTATGTAGGGCAATTGATTGTTGATGCGGTTGTCGCGGCCATGACCCTTTATAAGCAAGATCAAATCCTGCACTACCAACCGGCACTAAACTATGTGTTACTGGAAGGGATTTTGGTGTTAATCATTGCCGCCGCACAACGAGCACTCACCGCTCAGCAGGCTATATTGCAAGGATTATTGGGACAAAAGGTCAATATGCTGATCTTGGAAAAAGCACAAACCTTAACGCTTTCCCATTTTGAAAATTCCGAGTTTTACGACAAGTTAGTACGTGCTCGCCGCGAAGCTTCCAGTCGCCCACTGGCCTTAGTCAATAAAACCTTTGCGTTAATGCAGAATGCTATTTCGCTTTCCAGCTTTGCCATTTTATTATGGCAATTCTCCCCTTGGGCCCTAGGGTTATTAATCCTCGGGGCTTTACCTGCTTTTATTGCTGAAGCTAAATTTTCTGGTGATGCCTTTCTCATGTTTCGTTGGCGCTCCCCAGAAGTTCGTCAACAAAACTATCTGGAAACCCTACTGGCTCGTGAAGACAACATCAAAGAAGTGCGTTTATATCAGCTAGGCGAGCGCTTTTTACAGCGCTACTCACAGATTTTTATCAAACTATTTAAAGAGAGTAAGCGCTTAATTCTACGCCGTGAAAGCTGGGGATTTGCTTTAGGTATTATTAGCACGCTCGTGTTTTACGGGGCGTACGCTTGGATCGTCAGTGACACCATTATTGGCGCTATTACACTCGGCCAAATGACCATGTACCTATTGCTATTTAGACAGGGGCAAGGCTCGGTATCGGCTTCGTTAACCGCAATTAGTGGCATGTACGCAGACAACCTTTATTTATCTAACTTGTACGAATATCTGGAACAAGAAACACTCTCGTCGCAGCAAGGTTTGCTTGTCGGCCCCAAACCCAATGATGGCATCCGCTTCGAGAACGTTAGCTTTCAATACCCTGGCAGCACTAAGCCGGCCTTAGAGCAGATCAACCTACATATTCGACCCGGCCACAGCCTCGCTATAGTTGGGGAAAACGGTTCGGGCAAAACCACTCTCATTAAATTACTCACACGCCTCTATAACCCAACGGAAGGATGTATCTTACTAGATGGTTTGAACTTACTAGACTGGGACGAAACCGCATTATTAAAACGAGTTGGAGTGATATTCCAAGACTTTGTACGCTATCAATTTATTGTCGGTGAAAACATAGGAGCGGGAAACAATGACCGTTTCAATGATGAAACCGGTTGGGCAAAAGCCGCCGAACTGGGTAAAGCGACTGATTTTATCAACCAATTAGAAAGTGGCTATCAAACCCAGTTGGGACGCTGGTTCAAAGATGGACAAGAATTGTCTGGCGGACAATGGCAAAAAATCGCCTTAGCGCGTGCCTTCATGCGCGAAGAAGCTGATATATTAGTACTTGATGAACCCACCGCGGCTATGGATGCCCAAGCCGAAGCCAACATATTCCAGCACTTCCAAGAACACACCAAAGACAAAATGGCGATTCTTATCTCTCATCGTTTTTCTACCGTGCGTCTGGCCCACGAAATCATCGTCATGGCTCAAGGGCAAATCAAAGAACGCGGCACTCACGAAGCCTTACTGGCAAAACAAGGGCAATACGCTCACTTGTTTACGCTACAGGCTCAGGGCTATAAATAATGGCTCTTATGAAGTTAAGACAATGATGTTGAGGCAATAATTTAGTCTATACAACCTTTTTACTGCTCGGCCCCGACGAATGTTAGTAAAGGGCTAAAATCATGTCCATCGGCTGCTCGAAGTGCCGCTATATATTCATTACGACGATCATTCATGTATTCTAATTTATAACCACCCGCCCAATCGATAACAGGTTCATTTAAGAGTTTCTTCAATATCGCATCAGCCATAATGCGCGCATGTCGGCCATTACCGTTCGGGAACGGATGAATATAAACCAATTTATGATGGAACCGAGCGGCGAGCTCTTTCGGCGGATAGGTACCATGCTCAACCCAATATTTCGCATCATCCAATAAATGCCTTAATTGGATGGCTATTTGTAATGGATCAATACCAATATTCTTCTCCGTTTTACGAAAGGTACCTGCCCACTTCCATACTGCACCAAATAATCGTTTGTGCAGTTCACAAACGAAAGCTTCCGATAAAACGTCTAGACTTTTCTGTTTATCCAGCCACGCCATCCCTTTTGTAATCCCGGCTTGTTCTAATTGATCAAGCTCACTACGAGTAGAAACGTGTTTAAATTTCAGACCGTCTAACTCATCGAGATCCAACTGTGTTGATCCATCGGAAGAATCCACCAATTTAGAAGGTAAGGTAGTCATTCATCACTCCATAAATCTGCCGGCATTTTGTCTATAATCTGAGCGGCTATTCGCTCAATTTCAAAATCAATCTGCTCTTTATTCAAGGATTGTGACTCAAGTGCCATATGGGTAGAAGCCTGCCTTACTTGTATTCGCGCCTTTTTGATCGCGCGCTGCTTAATAACCTCTTCTATCTTTTGCTTTGGCACTATGGCGTAAACAAACTGACAGTCCATGGCGTCTGCCATCGTTTGCATCGTTTTGAGTGTTACCCCACCTAAAAGTTCCGCTTGCTCTACCTTGGATACTCTGGCTTTGGTGACACCCAGCTTCTTAGCAAGCTGGGTTCCAGACATACCCAAAGCCATTCTTACTGTTCTCAGCCAACCCTCTTGAGTAAACATGAAAAAGCCGTCGAGCTGACTAAACGCCCTATTTACTTTATCTCTATATTGTTTAGCGACTATTTTTTTCATAAAAAGTAAACTTATATGTTTATAATAAATATTATTAGTAAATATATTTATATACTTTAAAACATATTTAGTAAATACATATATTGACTAAAAAATCCTTGTTTACTTATTTTTGTAGTATCGACAGTATAATTATGGTGTTTGGTTTTTTTGTCCACGTCAGTACCGTTTTCTGTTTTACAGTTGTTGCTTAAACCCCATAAAGTCATCACGTACTTATTCATCTGTTCTCTTTCCTTATTTACTTTGTCTTTAATTTTGTTTTTATTCTTACTCTGTTAATAAAAAATAATCGATAATGTTAAATGCAATAATTATTCCCTTTGTCGTACCCTTTCAAAATGTATAAGGAAATTTAAATGAAGATTAAAATAGATGATCTATCTGACATTCGAATTGAGCACTTTCTTAATGAACACATAGACGATATGAAGGCAACTTCTCCACCTGAGAGTGTTCATGCGCTTGACTTAAAAGGCTTAAAAAAGCCTGAAATCACCTTTTGGTCAGTATGGGAAGAAGACCTATTAATTGGCTGTGGTGCATTGAAAGAGTTGGATGATTCTCATGCTGAAATCAAATCTATGCGAATTTCAGCAGCCCATAGAGGAAAAGGTTTAGCGTCAACTTTGTTGCAACATATTCTCAATGAAGCGAAAGGAAAAGGTTATACAAAATTAAGTTTGGAGACGGGCCCAATGGACTTTTTCACCCCTGCTCGCAAACTATACCAACGTTATGGTTTCAGCTATTGCCCTCCTTTTGCAGATTATAAAGAAGATCCGTATAGCACCTTTATGTCGTTGGAGCTTGCACCTGCAATATAACAAAAACAGCTGTTTTTCGATTCGTTTCTAGGTTGCAGCCATTAGAATATTGGCTATAACAATAATTAATCTAGATTAATTAATATTTCAAGAAGAGTCTTGTCTACTATGAAGGATGCGAACAATTTGCACTGTATTTGATTGAATACGGTAAAACACCACATGACGCTTGACAGAAAAGCTACGTAAGTTAAGGAAGGTGCGGATAAATTTTCTCGTCTCAGCATGTGGAGAAAAGCCTTTAATTCGAGGCGAGTGCTGCACGTGAATAGTGTATCTATTGCCAAGGTACTCAACAAGGAAGGTAAGGCTTCCACACCATGCCCTTCAGGTCTTTCAGGGAAATCGCCATACGTCGTTTTGACTGTTTAAAAGGTACCTACATTCCTACACAGTCATGCCTTGCTTAACGATTTCTCTTAAAAGACTGAGAGGAAGATAACTTATTCGCGCCTTCATTCATAATTCTGACTGCTCTACTCCTAACATTGGCTGTTCAGTTAATGTTAGAAAATGATTTTTGATATATTCTACATAATTCGTTGTTTTAGCTTGTCCCAAATTGTTAAGACCAAACTGATAAATGCTTTTCAGATCTTCTTTAGCTGCCAGCGAGATGGCCAGTTGATATGTCATCATGCTTATTAATCCTTTAACTATTTTTATTCTTTTATACCTTCAAAAAGATTATCAAGGGCGGCTTTAGATTCCATTACTATGCCTTCACCTCTATCTAATTGCTCGATACCAACCTGTAGTTGATCACGCAAATGTGCAAGTTTGATTTCATGTACCAAGTCTTCATGGGTTTCCATAAAACGCAATGCTTCACGTACTACTTCACTGGCGTTATTGTAAAAACCACTTTCCACCTTAGCTCTAATACGAGACTCCAACTCCGGCGTTAATGATATATGCATGATGCTCTCCAAGCAGACTATTATGCTAACCACGATAGAATCCAATACAAAAAATTGTCAATCTTTGTATTGGACTTATCACAGCCATAGAAAGCCAAGATAATAGCCATGTATTTATCTGACTGTAAACCTATTCAATTGCTGTTTGAATGAAGAGATTAACGCTCCCCGAAAAAAGTTATGCTCATAGAGCGATTATTTTAAAAATTAGTGTTTGTGAAAATAACCTGCATTTGTAAAAATAAACCTATTTGTCTTTCTAATAAACCAACAAGGAATTATCTCAATGGTTTTATGGTCTGTTATGAAGTTTGATGAATTATCAACTCAGCAGTTATACGACATCATAAAACTACGTATTGATGTATTTGTGGTGGAGCAAAATTGCCCTTATCCAGAGCTAGATAATAAGGATACGCTTAGTGAGACTTATCACGTACTTGGTAAGAATAACGATGATGAATTGGTAACTTATGCACGCTTATTACCAGTAGGCGTTTCGTTTAAGGAGGCGAGTATTGGCCGTGTTGTCACCAAACCATCGGCCAGAGGTAAAGGTTTAGGCCACGCGCTGATAAAAAATCTATTGAAACAAGCCAATCACTTTGGCCTCAACAGTCAATTCGTATCGGTGCGCAAGCACAGCTTGAAAGTTTTTATCAACAGTATGGTTTTCAAAAAGTATCCGCGCCCTATTTGGAAGATGATATTTTGCATATCGATATGTTACTTACTCATAGGCAAAACACCTAATAAGTATTGCTGCTAAGTCCATTTATGCTGAGGAGCTTGATAACAATTTATTGCCGTAAGCAGACTTTCAGGAGTGTTTGTCTGTATCAACATATTGGCATAATGCGGCTTTAAAAAACCAGAGTCAGTCATCGTTCCTATCATGTCGATTAGCTGATTATAAAAACCATTTGTATTGTAAAATGCACAGGGTTTTGCATGGTGCCCTAACTGGGCCCATGTCCATGCTTCGAAGATTTCTTCTAGGGTTCCGGCACCACCGGGCAACGCCACAAAAGCATCGGCCATCTCTGCCATTTTTGCTTTTCGTTCGTGCATGTTTGTCACTATAGTTAATTCAGTAAGTCCAGTATGGGCGATTTCCTTTTCTTCTAAATATTTTGGAATAACACCAAATACCTTACCACCGCTTTCAAGCACGGCATCTGCAATGGTTCCCATCAAACCAACCTTGCCACCGCCATAAACAAGATCGATACCCTGTTCACCAAAGTAATGACCTAATACCTTTGTTGCTTGGACAAAGTCTGGATTGTTACCCGTACTTGAACCACAAAATACTGCAATCTTCATAAACATTACCTATGACAAAAAGTACTTATTATAAAAAGTACCTATTTTTAAAGTAAACCACAGCAACGTGGCTCTATTCTGTTTTGCTCTTGGTTACTGTCTCTCTTTAATTAACGCTCAGCTTAATAATTCCAACTTTTATAGATTTCATTATCGTCTTTCATGTCTTCATATAACCAAACTATACGATCTAAAAACCAGCTTTCCCCCATCTTTTCCCCATATAGGCCAATGCAACACCCAATACGGCGCCCCAGGTTGAGTAATACACGGTCGACCAAATCACCAGCACCAAACCAACAAGGAAAATAATATTCAAAATACTATGCAAAGGAATATCATGCTTTGCGAGAATAAGAATTTTATCTCGATTTAAAAATACTCTTTTTTATCCTGATAGGCCTGTTTAAGGTGTTCTATAAGTAACCTGAGTTTCTCAGGAAGGTACTTGGTAAAAGGGTAAATAGCGTAGACACCCAGTCGCCGTGGTTGAAATTCTGACAAGATGGCAACCAGTTTACCTTGCCGCAAATCTTCGTAGACACAACAACGAGGCACATAAACAATGCCGAAGCCAGCCAGTGCGGCTTTGCGTAGAGCTTGAGCGTTGTTGGTAGCAAAGCTACCCTTGATGCGGACACTTTCTTCGGTGCTATTTTTTGTGAAGCGCCAGTCAAACGAACCTTGGGCTTGGTAGGTGTAAGCGAGGCAATTGTGTTCTTTTAACGCCTCTGGGGTGTTGGCCTGCCCATGTTTTTCTATATAACTGGGTGAACAGCAAACTACCCAGTTCGACTGAATCAAAGGTCTTGCGATCAAGCTTGAGTCTTCCAACTTGCCAGTACGTATCGCCAAATCTAATCCTTCTCCTACTAAATCCACAAAGTCATTTTCCAGACGCATATCGACGTTGATATTAGGGTATTTCTGACAAAAATCCGCCACTGCTTCCGCCAGCAACAACTCGCCAGAAATCGTCGGCACGGACATTTTAATACTGCCAGTCAGTCCTTGGCTAAAGGCCGAAACAGAACCAATGGCATCACAGACTTGGCCTTCTATGTTTTTCGCGTGGACGTAAAGATTCTCCCCTGCTTCCGTCAAACTAAGCCTGCGAGTGGTACGATGAATCAATTGCACACCGAGAGACTGTTCTAATTTGCTGATTCTTTTACTCAAAGCAGGAGTCGACAAACCAGCGAGTTGTGCCGCTTTGTTAAAGGAGCCTGCGTCTGCCACGTTGGCGAAAAGCGTTAAGTCTGTTGCGTTCAATTTGATTAAGCCGTTTTAAGAAATAGTTTATTATTTTATGTCGTATTTATTATAAATCAAACTAACACTATATTTAACCATTAGAGACCTTTGCACGATGTAGCGAACAAAGCTAAGACGAGGCAAAAATAAATGAGCATGTCGAGTTTATTTTTAACGAAGTATTGGCAAGCACAATCATTTCACGACGATCTTTTATAATAATAAGGAACAAAGTAATGCGACTCAAAGACTGCCATAATTTCCAAGACTTTCGTACTCTGGCAAAAAAGCGCCTGCCAAGTCCTATCTTTAATTATATTGATGGTGGCTCCGACGATGAATCGACTTATCGCCGTAACACCGCAGCCTTTGAAACCTGCGACTTGATTCCCAACGTTCTCACCGGAGTAAAAGAAATAGACCTTTCGGTCACCGTCATGGGGCAAAAACTAGACATGCCGGTTTATTGCTCGCCCACCGCATTACAACGCTTATTCCACCATCAAGGAGAAAGAGCCGTCGCCGCAGCCGCAGAAAAATACGGCACCATGTTTGGCGTCTCTTCTCTTGGTACCGTCAGCATGGAAGAGATTGCCAAACAAACGAATACACCTCAGGTGTACCAGTTTTACTTCCATAAAGATCGAGGCTTAAACCGAACCATGATGGAGCGAGCAAAATCCTCTGGCGTGCAAGTGATGATGCTAACCGTCGATTCGATCACGGGTGGCAATCGAGAACGAGATTTACGCACAGGCTTTTCTATTCCTTTTCGCTTAACTTTATCAGGCTTGCTGCAATTCGCCCTCAAACCAATGTGGGGCATTAATTACGTGACTCACGAAAAGTTTCGCTTACCACAACTAGATGAACATATTGATATGGGAGCAGATGCCACCTCCATTGGCGATTACTTTACCAACATGCTCGACTCATCAATGAACTGGGACGACGTGGCAGAAATGGTAAAATTTTGGGATGGCGAGTTTTGCTTAAAAGGCATAATGAGTAAAGAA
>Ga0308007_10000815_pt1 | contig 13915 bp, 10 predicted proteins | sample Neamet71_FD_203152 | JGI IMG/M metagenome (GOLD analysis project Ga0308007, IMG submission 203152) | Marine microbial communities from water near the shore, Antarctic Ocean - #71 | ecosystem: Environmental > Aquatic > Marine > Unclassified | place: Southern Ocean | collected 2014-06-07
TATCTCCATCTATAAAACCACCGTCTTTTAAACGAACACCTATGTCATCTAAAACAGAACGAAGTTCTTTAGAAATATTATTTATTTGTTTGCTATCAGAAGCAGATCCTCGCAAGGATTTAATCAAATCTCTATTTGCTACATCTGCTAAACTGCCTTTCATGTTTAAAGCAACTGGCTCCATAGCTAATTTAGTTCGTATTAAATAATCTCCTGTTGTTTGTTTAAAGACTTCGTAAAAATCAGCACTGTCATAAGTTGTTTTATTCTTTGTCCAGTTATCTCGCCCTGCGTCATACCTAAACATTTTTTGCAGACGCGCTGCGGTAGGCGAATACTTAGCAAAAGATTCTACTACTGCTACAGGTTTAAAAAGTATTTTAGAACCGTACCGATTAACAATTCGATTAACTTCAAAAGATAATTTATTTTTTAAAGTTGTAGGATCTTTATTTCCGTGTGTTGCCACGGTTTGAGCAACAACGTCTTGTATTTCTTCCGTTGTTTTTTCACCGCCGTCTACTTTAGCAGACAAGTTTTTAGCTAAAGTTGCAACCTCTTCTTCATTAACATCAACTAAAACTTCTTGTTGATTAGCAACTCTTTCTTTAGAGCGTCCGTAAATAAAGTCTCTTGCAAAGATTTCGTCGTACTCATCTTGAAATTGTTTAGGTACAACAAGTTGTTCTAATCTGCTAAGATCACTTTCAGCAACTTTGCCTTTATCGTCAGCAACTAGCTGTACTTTTAAAGCTTCAATTCTATTTTGAGCTTCTATATTTCTTTCGGATAATTGATCTCTACCTGCTTGCTGGGCTGCTTTCTTCCTGCGTCTTTTAGATACGCCCGATTGTTCAGCAACAAAACCATCTTCAACTACGTCATTATCTATTTGTTTTTGAAGAGTTTTTATTTCTTTTTCTATTTGTTTTCTTTCACCCCTTTTAAGTTTTAAAGCAGTGTCAGCAAGAAGTCTTTCTTCAAAACCTCGTAAAGTTTTTGTTTTAAATTCAATTTCATCTACCGCTGATCTAGGAGTAGATAAATTTTCTACAGTAGTATCTTCAAGTGCTTCAATTATTTTTGGGTTTTGTCCACTAGGAGACATTGCTTCTGTCCTAGCTTCTACAGTTTCAGGATCAAGATCATTTTTCCATCTTTTAGCAATTGCTTTGCCGCCTTTAGAAGCTGCATAGGTGAGTATACCTGCTCCTGACGCGCCTATTCCTATAGCAGCCGCAACTCGTTTATTATCTTTTTCTGTTATTAGTCCTGTATTTAATTGATGACCTTGCGTCCAAACTTCCCTTGCTCCTTCACCAGAACCACCTGCAATAACACCTTTTATAACTTGATCTTTTGTGCTTTGAGATGCTGCAATCCTACGAAGTCCTTCAAAGGCAGTTTTACTGGCGGCAGGATTCCCTGTTCCACCTGTTAGAATAGTAGCTGCTATGGACACAGGACTAGCAATAACATCTGTTAAAATATCTTTAGTTGCGTCCCAAGAAAATTTATTTTCAGTTTTATCAAAAGTGCTACGCAAAAACTCGTAAGCTTCTTTTTCAGCAGTAGAAAACTTATCGCTTGTCCAAGAACGATCAGCTATAGTTTCTAAACGCCAATCTTCATCTCGCATAATCTCAGTAATGTCACCGGCTTTGTTACCGCCAAACCATGCTCCGCTGTCAAAAAACCCCGCTTCTCTGTTTAAAGCAGTAACATAAGTTTCAGCGGCTTCTTGTACTCGAATATTATTTTCCCAACCTGAAATTGTTGTTGCTACAGGAGGAGGGTTTTTTTCTTTATCCTCTATAAATTTACGAACATTATCTCTAAAAAGAGAAGAGTCAACTACTTCTATATCAGATTCAGATGTGTAAGAATTTTCTATTGGCATATTTTTTATACTCTATTAAGACGGTTGCGGTGGACTCATTGCCCCTTTAACTTTCACAATATAGTCTTGCGTTTCTTGCGGTAACTGGCTAGGGTCAGCGCCGTTATCTATCCACTTGTCAATATTTCCCGGCCCATAGTTATATGCATACAAAGCGTAGTCTAGGTTACCGTCGTATTTTTTAAGCATAGCATCGATGTATTCTCTTCCTACGCGACGATTTTCTTCTTCACTATCATCTTTCACCGGCTCTATACCAAAACCCGGATTCTTAGCTGTCTCAGGCATTAGCTGCATTACGCCTTTAGCACCGGCTGAACTGACTTCACTGTGATCGCCGCCGCTCTCTGTCTGCTCAACTGCGTCGTACAAAGAAACAGTTATATCTGTGCTTGTTTTATCTGAAGTTGTTGGAGATAAAATAGAATTAACTGGCACAGAAGGTTCACTAGGTATTTTAGAAAAAATTACATTGTATAAATTTTCAATTGTCTTTCTTCGTTTTGCTTGCCCCAGAGTTGTATCTGTTGTGTTACGATACTTTTTCATTTCTTCTACGGTGTCGTTAAGATACAACTGTACAGTTTCACGGTTTATTTTTGGATTAGAATTAAGTTTAATTAAATTACTGCTTAAAAGTTTAATACTTCTTCGTATTTTTCCGTCTAAAAATTTTGTTCCAAGTCCTTCTTCTGCGTCTAGTAAATCAATAAAAGTACCCTCTGCTTCTTTTAAAGTTTCTAAAGATTCTCCTATACTTTTAACTTTTTCAGTTGAACTTAATGTATTTTGTAGTTCTATATTTGGTGTATTTGGTTTTTCATATGGAGTTTCTTTTTTCTCTTCTGCTATTAAATTTGGATCTACATATTGTTTTGTTAGTACCTTATAACGATCATACAAAGATATTGGTTCTCCTGTTGTAGGATGTGAAACTATAACATTCCAAATATTGGCATCGTCTGCGGTTTCTATGGATTCTACACGACTACTATTAGTTTCTCTAAAATGAGTGTTTGTCTCTGATCCCCACCTTTGTATACTTCTTGATGAGCCTACTTCACTGTTATTTAATCCCATATGCTCCTCTACCCACTCTGCATATGCTAATTTAAAATCTGCGGGGCCGTCGAAGTCCCTTAAACCTATTTCTAAGTTTATCTCTGAGTTAAAATGCAACTCATTTATAGCTTCAAAAACTCTATAAGAGTTTACAGCAAGCTTGTCTGCATTTGTTTGATAAATACCCTCATAGTTTTTATCTTCATTATCTATACGAGAGTTGTCGTACATTAATTGATTTGCTATGTGATAAGATGATTCTTTACCTGTTCCAAAATCATTTCTTATAATACTAGCTAATGAATTAAGTTGTCGAGCGTGTAATTTTGCTACTGCTTCAGTATGTTCTTTTGTATTAACATCTTTTAAATTATTTTGAACATCTAACATATCAGTTATTGAATCTCTAACTGCGTTACTTCTTTCGCCGTAGCCAGCAAAAAAAGACAATCTAAATTGTTTTGCCTCTTCTAATTGTTCATCAGTTATTACAGCACTTCTTTCAATTCGTTCGTCTATTTCTTTGCTGGAAGGAGGACTTATACCTACAACAGTCTGACCTATTTTTTCTCCTGTTGCATAATATGATTGCGCTATTGAGCTTGTTATTACTGCACCAGTAGATAAATTTTTAGTGCTTTGTTCTGCTAATCTAGTAAGTATAAGCGGTTTACCATTTGGAGCAATAGACTCTATATATCTCTTACTTAAATCGTTTCCTTCAATATGTTTTATAGTATTAGGAAGAGTTACTTTTTTCCCATTTTTATCAGTACCTTTTTCTATAGTATATGCAACAGGAACCATATTACCTTTAGCATCTTGATAATACCCTTGTTCTTTTACAACTTCTACATTAATAAATTCTTGTTCTTGTTCTTTAGCTTTCGTTATGTACTGCTTTGCTAAAGACTCTGCTCCTGCAAAACCTGCACCTGCATTAAAAGCTCTATCTAAAACTTCAAAAGCAGCTAGGTTTTTATCAAAGTCATTCTCTTCTGCAATTCTTTTAAGAGCGTCTTCGTTTACTTGAGCTTTATTTTTACCGCCAAAAATTCTATTAACAATAGCTACACCAGCATTTTCGGGAAGGTCAGCTTTATCAACAAGAAAACGCTCGTATTCTTCGGTAGACTTTAAAGTTCTTCCTTTATTATATGCGCTAGTTAAACTCTCAAGCATTCCTTTTTTTGGGTCTTCGTTTTCTCTTTTACTGCCGTCAACCATTTCAGTTGCGTAGCTTCTTACTATCCTATTATAATCGTCTGGGTTTGCTATACGCCCTTCGTTAACTTCAGCGTCTAGTTTTTGCTTTGCTATTTCTGTAGCTTTACCGTTAATTAAAAATGTACGCAGACCCCCTAAACTTTGAGTTCCTTGCTCGTATAAATTTTTATACTTATTAGTATATAAATCTAAACCGGCTTGCCGCCTAACTTTCTTGTTGTTTAACTCAGAAGTTTTTAAAAGTTCTTCTCTTTCTTTCTTTAAGTTTTTTTGATACGCAGCCGCCGCTACTCCAGCAATTCCCATGAAATTTTCATTGCGGTTTCTTTTTTTATTGTCTCGTTTAATTTGAGAAGAGAGTTTATTGTATGTTGTTTCAATACCCATATTATTCTGCCTTCTGTAGTAAACTAGGAAGCTCTATATCTTTTAATTTATCAATTGATTCTTTAGCTTCTGTTGGAATTTTGCTAGGGTTTATAGTTGGTTTAGGTAAAGCACCTATTCTATTTGGATCGTTTACATCGTCTTCATCATCCATTAAATACTCTACTCCCGCTTTTTCTGCAAGAGCCATTATAATATACGCGGTGGGTTCTATTAAAAGTAAAAGTAAATCTGGGTTCCACTTACCCGCGTTAAAACCGCTAAACAATACAATTTGAGTTAGTTCTAAAATTGTAGTATCTGCGTCTAAACTATTTACAAGGTCAGCATACTTTTCTTCTTTAATAAGCGTATTGAATATGTAATCAATAGCTTCAGAAGGTACAGTAAATTCAGGAGCTTTTAAATACGGAGCAGGAGCTTCAGGATCGTCTGTCAATGACTGACCGGGAATTGGCCTAGACATTGTAGACATATGATCTTGCATTAATTCGTTTTCAGTTTTCATTTATTAATCTCCTAAGAAATACCTGCCATCGCTCTTGCATAAGTAGATTGTGGTTGATAATTTGCAGATAAAGATAAACCTTGTATCTGTAATTGGGGTACAAGATTAAAGAAATTAATTTCTTGCGCTGTCATTCCACCCGCAGTCATTGGCCCCATATCAGGAACATCAAAAGTAGTCCCTCCTCCATAACCACCTGCATAAACGTCTTCCATTCCTGATTTATCTAAAGCATTTAATAAGTTAGCTTTATTTAAATCCCCACCTATTACTTTTCTTACAGCCGCACCTGCTCTAGTGCCTAAACTTTTTTCGGATAATAAAGAAGAAGTATCTGTTCTTGGTGTGTTATCATAAAGATTCATAGCTTTACCAGACACTGCCTCTCTTGCTTTAGTTGCGTTAGCGATCCTGTCTGCTGTCTGTTGGGCCGTTTCAGCCGCCGAGGTAAAGCCGTCATTTAGATTTGTTTCAGTTATTTCAAACTTCTGCGAAACATCTGTCACGGGAGAAGAAGTAAAATTAGGGTCTTCTAAAAGACTCATATTTTTTTCTTGAATTGCTTCAAAAGTATTTAAATTACTTTCTTGTAGCGTAGTGTCTATATTTACTTGCGCTGTTTCTAGTGTTTTTTGTATTGCGTCGTCTCTCATTAAAGTTGCTTTAGCATAAGAATTTAAATCTGTAAAAGTTCCTTTAGAAAAAAGATCGGAAGTAGCTGTACTTATTTTACCTAACTCTTGGCTAAAAGTAGTTCCAATTTGAGAAAAGTCTGTCATTCCCGAAATATCTATACCGTTTCCTGCATTAAGCCCTAATTTTGCAGTAAAATCTGTTACAAAGTCAGCCGCGCCCGGAATTTTATTTAATATTGTTCCTACAGTTTGGCCTACTACTTTAGTTATTCCTGAAGTCACGCTCTTTACAACACCGCTAATTTTAGTGCCTATATTAACTGCGGCATTTAAAACCTGACCTGCCCCTTGAACAAGGGCGCTGCCTGACTGCATCATTGCAGCCGCCCAACCTCCTACAAGCTCACCTAGTCCCGGCAATAATAAACTTAAACCTATTTGACCTACTATTCCTAGCTTGCCAATAAAGCCCATAACTTTTTTAAAGCCGCTTTTAATATGTTTCCAACTTTTAGAAAGAACTTTTCTAAAAGGTTTTCCTATTCCACCCAATACTTTTTTAAAGAAACCCATCTTTTATATTCTCCTAATCTGAATCAAATAAATTCGCTACTAGCCGTATTAATTGAGCTGTAGTGGTATTGTTTTCTTTTCCTGCCGCCGTTTCGTTTTGAAGTGCAGTAGATAACATTACAGTTTTACGTTGCTCTAAACTTTCGTAAGCTGTTCTAATATAAGCAGCCTCATCTCTTAAATTCTGCCAAAGATTATTTTGTTCAGCCATTGTTAAGTTGTAAGACATTTGAGCATTAACGCCGTTAGCTGCATTCTGCGCGGCAGTATCTATAGTATTAGATTGTCTTTTCCATTCTATATTTGCTTGGGCCACTGCTTGTTCATTTGCTGTGTTCCAAGACGTTTGTTTAAAATCTATCTCAGCATTAAATGTACTCACTTGTGTTTCTAACTGAGCGTTTAGTCTGTCAGCTTCTAAAGTATTGTTAGCCTCAATAGCGGCTATTTTATTTTTTTCAGTTGCGTTAAATTGAGACATTGCATTCGATTGAGAAGTATTAAACTGCTCTATTTGATTAGCTTGTCCTGTCATAAATTGATCTACTTGATTCTGAGAACCAGCATTAAATTGTTTAGCGGCGTTGCTTGCTGCTTGGTTAGACAAACGAGTTTGTTGATCCATCTGAGCGTTTAACACAGACGCTTGTTGCCTGTTATTAAGATTAGCCAAATCCATTTGTAAAAAATTTTGAGCATTGCTAATTCTAGTTTTAGTTAAAAGATCAGCCGCTTGCATATCCATTTGAGCCATTGTAGTAGCGTTTTGAATTGCACTTTGTTGCCTAGCATTATAATCAGTAAGCGTTGCAGTCTGCATAAATTTACTATTAGTAAGCTCTACTTGTTGCTCTGTGGTAAACTTAGTGAGGTCTATTTTAGCTACTGTGGCTGCGTTTGTTAATGCTCTTTGTTGATCTACACTAAGTTGAGCAACACCCATTGCTTCTTCTATCTTAGCTTGAGTAAGATTTGTTTGAAGTTTAGTATTAAGATTAGCAAGTTCTGTTTGTTGCGCTGCTGAAAGATTATCAGCACCTGCTTTATTAAGAGCAGTAAGATTAGCTAGTCTTGTTTGTTGCTCCGCAGACATATTAGCCATGTCCATCTGCTGTTTAAACCCAGCATTTTTAGCTAAAAAGTCTGCTGCTACTTGAAAGTCTATGAGCCTTTGTTGTTGTCTGGCTGACATATTTTCAGACTCTGTAGCATTCATGTACTGCATTTCTGCCAGTTCAATTTGTTGCGCGTTACCTAGTTCTTGAGAATTAATCTGTTGTTGATTAGCCGCGTTAATTTTTGCAGTTTCTTGTTGGTTTGCAAGATTTTGAACGCGAGTTTGTTGCTGTAACTGAGCCGTAGTCATTACAGCATCTTGCCTGTATTGACTTTGCAGTGTAGACATTTGTTGAGCCATTTGCGCTGTCTGAGATTCTGCTGATTGCTGGTTGCTTAAATTAGCCATCCTGCGTTGCATATCTAATGTAGCCGCAGACATATTAGCTTGTTGCTCATTGTTTAAATTTTGAGCTGCCCTAGTCTGTAAAGCTTGAGCATTGCTTTGAGCTATAGGCATTGCTGTTTGAATAATAGCGTTAAACAAAGAATCTCTAGCTACTGTAGAAGCAGACAACCCTCGTTGAGCCATCATTGCTTCTACTTGTGCGACAGCCGGTCTAGCCCATATTGGCGTTGTGCCTTCGTCCATACCAGCAAGAAGTGTTTCCATTTGTGAAGAAACTAAAGCTTCTGTTGGTAGTGCGGCTATTGCGGCTTGTACTTCTACAGGCTCGTTGTCTATTTGAGCAGTAACTGTTGCAGCATCTTCAACAATAGCAGCGGTTATTTCGGGCGGTAGCTCTCCTACTTGTGCAAGCATTGTAGCCGCCGCGCCTTTAGCGGCTTCCCCTGTTACTGTTCTGCGTTTAGCTGCTTCAAATCCTGCTGTATTTATAATTTGAGAAGCTTCTCGCTCTGCAAAAGTGTCGTCTGTAATACCGTCGCGTGTTTTAAACTCTGCTTCTGGTGTAGGAGAAACGTCTACATCTTTTCTAAAAGAAACTTCTCCTGCTTGAGAGCGAGAGTCTTCTCTAAACTGTGCGTTTTGAGCAAGTGCAGCTTGTTCTTGGGCTGAATCTCGCGTTGCGGTGTCTACTTTATTAGCGTCTGTAAAGTTTGCTCTTGCTGCTTCAGCAGTAGAACCGGCGCTAAGTTCACCTTGTGCTGCTGTCATTGAAGCTGCTATAGCTGAATCGGCTGTGTATGTAGAGGCTACAGCATTACCTTCGTCATCTTCTTCAAATTTATTTTGAAGAGTAGCATCTGAAGAAACGCCGTCAGTTTTAGTTATACTCCTATCTCTAATAGGACTAAAATCTTTAAATGTTCCTACATCTCCAAGAGCTGCTTGATAAGTTTTTGAGTATTTTAAACCAAGTCCATCAGGCCACTCAGCATTTCTATCTACAGAAGCTTTTTGAATATACTCTCGCAAAAGAGTATATTGTAAAGGCGGCATATCAGGAAAATCTTCTTTTATCCTGTCTGCTAATTTTGAAGAATACAGTTGAATTCTTGCTTCTTTAGGAAGAATATTAACATTGCCAGCTACTGCTTTTTCTGTTTCTCCTATTTTTTTAATGTCATCAGTGCCAGCTAAAGTATCTGCTGGTAATTCCATTCTTGTTATTAGGTTTCCTTCTGCATCAAAAGTAGGATTACCGTCTTTATCTAAAACAGCTACTGGTTGCTTTAAAGTTTGTACTTCTACATCTGTAAGTTCAGGCAAAACAGGTGGAGTTATTTCTATGCGTGGAGAATCTGACTCTGCTTCTTGAGTAACATCAATACTTCCTAAATCTTTTTTAAAAGGAAGTATTCTTACATTTCCGTCAGAGTAAGTTATAGTTGTAGTACCGTCTTCATTAACTACTCTTCCGGTTTCTGTCACTCCTTCAGGAGGTTGATATTCTTCTACTTCTTTTTTTCCATCCTCCTTATTTCCACCACTGCCCATAACTGGCTGTGCAGCTGTAAATGATGCAGTTGAAATCCATCCTATATTACTATAGGGAATAAAAGTGTGAGTAGCAGGTGGCCCCGCATCGTATCCCGGTGGCGGTGTATTTCTATTAAAATTATCATATGGTTTTTCTTCTTCTGCTGTTTCTACTTCGTTTGCAGTTTCTGTAGTTGTAGAAGATGTAGCAGCAACCGCTGCGTTTTTTCGTCCCGCCATGTACTGTGCATATTGTGTAGATTGTAAATTCATGCCTGTTGCAGGATCTATCATAGCAGCAGGATCAGGAGTTTTAACTGTTCCTGTATCAACTGGTTGCTTTTTTTTATTTTCTCCAGCAACACGCGCTGCAATTGCAGGGTCTATTCCTGTTGAAGGGCCACCCTTTGTACCGCTAGAATTTGCTTTTACCTCCTCTGCTAGTCTACGAGCCATAGAAGATAATCCACCCGGAGCTTTTTTAACTCTAGAGCCTTTACTGTATGCTTTTCTTTTAGCCTGTAAAGACTTTAGAGATGCTTTAGTATTTCTTTTATTTCTTTTATTACTCATAAGAATTTCCCTGCTAAAAATACTCCAACAATAAACGGATAAATGCCCCAGAGCATTAACTCTAGTCTTTTAAATTTTTCACTTCCTTCCGACAGTTTTTCTTCTATAGATTTGTAACGTATCCCACATTCTTTTTCGTGAGCTTCTATACGAAGAATAGCCTCTTTGACTGTTGCCATACTTATTTACACTCACAAGTAGGAGTGCAAGTGCATGGATCACAAGTACAGTTTTCGTTAGTACACATTAGTCTTCTCCTAGAGTGTAGGTTTAGTGGCGGGGAAATCTGACGTACTAGGCCAATCGCGTAGTGCAGTTCGATACGTTAATATGTTAGCGCGGTTGGGCCAATCAGGTGTCTGTGATGCTTTATCGGTTGACGATAGCTCCATATCACGCCACATACGCGCCTCTTGCTCTGCTGTAAGTACTGGCGATGTTGGCTCAACAAACGCTTCAACAGAATCAAAGTTAGCTCTAACCCACGACTCTTCGCCTTTAATGCAGGGATTGGTTACGTTGCCGTCTGCGTCTTTGATCGTCCATAAATTACTCATATTTTTCTCCTATGATGGCAAGTATTGAATTAAAACAAGCCCATCGCCGCCACGGCCGCCAACGCCAAAAGTAGCACCTATTGCCCTCCCCGATCCACCGCCAGCCCCGATGCCACCATCACCACCGCGCTGTAAACACGCATTACTGCTATTTTGTGCGCGAGTGCCGCCACCACCTGCTAAAAAGCCACCATTTTTTTCGGCACCGTTAAAATGGGAACCATCATTATCATTGCTGTCTGTATATGCTCCACCAGTACCGCCGCCTGATATGTGACCAAAACCAGAGCTTCCCTCCGGCCCCATCGCATCTGAACTACCACCCCCTGTTTGAAAACGCGCCCCCGAAGATGGTGATCCAGCTTCTCCTGTGCCATATACGCCAACCGCACCGCCGCCTCCATCTGCCGTCCCTGCCCCGCCGGTGTTATTTACGTCTCCGTTGGACGCAGTGCCGCCCCCGCCTGAGTAATTACTACCGCCATTGGCAGTCAGCGTAGCCGACAAACCAGTTCCAGCAACGGTTGAATTACCACCAGAGGTTCCATTTATATTGCCGCCACCAAGCCCTCCAACACCAACTACCACCGTAAAACTACCGCCAGTAGTTACCGCGAGGCTGTTTTTCTTAGAATAACCTCCAGCACTTCCGCTTTTAAAACCAGATAGCGCTCCTGTTCCACCAGCCCCAGCACCACCCGCTCCAATCACATGAATACAGACATTCCCATCCTGCGGCGGGACAAATGTTTGTGATTGTGTTAGTGCAATTTGGGGTAAAGTGTCGTTACCGCCTAATATTACTGCCATTTTAAATCTCCTTTAAAGCTCTAAGAATCCAATTGTACTGTCAACAAAGACAAGCTGTGTAGCTTTTCCGCTTTGAAGCGTACCATCTCCCGCAACAGAATTAATCTTCTGCGAGTTACGACCTATAGTCACTGTGCCGCCGCCGGTAGCTTTGATAGTCACCGTATCTCCTGCGCTTGCTGAAGCAGGTAACGTCATGGTTAAAGCAGAGCTTTTGTTGACAATAACTTGATCGCCCGACACCAGCGTGTACGAGGCTGTTTTTATTAGCCAATCGTTATACAAGCCTGCAATAGTTGCAAAAGCTAAAGCACCACTACCATTAGTAGTAAGTGATTGTCCTGCACTACCATCACTTACATTTAATCGCGCTACATCTATTGCGTTGTCAGCAATTTTATCTGCTGTAACAGCATCATTAGCTAAATGATCTGGATCAATAGAACCATCAACATATTGGGCGCTATCAATACTATTTGCTGCCATCTTAGCTACAGTAATTTGACCAGCCGCAATGTGCGCGGTATCAATAGAGCCATCTACATACTGGGCGCTATCAATGCTATTGTCGGCCATCTTCGCCACAGTAACTGCATCGTCGGCAATACCCGTGGTTTTAATCTGTGTTATTGCCATTGTTTAGCTCCCTAGTGTAGGCTTAGTAGCTGGAAAGTCTGAAGTGCTAGGCCAATCTCTTAGTGCTGTGCGGTACGTTAGGTACGCTGCGCGTTGCGGGTGATCTGTGATTGCGGGGATATGGTCACTTTTTTTAAGCTCTACGTCTCTCCATTCTCTGCCGTCTGCCGCTGCAAGCAACGCAATTTCAGAATCAGATAATGTAGGTAATTCAATAACTTCTTTGTCAATAAAACTTCCATCATCAAATAAAAAACGACTTAAAGAAGAACCATCGTCTAGTTCTGTAATGCTAACTAAAGTACTCATTTTTATCTCCTATGAATCCAAAACGTATATAACGCCAGCCACACGCTTCGCAGAACTTGCAGAGGCTGCAATAGTACCAGCAACTGTAACTGTCAGTGAAGTTTCAAAGCGGCAAACAGAACTTGGATATTTATGAATTGCATGAAACGGATCTACAGTTCTACGAGCATGGCTATTAGCGTCAGTCGACGGCGATAGATTTAGCGTTTGATGCTCTGCGTTCCATGCTTTGTTATTAGAACCAGCATTATTATTTGCTACAAAACCAGCGTCTGAATGCGCTGACCCATAACCTGAAGCAGTGTGCAAATTTAACAGTATTCCTAAAAAACCTGTTTGAGAATTATTTTGACCACCAGTGTCAGTTTGGTCTGATCCATCAGCATTGACAGCTATAGTTGTTGCAACGCCATCAATAGTAACAACATATGTTAATGCTTGAGATGCTCCTCCCGGCCCCATAGCCCATGTTAGCCATCCTGATTTTCCACTGATGTTGACAATAGTTCTTGCAGTATCAGCAACAGCCGCAGTTTGTAGATGAGTAATATGACTAGAATTTGCAAGTATGGCAAGGTCATTCAAATTATTTTGAAAAAGATCAGCCGCTGCTCTTCCTATAAAAGTTTGATGCGCTTCGCCATATGTTCTTGGCATTTTTGCTGGATCACGATTCCATAATCCTTTATCGCCTATTACTGCTGTCATTATTAATCTCCTTAAAGTGTAGTCCAGCCAATTGTCGAATCGACAAAGACTAGCGTAGCCGCGTTATTAAGTGGCAACAGAGCATCTCCCGCCACAGAATTTATCTTTTGTGAATTGCGCCCTATTGTTATCAAGGCTGCTCCAACATTCTTTACAGTCACAACAGCACCCGCACTTGATGAAGCTGGTAACGTCAAAGTAAATGCGGTAGATGCGTGGTTGCCTATAATTTGATCGCCGCTTGCCATAGTAAAATTAGCGGTCTTGACCAGCCAATCGTTATACAAGCCACCTACTGTAGCAAAACTAAGTGTGCCGCTACCATCAGTAGTTAATGATTGTCCTGCGCTACCATCAGAAACATTAAGCCTTGCAATGTCTACTGCGTTGTCTGCAATAGCCGCTGCAACAACAGCATTGTCATCAATTAATGCAGAGGTAATTGCATCATCAGCAATTAATGCGGTGATAATTGCATCATCAGCAATTAATGCAGAGGTAATTGCATCATCAGCTATCTTAGCTGTTGTAACTGCATCATCGACCATAGAAGCAGTAACGACTGCATCTGCTGCTAGTTGATCTGCACCCACGGCATTATCAGCTATTTTAGCTTGAGTTACATTATCATCAACAATAGAAGCAGTTACTACAGCACTAGAAGCTAGTTTAGCGGCTGTTACTGCATCGTCTGCTATCTTAGCTGTGGTTACATTAGCGTCTGTTATTTTTACAGTTGTTACAGCGTTTGAAGCCAACTTAGCTGTAGTAACACTTGTGTCTGCGGGAGTTGTGCTTGCAGCAACCGTAAGAAGATTTATTGCTTCAACTTTAACGCCGCTTGCAGGAGCAGTAGAAAATGTAAGTGTGGTTCCGCTAAAACTAAAAGTATCTTTGTGTTGATAAACGCCATCAAAATAAACTTGAAGTGCGTTTTCAGAAGGAGGTGCGGCTGACAACGTAAGCGTAGTATCGCTACCATCACCTGTCATTGTGCTAAGAGTTATAGTAGCCTCGCCGCCACCAATATCT
>Ga0308007_10000817_pt1 | contig 13898 bp, 9 predicted proteins | sample Neamet71_FD_203152 | JGI IMG/M metagenome (GOLD analysis project Ga0308007, IMG submission 203152) | Marine microbial communities from water near the shore, Antarctic Ocean - #71 | ecosystem: Environmental > Aquatic > Marine > Unclassified | place: Southern Ocean | collected 2014-06-07
GCCTTAGAGGTAAATCGCGGTAACTCTTTAACCCTTGATTAAAAATCTGAATATGACAAGGGCAATTCATAGGCTTTACTGCAAAATCATGGGACTCAGATTCAACAGTAAACATATTTTCACGAAATTTATCCCAATGGCCAGATTTTTCCCAAAGAGATTTTGATACAACTAGCGGAGTTCTTATTTCTTGGTATCCGTTTAGGGTCTGCATCTCACGCATATAGCCTTCAATTACAGTATAGATACTCCATCCTTTAGGATGCCAGAAGATCATACCTGGAGCTTCTTCTTGTAAATGAAACAGATTGAATTTTTTGGCTAATTTTCGATGATCTCTTTTTTCTGCTTCTTGCAATTGATTAAGATAAGATTTTAAATCTTTCTTTGTTCCCCAAGCCGTCCCATAAATTCGTTGTAGCATCTGATTATTTGAATCACCACGCCAGTAGGCACCAGATACACGCATTAACTTAAAGTGTTCGCAGAACCTCATATTTGGTACATGGGGGCCACGACACATATCAATGTATTCTTTGTGGTGATACAGAGCAGGAGTTGCATCTTTAGGGACGTCTCGCTCAAGAATTTCAAGCTTATAGTTTTCTCCATTAGCCTTAAAAGTATCATAAGCATCCTGCCAAGAGCCTACTTTTTTGACCACGTCATATTGTGTCTTCGCAAGCTCATGCATTCGCTCTTCAAGCTTTTCCATATCTTCCTCACTCAACATATGGTCAAGATCGATATCGTAGTAAAAGCCATTTTCAATCGTTGGACCAATAGCCATTTTAGCTTTAGGCCATAATTGCTTTAATGCATGCCCTATTAAATGAGCGCATGAATGACGCAATATCTCTAAACCATCTTCATCTTTAGACGTGAAAATAGTTAGATTGGCATCTTCAGTAATAAAATCATGCGCGTCAAGACGTTCGCCATTGGCTCGGCCACCAATAGTCGCCTTAGCGAGACCAGGTCCAATATCAGCAGCCACCTCATAAACAGAAACAGGTTTATTAAAAGTACGTTGGGAGCCATCGGGGAGTGTAATAACAAGCATATATACATCCTTTCCAGTGGTGGCCCCTACTAAAGGTCACTTGGTATATTAAAATCGCTATTCTACCCGCTTAATATGGAGAATCAAGAAAGGTTCAAGGATTTAATCATAGAAAGCGAAAGGGGGTAGAAATTTACTTGTCACGATGGCACTGCACTGTTAAATTACACGCCTATTGCGCTGCGCCCGATGCAGTAAGACAGCATTACTTAGCAGGCACGTAGCTCAGTTGGTTAGAGCACCTCCATGACATGGAGGGGGTCGGTGGTTCGAATCCACTCGTGCCTACCAGTTATTTAATGCTTTTTGTGTCTTCAGCAGATCTTTTCGTTAAACTAAGCCATCAACCATTTTCTTTAAATAAGTAATTTCGTCGCGCATGTTCGCAGCAGCTTCAAAATCTAGATTTTTTGCACTCAAAAACATCCCTTCTTCAAGTGCAGTGATTTTTTTCCATATGTCAGGCTCCGTACGAAGATTTGTCCTGTCAAATAAATCCGTTTCATTTGAATCTGTAATTTTACGTATCTTTTTCCCAGGAATTTGAGCTGCACCAGCCATTATGTCTGCTACTGATTTTACAATTCCTTTAGGGGTAATATTGTTAATTTTATTATACTCGATCTGGGTAAAGCGACGGTTTTCTGTTTCTTTTATGGCCCTAGTCATTGATCCTGTCATTTTATCTGCATAAAGGATTGCTCTCCCCTCAACATTTCTTGCAGCTCGACCAATAGTTTGAATCATTGATTGTTCGGAACGTAAAAATCCCTCTTTATCTGCATCAAAAATAGCTACTAAAGCGACTTCAGGTATATCTAGCCCCTCTCTTAATAGGTTTATACCTACAAGCACGTCGAACTTCCCTAGGCGTAAATCTCTTATGATTTCAATTCTTTCCACGGTATCTATATCTGAATGAAGATAGCGCACGCGAACCTGATGGTCGCTCAGGTAGTCAGTAAGATCTTCCGCCATACGCTTGGTGAGCACGGTAATGAGCACTCTTTGTTCTTTTGATGCGCACAAATTAATCTCAGTAAGCACGTCATCAACCTGAGAAACTGCCGGTCGAACGAAAATTTCAGGGTCAAGCAAGCCAGTTGGACGGACCACTTGACGGACGATTTGACCTTCATTTGCTGCCTCATACCTACTAGGAGTGGCAGAAACGAAAATCATTTGAGGAGCCAGACGCTCCCATTCATCAAACCTCAGCGGTCTATTATCAAGAGCTGAGGGTAGGCGAAAACCATAGCTGACTAACGTTTCTTTTCGGGAGCGGTCGCCTTTATACATAGCACCTAGTTGAGGTATGGTGACATGTGACTCGTCAACAACCAGCAGAGCATCAGCGGGAAGGTAATCAAACAATGTAGGAGGCGGCTCTCCTGGGCCCCGCCCGGAAAGGTATCGAGAATAATTTTCAATACCATTGCAATACCCTAGCTCCTTCATCATCTCAATGTCATAAGAAGTGCGCTCTCGCAATCTCTGCTCTTCGACTAACTTCTGAGATGACCTTAGTTGCTCTAACCGTTCTGCAAGCTCTTCTTTTATTTTCTCAGCCGCATTAAGGATGACCTGCTTAGGTGTCACGTAATGTGATTTGGGATACACAGTGACCCTAGCTATACGCCTAATAATCTCCCCAGTTAAAGGATCGAACAAGGAAATATTTTCAATGATGTCATCAAAAGTTTCTATTCTCACCGCCTCCTGCGCTGAATCAGCTGGGTATACATCAATAACATCACCTCGAACACGATAGGTAGAGCGCTGAAATACAGCATCATTTCTTGCATACTGAAGCTCGGCTAGACGACGTAGAATTGATCGCTGGTCTATCTTGTCGCCTTTTACTAAATGCAAGAGCATCTTTAGGTAAGAGACAGGGTCTCCCAGGCCATATATAGACGACACTGTGGCCACAACGATCACATCCTTACGTTCCAGTAAGGCTTTAGTAGCCGACAGACGCATTTGCTCTATATGTTGGTTAATAGATGCATCCTTTTCGATAAAAGTTCCAGATGAAGGCACATAAGCCTCTGGCTGGTAATAATCATAGTAGGAAACAAAGTATTCAACAGCATTATCAGGAAAGAAGTCCTTTAGTTCGCCATATAACTGGGCAGCTAGGGTTTTATTATGAGCAAGGACAATTGCAGGTCGTTGAACTTTATTTATAACATTGGCAATTGTAAAAGTTTTTCCTGACCCAGTAACACCTAACAACGTTTGGGACGAGAGCCCAGACTCAAGACCACCTACAAGTTCTTCGATAGCTGATGGCTGATCTCCGGCTGGAAAATAAGGGCTGACCAAATTAAATGCGTTTGACACTAGTAATGCCTTTCTTAGGGGTTAGAGAGTGCGCTTTATTTAGATTATAACTGCTTGAAAACTGATGCCGGATTAGGGTTGACTCACCCTACCTCCATATATAATATACGCGCGTTATTAAGATCCGCCTTAGCTCAGTTGGTAGAGCAAATGACTGTTAATCATTGGGTCGCTGGTTCGAGCCCAGCAGGCGGAGCCATTTATGTAATACGAAAATTTAGCATTTTCGTATTTTAAACAACGACCTTCGGGTCGTTTTTTTATCAATTATTTCTCAGCCAAAAAAACAATTTGTTAGCTATGTACATATCACTGATAAAATATCATCATTGATAAGCTTTAGGGCTGCAACCGGATCTAATGCACGTGTTATTGGTCGGCCAATCACCAAATAATTACTTCCATTAATCACAGCTTCCTCTGGAGTTAAAATTCTGCGCTGGTCGTCTGTTTTAGCTGAGGCAGATCGTATTCCCGGAGTCACTAAAACAAAAGCATCCCCGCAACTTTTACGCAACCCCGCCGCCTCAACAGCGGATGAGACTACACCATCCATACCTGATTCCTTGGCAAGAGCAGCAAGTCGAAAAACTTGCTCCTCAGGTGAAGAGTAAACACCTATTTCGCTCAAATCTCTGCCATCAAGACTGGTCAAAACAGTTACAGCAACTAGCAGCATGTCGCTATTTTTTTTCATAACTGTATTTTTTGCTTCTTCCATCATTCTTCTTCCACCAGAAGCGTGGATATCTGTCATCCAAACACCCATATCAGCAGCAGCATTAACTGCACTACATACCGTATTAGGGATATCATTAAATTTTAGATCAAGAAAAACGTCAAAACCTCTCTTTGTAAGATCTAGGACAAAGTTTGGACCAGTACGCACAAATAGCTCTTTCCCAACCTTAAGCCTACACAGTGATGGCATAACTGAATCAACAAATTTGATAGCATCTATCGCATTATCGTAGTCGAGTGCAATGATGATTCTTGGGTCATCAGCGTTCATTATTTTGCCACCTGAGTACTTGATATAGATGATTCCATTTTAGCTAGCTGTTTGCTTACTTTTCGTAATTTGTAATTTAGCTTAACTAAAGTCAAAGAACTTACGAATAAAGAAACTATGCAGCCTGCGGAAAAACTTCCCAGAAGCCAAAGACCAGAAGGTAAAGGCCTTGTTTCAAAACCAAAAATTTTAAAGGCTACTGAATTTGGGTTATCGATGACAATCCAAGCACCCAAAGCAATAAAAGTAAAACTAATAAGCAGCCATAAAATATTCTTTAGTACTGACACAGAATCTCCAAAAAAAAACGGCAAACATAATGTCCGGCCGTTTATTATAACAAAAATACCTTGAATACAGCATCACACCCAAGAAAAGAGCCTCACAAAAAAAGATTAGAGCGAATCATTGACTCTTTCACGCAATTCTTTGCCAGGCTTAAAGTACGGCACTGACCTGCTAGGCAGCTCTACTGCCTCGCCAGTCTTTGGGTTTCTACCGGTTCGAGGGGCGCGATGATGCAAACAAAAACTACCGAAGCCTCTTATTTCAATTCTTTTATTTTGAAATAGAGTATGAGCTAATTTTTCTAGTATCATTTTAATAGAAAGTTCGACATCACCCGAGGTCAGTTGATTTTGTTTATCTGTAATAGATTCTATTAGTTCTGATTTTGTCATGGATATTTTTTGCATAGTTAGATTAATGCTCGCATTAAAATCAATAAGGCAAGAGACAAGACTGCTGTCTCCCGCCTTAACAATTAATTCTCTTTGTTTTCCATCTGAGCTTTAATTAAGTCGCCTATGGTAGTTGGAAGAACATTGTCTACTTCTGATTTTTTGTGCTCTTTTATTGCAGTCTTCTCCTCCTCAACATCCTTGGCTTTAACTGACAAAGAAATTGTCCGATTCTTTCTATCTATATTGACAATCTTGGTCTCTATGTTATCGCCTTCTTTGAGAACTTTAGAGGCATCATCAGTTTTTTCTCGCGAAAGCTCTGAAGCTTTCAATAGAGCCTCAACACCTTCACTCAATATAACCACTGCTTCCTTGGCGTTAACCTCTTTGACGATACCATTTACAATCGTACCTTTGTCAAATTCAGACACATAGCGAAGAAATGGGTCATCTGCTAGCTGCTTTATTCCCAAAGAAATACGCTCTCTTTCAGCATCTACAGATAAAATAACTGTCTCCACCTCATCCCCTTTCTTGTAGCTACGAACGGCCTCTTCTCCGGCATCGTCCCATGAAATATCAGAAAGATGAACTAGTCCGTCAATGCCTCCATTCAAGCCGATAAAGATACCAAAATCAGTTATAGATTTGATATTTCCGGTAATTTTTTCACCCTTCGAGTGCGCAGTTCCAAAATCATCCCAAGGGTTCGAGAAGCATTGTTTAACTCCGAGAGAAATTCTGCGGCGTTCTTGGTCGATGTCCAGAATCATTACTTCAACCTGGTCACCCAGCTGAACCACCTTGGATGGATGTATATTTTTGTTAGTCCAATCCATTTCTGAGACATGAACAAGACCTTCGACTCCATCTTCCAGCTCTGCAAAACACCCATAATCTGTAAGATTTGTAACCGTAGCAGTAGTGCGGGCTCCTTTGGGATAACGCCCAGTTATGTCTGCCCATGGATCTTCACCCATTTGCTTCATACCTAAGGACACACGACTACGCTCGCGGTCAAATTTTAATATCTTAACATCGACATCATCACCAACATTTACTATTTCAGATGGATGCTTGATGCGCTTCCATGACATGTCTGTTATGTGCAGTAGGCCATCTATACCACCGAGGTCTACAAAAGCACCGTAATCTGTAAGGTTCTTAATCAGCCCCTTAACTGTCATCCCTTCCTCAAGATTTGCGAGCATTTCATCACGCTCATCTGTATTGACCTGTTCCATAACTGCTCGTCTTGAAACCACAACATTGTTGCGCTTTTGGTCAAGCTTAATAACTTTAAACTCTAGAGGCTTATTTTCTAAGTGGGAGGTGTCACGAATTGGACGAACATCAATGAGAGAGCCCGGTAAAAACGCACGCAGTCCTTGAACTTCAACTGTAAATCCACCCTTAACCTTTCCGCTTATGATTCCTATTACTGCCTCTTCTGCTTTTAGAGCGGCATCTAGGATAATCCAGGATTCAGCAGCTCGTGCTTTTTCCCTAGACAACTTTGTTTCGCCAAAGCCATCTTCTACAGCCTCAAGAGAGACTTGCACTTCATCACCAATAGCTATGGCGATTTCACCTTTGTCATCAAAGAATTCTTCTTTTGCAATAACACCTTCAGACTTAAGGCCTGTATGAACAGTCACCCAGTCTTTATCGATGTCCGTAATAACTCCGGTTATAATAGCACCGGAATTCATTTCAACTGTTTTTAAACTTTCTTCAAATAATTCTGCGAAGCTTGCGCTCATGAGGTATACCTATAGGAAACATAGAGAGGTCAAAGAACAACTCTACTACCACATCACCAGCTATGTGGGCTGTTAATAAAAAAGTACTGCGGCTACATCTGGTTATCTGCCACAAATACTTAGCTGTAATTAAGGCTGGATGCCATTTTTTTTGGCAATCTCCAACCCTAACTTTAATACTTCGTCGATACTCATGCTTGAGCTATCAATAATAATGGCATCTTGAGCAGGAATCATTGGCGATGATTTGCGAGTTGCATCGCGTTCGTCGCGCTCTTCTACCTGCTCTACGAGCGCAGCAAGACTAACACCTTTATCCTTACCCATCAACTGCTTATAACGCCTTTTGGCTCGGACCTCTGCGCTCGCTGTAAGAAAAATTTTAGCGTCCGCATTCGGAAAAACAATCGTACCCATATCCCGACCATCTGCAACGAGACCAGGCGGCTGAGAAAAGGCATGCTGTCGGCCCAGTAATGCAGTTCTAATTTTTGGATAGGCCGCAATGATAGAAGCATTGACGCCAATATCCTCGCTACGAATTAAAATAGAAACGTCTTCGCCCTCCAGAATTGCCTTTGCTGTCGACTGTTCGTTCATCTCAAAAGAAATATCCATGTGAGCAGCCAAAACAAGCAATGACTCAATGCTTGTTAAGTCTACTCTATGACGTTTTGCGGCTAACGCCAGCAATCGGTAAAGTGCACCGCTGTCAAGATAGTGAAACCCTAGATTGACTGCTAAAAGATGGCAAATAGACCCCTTTCCAGCTCCACTAGGGCCATCTACAGTGATTACTGGTGTATGCTGATCGATCATCTTTTTTCCTCGACAATCACTAGTCCAGACTTATTTGCTTGATCAACAAAACCAGGAAAAGACGTGGCAACATTATTGCAATTTTTTATACAAATAATTTCTTTTGCTCTGAGTGCCGCAACACTAAAGGCCATAGCTATCCGGTGATCATGGTTACTGTCTATTTTCCCTCCTGTAATCGAACCACCTTCGATCTGAATTCCATCCGATGCAGTCACTGTATTAATTCCTAATATCGCTAAACCATCTGCCATTGCCTGTATTCTGTCGCTCTCCTTTACTCTTAGCTCTGCAGCACCCTTAAGGATAGTTTTACCAGTTGCACAAGCAGCTGCAATAAACAGCACTGGAAATTCATCAATAGCTAGCGCTACTTGTTCGCTGGGAATTTCAATTCCATGCAAGGGCGCATATCGGACTCGTATATCTGCTACAAGCTCTCCACTAACTTCTTTTTGATTGGACAGTGTTATGTCTGCGCCCATCATTTGTAAAATGCTTATTACCCCTGTTCTGGTTGGGTTTACTCCAACATGAGGCAAGATAACATCTGACTCTGGAGCGATAGAGGCTGCAACCATATAAAAGGCTGCTGATGAAATATCAGCAGGCACATCTATTTTTGTAGACTTTAACTCTTTATTTCCATTCAAACTTGCAGTGGAGCCCTTCCTGTGAACCTGACACCCGAAACCTTTCAACATCCTCTCTGTGTGATCTCGGGTAGTATCTGGCTCTGTTGTTGAAGTCTCCCCATCAGCATAGAGCCCTGCTAGCAAGACACATGATTTGACTTGAGCGCTCGCCATTGGCAACTCATAATCTATAGCCTTAAGAGTAGCTCCACCCTTAATCCTTAGTGGTGGCAACCCTCCATCACGCATACTGATGGTTGCACCCATTTCCCTTAAAGGGCTTACTACTCGCCCCATCGGCCTATTTGATAAAGATTCATCACCTGTTAGCACCACATCAAAAGTCTGTGCGGAGAGTAAACCTGCAAGGAGTCTCATGGAGGTTCCAGAATTACCTAAGTTAAGAGGGTTTGGCGGCGGTTTTAATCCATGCAAGCCAACTCCATGTATCTCAACGCGTCCTTTAGTTGGTCCTGTTATAGAAACACCCATATCCCGAAATGCCTGCAATGTAGCTATACTGTCTTCTCCTTCAAGAAAACCAGATATATTGGTTATACCGCTAGCAATTGAACCCAGAATGATAGCGCGATGAGAAATTGACTTATCTCCAGGCACAAAAACTGTTCCTTTAATACAGCCACCTGGCGACACCTTATAATCGATATTAGGCGTTAAAGGGCCCAAAAGTGCGCCATTTTCTTGAATTTTTCCAAAATTATCTCTGGTCTCTTTTGCGCGCGAAAAGACATCTAAGAGGTATTTGCTATTCTTGAGGATTATGGCTTGCTTGATGCGATCAATATGGGCTGACAAGTCAGACAGTACAGAAACAACAGCCTCATCATTTGCTATAACAATGTCATGCCACATGACAGGGTCACTGGCGGCTATCCGAGTAAAGTCAGAAAAACCTCCAGCGGCGTAGCGAAAAGCTTCTTGATTTTCTCTTAAGCTAGACAGCATATCGACCAAAGCATACGCAAGCATATGAGGCAAATGACTAGTGGCGGCTAAAATTTTGTCATGTTCAGCTGCAGTCATTTGATTAACTGTTGCTCCCACTCCAATCCACAGCTGTGTGATTCTGAGGGTATGCTCAGAACCTGTTTCTGGTAATGGTGTCAAAATTACCTGATGGCCCTCAAATAACAAAGGATTGACTGATTCGATACCACTTTTTTCTGAGCCGGCAATAGGATGACCAGGAACAAACTGACAAGGGTTAGAGTGATAAATATCATGGACAGCTTTTACCACGCTTCCTTTCACGCTCGCCACATCAGAAACGGTAACTGAATCATGCAGCAAAGGCTTCAGCTGAGAGACAACAGATGGAACTGCAAGTGTTGGAACAGCAATAACAACAATATCCTCGCTTCCTAGTTCTTCCGCAAAACCTTCGATGCTCTCTACTGTCACATCCACAACACCAGCAGTAATTGCCTCGGTTAATATTGCGTCACCATGAGAATAACCTACAACTTGATTGCAAAGGTTACGATCTTTGGCTGCTTTAGCTAAACTGGCACCAATCAACCCAAGCCCAATGACAAATAATCGATTTATTTTTTTGGTCACAAGCGTCCTCCTCTGCCGTCGAGCAAATCTTTCAAGCTATCAAGAAAATATTTATTTTCTTCCTGCAACCCAACTGAAACACGTAGGTGATCGGGCATATCGTATACCTCAATAGTACGCGTAATAACACCTTTATGGAGCAACATCTTATACAGGTTATTCGCATTATTAGGGATTTTTATTGAAATAAAATTGCATGCTGAAGGTATAAAATCAAGACCTAGCAAATTAACTCCTTCAACTAGCTGCTTGTATCCATTACGGTTGACCTCGATGCTTTCCTTAAGATGATTATGATCATCAAGACTTGCTATTGCTCCGACCAAGGCCAAGCTATTGACATTAAATGGCTGACGGACTCTATTTAAAACTTCAGCTATATCTGGATGCGAAACTGAAAAGCCAACCCGCAAAGAAGCTAGCCCATAGGCTTTAGAAAAAGTACGAGTAACTACTAAATTAGGGAACTGATGGATTAAATCTAATGCAGTTCCATACTCATTGAAATCAACGTATTCAAAATATGCCTCATCAATGACAACCAATACATTTTCAGGAATACCTCTCATAAACTGTTTGATTTCATCTAACGCAACAAAAGTTCCTGTTGGATTATTGGGGTTTGCTATAAAGATTAAACGAGTGTGCTTTTCAACAGCATCAGACATGGCTTGAAGATCATGACCCCAATTTTTAGCAGGTACAACAATCGACGAAGCTCCTTGGGCGGTAACCACGAGCTTGTACACTAAAAAAGCATGTTGGGAAAAAATAGCGCTGTGGTCTGAGCCCAAGAACGATTTTGCAAGTAGCTCTAATAAATCGTTTGATCCATTACCAAGGGTTAATTGATTAGAATTTACCGACAAATTTGTTGATAATTTTTTTTTCAAATAATAACCACTGCCGTCTGGATAGCGAGAACTCTCATCCAAAGCGTCAATAATAGCCGATCTGACTAAAGGGCTTACCCCTAGAGGACTTTCATTACTGCACAGCTTGACTATTTTAGAGACTCCGAACTCTCGCTCCACCTCTTCAATAGGTTTGCCACCCTTATAGGGCATTAAATTTCGTATCCCTGGCAACGCAAGGCCTTTAAAGTTCATGGTCATAATCTTACCAAATATCAATGCCTGCTATAAAACTGCTTTCGGGTAAGAACCAAGAACACGTAGATCTGCAACAATCTGGCTCAATTCAGCAAGAACCTTTGCTACAGTGGGGTCGTCCTTATGGCCTTTAAAATCAACAAAAAACACATAAGTCCACTTACCCTCCCTAGAGGGACGAGTCTCAACACGGGTAAGATCAATGCCTTCCCTATAAAAAGGTGCTAGTAAATTGTACAAGGCACCAGGCTCATTTTTAGCGGCAACAATAATAGATGTTTTGTCATTCCCGCTTTGAAGAATTTTTTCTCTCCCAACAATTAAAAAACGTGTTGAGTTATCCGGTCGATCTTCTATTTTTTCTGATAGCCTCTCAAGGTCATAAAGCTCTGCTGCCATATCGCCAGCAATTGCAGCTGAATTCCACTCACCCTTAATTCGCTTTGCTGCTTCAGCATTGCTGCTCACTGCAATTCTCTCTGCTTTAGGATAATGAGCATCAAGCCACTGGCGACATTGTGCCAACGACTGAGAATGAGAGTAAACTCGTGTGATTTTTTCTTTATGGGTATCGTGACCGATGAGTAAATTGTGATGGATGCGCAACTCAACCTCACCACAAATTTTTAATGATGACGCCAAAAATGCGTCCAGAGTGTGATTTATAACACCTTCGGTGGAATTTTCAACGGGAACAACTCCATAATTAGCGGATCCGGCATCTACCTCACGAAAGACCTCGTCTATCGCGCTCATTGAAACAGTCAATGCTGAATGTCCAAAGTGCTTAATGGCTGCTTGTTGAGTAAACGTGCCTTCAGGGCCCAAAAAAGCTACTTTTATAGGCTGCTCTAAAGCCAGGCATGCCGACATGATTTCACGGAATAATCTTGCAACCTCCTCGCTGCCGAGTGGTCCGTTATTTTTCTCCATGACATTGCGTAATACATTAGCTTCACGCTCAGGCCTAAAGTAGACACTATCACCCAGTTCTTCTTTAACTCCTGCAACTTCTTTGGCACAACCAGCGCGCTGATTAATAAGAGCCAATAGCTGGCTATCTATTGCATCTATAGATTTTCGCAGTTGAATAAGTTTCTTTTCATCTGACATATTTACTGCCTATATGCATAATTATCAGTTTTTATTCTTCTGATTCAAAGTGTTCAATATAATCCTGTTCTTCTATTCGAGCCAAGCCGACCATTGCCTCTCCATTCCTGAGGCGGATCACTCTAACACCCTGGGTGTTGCGTCCTAGTATTGAGATTTCATCACATCTCGTGCGAACCATGGTGCCTTGATCGGATATCAGCATGATTTCATCACGATCAAATAACTGCACCACTCCCACCAAGGGACCATTTCTGGTGCTTGCTTGCATAGCAATCATACCCTTCCCTCCGCGACCCTTGGTGGGGAATTCGGTTAACTTTGTTCGCTTCCCATAACCATTATCAGAAACAGTCAACGCGCAGCCATTCTCTTGCGGGATAATCATAGATAATACTTTATGTTCTGGAGGCAATCGCATGCCGCGAACTCCTTTGGAGACTCTGCCGACAGACCTAACATCTGACTCTGCGAATCTAACTGCCTTTCCCTCGCTACTGAAGAGCATTACATCAGATTTGCCATCAGTGATAGCGCTACCAACAAGACGATCTCCATCGACCAAATCAACTGCTCTTAGACCAACGCTCCTTGGTCTTGAATATTGACTTAAAGAAGTTTTCTTAACTGTGCCATTTGCAGTAGCCATGATAATGTATTTATTTTCATCGTACCCTGCGACTGGCAAAATACTACTTATACGCTCATCCTCGCCTAAAGGTAAAAGATTGACCATAGGTCTTCCACGAGAATTTCTTCCTGCTACGGGTATCTGATAAACCTTCAACCAGTAAACTTTTCCGAGATTGGTAAAGCACAAAATAGTGCTATGAGTACTGGCAATCAAAAGGTGCTCAACAAAATCATCGTCTTTCACGGCGGTTGCAGATTTACCTGTACCACCGCGATGTTGGGACTGATAGTCACTTAAAGGTTGTGTTTTAGCATACCCGCCATGAGATATAGTCACTACTCGATCTTCTTCAGTAATTAGGTCTTCAACCGTCAGATCATGCTGAGAATCCAGTATGACTGTGCGTCGGTCATCTCCAAATTCCTCGCTTACAGCCTCTAACTCTTCACGTATAAGCTGCATCAGTACAGTGGCATCCCCCAATATTTTCAAATATTCAATAATTTCATCTAATTTTTCTGCATACTCAGCAAGTAGCTTGTCGTGTTCCATGCCAGTAAGGCGATGTAGTCGCAAGTCTAAAATTGCTTTAGCTTGAGTGGGAGACAGGTAGTATTTATCTTCACGCATTCCGCAATTTGGATCTAAATCTTCCGGTCGACTTGCCGCGCCTGTTTTCTCCATCAGCTTAGCAGAAACAGCTGCATCCCATCCTGTGGAAATCAGTCGCTCTCTAGCTATAACGGGCGTGGGGGACGACTTAATTAACTCAATAATTAAATCAATATTAGCTATTGCAACAGCCAGCCCCTCTAAGATATGAACTCGTTCTCGTGCCCTTCTAAGAAGGTAAACTGTTCGACGTGTAACTACCTCACGACGATGGCGCACAAATAGCTCTATCATCTCTTTAAGGTTAAGGGTCCTAGGCTGTCCGTCAACCAAGGCCACAACATTAAAGCTAAATCCATTTTGAAGCTGTGTTTGAGAGTAAAGATTGTTTAAAACTACTTCGCCTACCTCGCCACGTTTTATTTCAACAACAACCCTTAACCCGTCTTTGTCGGACTCATCACGAAGCTCTGATATGCCCTCAAGTTTCTTTTCTTTAACTAACTCCGCAATACGCTCTATAAG
>Ga0308007_10000821_pt1 | contig 13868 bp, 11 predicted proteins | sample Neamet71_FD_203152 | JGI IMG/M metagenome (GOLD analysis project Ga0308007, IMG submission 203152) | Marine microbial communities from water near the shore, Antarctic Ocean - #71 | ecosystem: Environmental > Aquatic > Marine > Unclassified | place: Southern Ocean | collected 2014-06-07
ATGAGTACAACAGCTATCGCCAGTTGCCGGCGAATATCTATCAGATTCAGACTAAGTTCCGAGATGAGCGCCGCCCGCGTTTTGGCGTCATGCGTTCACGAGAATTCATAATGAAAGACGCCTACTCTTTTCATGCGAGCCAGGAATGTTTAGATGAGACCTATGCTGTCATGCATCAAACCTACTGTAATATCTTTGACCGCCTCGGTTTGAACTACCGTCCAGTAATTGCCGATTCTGGCAGTATAGGCGGCAGCACATCTCACGAATTTCACGTGCTCGCAGATAGCGGTGAAGATCAAATCGTTTTTAGCAGCGAATCCGATTACGCCGCAAACATCGAGCTTGCAGTCGGCACACCTGCGCCAATCGATGATGAAGATGACGGCAAGCCGAAGTCTCGAGAACTGGTAAATACAGATCAGGCGAGCACTATAAAAGAAGTAGCGACCAAACTAGAAACCTCGCCGCAACGCGTACTGAAGACGCTCTTCGTACATGCTGCCAGTGACAAGGGGGAGCGCACCGATAATCTAGTCGCGCTTTTGCTACGGGGCGATCAAGAACTGAATGAGACCAAGATTTCGAAGATCAGCGGGATCGCCTTTCCTCTCGAATTTGCAGACGATGAGCTGACCCAGGAAAAAGTGCAATGTTCCGCAGGATCATTAGGGCCTGTTGGCCTCTCGGATTTAGGCATACGCTGTATCGCAGACAACAGCACAAGCGAGATGCACAATTTCGTCTGCGGCGCGAACAAACCTGGTCATCACTTCATCAATGCAAACTGGGACGATGACTGCAGCCCTGACGCTATTATGGACATACGCAAGATTCGGGAAGGCGATATCAGCCCAGACGGTAAGGGAACCTTATCTATAAAGCGTGGCATTGAGGTTGGTCATATTTTCCAGCTGGGAACTAAATACAGTGAAGCCCTAAATGCAAAAGTACTCGACAAGAACGGCAAGTCTATAGTCATGTCCATGGGCTGCTACGGCATCGGCGTGACCCGAGTCATCGCTGCTTGTATAGAACAAAATCATGACGCACATGGGATCATCTGGCCGGATGCGATCACTCCTTTTCAACTCGTTATCATTCTAATCGATGCACACAAGTCTGAACAGATCGTCGAATTTGGAAATAATCTGTATGAACAGGCTCTCGAGCATGGCGCAGAGGTATTGCTAGACGACCGCGACAAGAAAACTAGCCCTGGCGTAAAATTCGCTGATTCTGAACTCATGGGCATTCCCCATCGCTTAGTCGTATCGCCGAGGTCTCTCGCCGATGGAGTGGTCGAGTACAAGAATCGCGTAGCGACAGAGAAACAGCTAATACAGACGGACGGGACCGCATCTTTTCTGCAGGATTTGTTCAGCTAGCATCTTTATGGAATCTGTTCTTGCGTTTTACATTGCAAGTCCCATCAAATCTGTATCGGGATCACAGAGAAATATCAGCGATTAACGTATACTACGGTGCTTCAATTTGTGAATCACATCCGATGACCTTTTACAGCATAGGTCTGCAAAAATTCATCGAATAGGTTAAGGGCAGCAGTAATCACTGGTAGTAATAGGTTTTTACTAGCGTCTCAATGAGACAATCGAGAAAAGTCAGGGGATAAGATTTGCTCAGATAGCTCAGAGTTACACGCAGATTCTCTAGGAGAAGTTAAGCGACAAAGATTAGCACCTATCACAATGGTGATTGCTCTAAATCGCTGGCAACATTAAGTGTTTTTGAAAAGAATGATGTCAGCCCAGAAATTATCTATTATTTAGAGACCTCGCCGGACATCGAGGACCTAAAATCATCGCTTAGAAAGATCGCCTTGCCGCTGCATCTTTTGCAGCGCACCATCCTCATCAAGGATGATAAGGCCATCATCGCTAGGCCGCCCGAAAATATCCTCAGCCTAATTGGAGAGTAATCAATGGAGTTGTCTTACGTATTAGTGCTGTACTACAGCCGCTACGGTGCTACAGAAAAAATGGCGCAACTGCTTGCTCGCGGTGTCGAACAAGTTACCGGTATGGAAGCAAAGGTTCGCACGGTGGCCTCAGTCTCAGCCAACTCTGAGGCCACCGAGCCAGAGGTACCCAACGAGGGGGCTGTCTACTGTAGCGAAGAGGATTTAAAAAAATGTAGCGGCCTCATCATCGGCAGCCCTACACGCTTTGGCAATATGGCGGCAGCACTCAAGTATTTTCTGGATGGCACGGGTGCAATTTGGGCCTCTGGCTCACTCATAGACAAGCCTATCGCCACGTTCACCTCGACCTCATCCTTGCATGGTGGACAGGAGACCACACTACTGACCATGGCTATTCCATTGATCCACCACGGTATGGTGTTCTGCGGCATTCCCTATTCCGAAGCGGCGCTCAATACGACAACTACCGGCGGCACTCCGTACGGAGCGAGCCATCTCGCTGGAGCAAAAGGCAATAATTCGATTAGCGATGACGAAGCAGCGCTTTGCGGTGCATTGGGTAAACGCGTCGCTAAAATCGCAATGAAATTGACGAGCTAATTACTGACTATGATATCAAGCAATACATTACCCCCATCTATCGAACTTCTTCGTAAGTCGCTTCTCACTGCCTACTATGCCTTGCTGGGCTACTTCGTTATCAGCGCAGCAATGGTATTTGGTGAATTTCGCCCAGCGAGTCTTGTGATCTGGCTTATACAAGCCACTCCCCTGCTCATATTCGCGCGCGGTCTGCACTATGCGAACTTGCGAACCTACGGCTGGGTGTCATTTGTAATTCTCTTGTATTTTATGCACGGAGTTTTGCTTGCATTTCAGCCAGGGCAGTTCTGGCTAGGACTTATTGAGGCCCTGCTGTGCATCCTGATCTTTGTACTACTAATATTGTTTATTCGGCAATATCGAGATCACTATCAGGTCTCTCTCTAGCTTCTCTATCCTCTAACAAAGTTATGATAGCACTACCATCCAAACGTAGACTTCACAAGAGGCACGGTCAGCTTCCGTTGCTGCCGCATCGAGCTATGATCCAGCTCATTCAATATTTGCATCAAAGCCGATAAATTTCGATCCGCGCGCAATAGTATAAATTCTCCTACGGCAGCCGGCAGGTCTAATCCCCGCTGTCTTGCACGTAGCTGCAGGGCTGATAATTTATCTTCATCACTCAACTCATCCAGCTGAAATAACAACCCTGACTGCAGGCGCGAATGCAAATCTGGCAGTTGAATTACTAGCTGTTGAGCGGCCATATGAGCCGAAATGATGAGCTGAGTGCCGGCTTGTTCCATCGCATTGAACGCAGTAAAAAGTGCTGCCTCCCACTCAACATCGCCGACAATATTTTCGATATCATCGATGCAAACCAAAGACAGAAACTCTGCACCCTCCAAAATTTGCGGCGCAAACTGGGCACGTTCAGCTAGTGGCACATAAATAGTCCCACGGCCTTCTGCGGCAGCGTTATTACAAGACGCCTGTAGCAAGTGACTGAGCCCAGGCGAGCCATTGCCCCAGATATAGAAAAAGGGCTCTTCTTTACCTGCCGCGAGCGCAGTCACTAGAGGTTGATTTGCGTCGCTCACAAAAAAGTTTTTAAATTGAGCATCGTCATTGAGACCAACGCTCAGAGTTAGCTGATCAGGATTGGAATTTGGCATTGGCTAACGTGTCCAGCGATAATGCAACAACGTCGCGAGGCCGCTTTTGTCTGGGGTATTGTTAATTGGCAAGAGGTCTCGATCCAGCGCAATCTGCTCATACAGCTGTCGTGTGTCACCTTTAAGGCTTAATTGCAATTCGATCCGTTCCCCATCTACCTCTGCCGTCGTCACTGTAGCTACCAGGCCGAGATTCTCAACGTAATTGAGGAGCGAGGAATAGGCGTTCAGATTCTTAATACCATCTATTCGCAGACGAATCGTCTCACCGTCGATAGCCTCAGGCAAAATAGCGAAATAACTAGCAAGCCGCGTGGTTATTCGATTAAGAGGGCCATACAAATACGATTGTAATTCACTATCGAATCCATCAAATACATCGACTTCCTCCTGAAATTGAAATTGCCATAGACCCACTAGTTCGCCGCTAGCGGTAAAATGGAGCCGGCCCGCTAATATACTATCCGCTCCATAGCGCTGGCTCGCGTTAGAAATAGCGGCTGCGTCGAGATTCCAAGCGATATTTTCAGAGAGTGTTTTCCTATCCTCGAAATCTAAAACAGGAAAAATGATTGGCAATCCACGCGCTGCGGCAAAACCTTGCATTACCTTTACAATTTCCGAATTACTATCTGCCGTCAAAAACTCGCGATCGCCTGCAGAGCTCTGCAATACCATCCAAACCAACACACTAGGCCTATTGCCATCCCATGCAGGAATGCCGGAATCCGCCAGCAGCTCATCTATAAGTGTCTCCGCGAATTTTACAAAAATAATGCGCTGTTCGGCCGTATAGAACTGTCCTTCATTAGAATCCGCAGACACTGTATTGTCTTCGAGAGGCAGCTCAATCGATTCACTGATATAACTAGTTGCCTCTACGTAATTCTGCGCATCTGCAATAGCCCTCTCGATGGCTGGATTCTCCAGCCAGCGCGGGTCCCCGCTGACCTTCACGACTACAGCTGCCAACGCTTCACTAAAAGCTCTACCACGCTCGGCCTCACCATCATTAGCGACTGGAATTTGTTGGCTATACAACCCGCTGACCTGCAAAGCCATACTAGGCTCTAGCGAAATGAACGATAGCGTAAGCAGAAGAGGGATATGCAGGGCGAATTTTTTCATTTGCGCGATCATAGGCAGAATAGTACTGTAAATTACCCTGCAAGGGTTAATTCCAATGCGGTTCTTTGCCTCTCTACACCCTTATCTGTAAGCCCATCTAGCTACATATCTGTTTCCCTAGCGTTTTGCGTAATGAGCTGGCGGCAGAAAGGCATTTAGTCACTGACGGGAGCACAGCATCTTGATAAAATGCGCTACAAAATAAGCGGGCCAATCAAATCCCGATCCAAAGGAAATATGCGATGACATCTCGCGATGAAAACAACCAGCCCCCCTCCGAATCTACTCCATCTTTAAGCTACCGCGATGCAGGCGTCGATATTGATGCTGGCAACGCGTTAGTAAATGAAATTAAGGCTGTTACACGCAAGACAAACCGCCCTGAAGTTCTCTCCGAACTAGGTGGCTTCGGTGCTATGTGTGAAATTCCCAGCGGATATAAACAACCTGTGCTGGTTTCGGCGACAGACGGCGTTGGTACGAAATTAAAACTAGCTGTAGAAATGGACAAGCACGACACAATTGGCGTCGACCTCGTTGCCATGTGCGTGAACGACCTCATAGTATGTGGCGCAGAACCACTGTTCTTCTTGGATTACTACGCTACCGGTAGCCTCAACGTCGCCAGCGCGGTTCAAATTGTTACCGGAATCGGCGCCGGCTGCGAGCTCGCAGGCTGCGCACTTATTGGTGGCGAGACTGCAGAGATGCCGGGCATGTATTCAGGCGAAGACTATGACCTCGCAGGATTCTCAGTCGGCGTAGTTGAAAAATCCAAAATAATCGATCAATCGAAAGTTGCTATCGGCGATAACTTGATCGGTCTGCGCTCCTCTGGCCCGCATTCCAATGGCTACTCTCTGATCCGTAAGATCATCGACATCAGCGGCGCTAAATTAAAGCAACCGTTTGGTGAAAACACACTTGGCGAAACGCTACTCGAGCCCACTAAGATTTATGTGAAGACAATCGCCGCATTAGCCCAATCTGTCGAGATCCATGCGCTTGCCCACATAACTGGGGGAGGAATTACCGAAAACCTTCCGCGCGTATTACCAAAAGCTGCTCAGGCACAGATACAAGCCGATGCTTGGAATCGACCAGAGATTTTTAATTGGCTACAGAAGAAAGGCCGTGTTACGGATTCTGAAATGTTACGAACCTTCAACTGCGGCATTGGCATGATCCTCTGCGTCTGCGCTGAACAAACCCAACAAGCACTGGAACTTCTTAATAAAGACTCAGACCAAGCATTTCTCCTCGGCAGTGTGGCTAGTCGCGAAAATGACGATGACGCTTATGTAGTAATGCTTTAGCGCTAGGAAAGCCTAAACATGCACAACAATCATCGCTCTGTAGTAGTTCTAATTTCCGGAAATGGGAGCAACCTGCAAGCTCTTCTAGATTTTAGCAACGCCGGAAATTATAGAATCAGCGGCGTTATCTCGAACAAGTCTGACGCCTACGGCCTGCAGCGAGCGGAACAATGCAATATACCAACTACGGTAGTTGAGCATAGGCGGTATGCGAATCGCGACTTATTCGACAAAGCGCTCAGTGAAGCCATAGATGTATATGAACCAGGCCTCATTGTACTCGCTGGATTCATGCGCATTCTCGGCGCCGATTTCGTCAAACGCTACAACGGGAAAATTCTCAATATCCACCCTTCTCTGCTGCCAAATTATCCTGGCACTAACACACATCAGCGAGTACTAGACGCAGGCGAAAAACTGCATGGTGTTTCTGTACACTTTGTGACAGAAGAACTTGATGGCGGGCCGGTGGTCGCTCAAGAATCCATCGCTATTGAATCAATTGATGATTCCGAGACACTGGCTTTGAGAATCCACTATAAGGAACGTATTCTCTATCCTGCTGTCGTATCTTGGTTTGCCGATGGCAGATTACGACTAGAAGCCAATGATGCTTTCCTTGACGAGCAACTGCTGCCTGAAACCGGCCAACGTATACCCTCCTCGTGAATAAAACCGTAAATAGGAGAGCAATTATTGTTCTCTTCACAAACATTCTAAGCAGTCTATCCACCTACAGTTTTTCACAAGCGGCTGTTTTGTTAGAGTATTCCGCAGAATACGAAGCCAGCGCCAACGGCCTCGCAGCAACAGCGACACGTAGCCTTATAAATGTGCACGAAAACACTTATCGTCTAAGCAATTCTTTAGAAGCTAGCTTTGCGGGAAAAATGCTTGCAAATTTAAAACAAGCCAGTGAATTCATCCTTGAAGACAATCAAATTGTTCCCCGGAATTATTCTTATCAGCTCATGGGCATCAGCCACGCGAGTCATACCGTCTTCTTTAATTGGGATGCGAAAATAGCACTAAGCATAAAAAACGGTGAAAATTGGCAGTTAACTCTCAGTGACGGCGTCATTGATCAACTCAGTTATCAATTAGCTATGAGGCACGCTCTGATCGATAACAGCGGTAGAGAAGCTACCTTCTCATACGATATTATCGATGGCGGTGCGATAGAGACGCAGCAGTATCGCATAGCGGGCAAGGAAGTTCTTTCCACCCCTCTTGGAGAATTAAACACACTAAAGCTTGAGAGAGTTCACGAAGCTACCGACGAGCGTGCAACCAAAATCTGGCTAGCCATAGATTGGAATTATATACTTACCCGGATCGAGCAGCGGAATAGCTCAGGCCTGCGAGTCGTACTGGAATTGAAATCTGCAGAACTTAACGGAGAAATAGTGAGAACAAAAAACTAGTACTTAAGCGAAATATTATTTTCCTCAACCATTCCTGACCCCTCGACGCACCCCAAAACCCTTGCTAAGACTCCGACTCTTGAGGTTTTTGTAAATTGTACTTTCGCATTTTCTCAACCAAGGTGGTTCGCCCTAAATTCAATCTATCCGCAGCCCGAGCTACGACACCACGACTATCAAGCAATGCTTTCTCGATAAGACTTTTCTCTAAATTAGAGAGATACTCTTTCAAATCTATCCCGCTTAGCGGCAGCAATTCACTTTCAGATTGCAGCGCAGTCACGCCCAATTTCTCTGAGCGCTTGGATAGTGGAGCCACACCTTTATCTAGCAGAGCGTCCACTCTAGCAGATATCGTTGAAACTAAATTGGCCCCTATCTCTGAAATCATTACATCTTTTCTAAACTTCTTTGGAAGGTCGCTCGCACCCACTATGCTATGAGGATAGAGAATTGCCATGCGCTCGATCAGGTTTGCAAGCTCTCTTACATTGCCAGGCCATTCGTAACTGCAAAGGGCCTTAATCGCTGCAGAATTAAATCGAACGGACCCACGATTCTCTGATTCCATGATAGTGATCAATTCATTGAGCAATGGAGGAATATCTTCGGGTCGCTCACGCAGGGATGGCATCTCGATCGGAAAGACGTTGATTCGATAGTAGAGATCCTGCCGGAACTCACCTAGCTCGATCAACTTTTCCAAGTCTTTGTGCGTCGCAGCTAAGATCCTAACATCAGCTTGCAGTGTGTTAACGCCTCCTACTCGCTCGAAACTGTGTTCCTGCAAAACTCTCAACAACTTTACCTGCATGCTCAGAGGCATATCGCCAATTTCATCGAGAAAGAGCGTGCCGCCATCAGCTAATTCAAAACGCCCAGCCCGAGAGGCAATCGCTCCCGTAAACGCACCCTTCTCATGACCGAACAACTCACTTTCGAGAAGCTCTCGAGGTATCGCTCCGCAGTTTATTGGGATGAAAGGCTTATCAGACCTATTGGAATTGAGATGCAAATTTCTTGCGACTACTTCCTTTCCTGTACCTGATTCACCGGTGATTAATACACTCACCTCTTTGCTCGCGACCTGCCCCATCATGTAACGCACTTTCTGTAAGGCTTCACTTTCACCAACAAGACTTCTGAACATATTAAAGTCTCGCACACCGTCGAAGTCGCGAAGCCTATTGAAGTGTTCGTAAAAAATTTTAGCCTTATGTAAAGAGTCTAACAAAGGCTGATAACTCAGCTGGGCGGGCAATTGTGCGGTAATAGCCGAGCGCAATTTTGGATCTAACTCTTCAGGCCGATGATGCTCACCCACTAAAATAAAAGGCAACCCGCCCTCCCAGGTGTGTAACTCCTGAAGAAGAGAGGGCAATCCCTTCCCGCTACAATTTGCGATTATCGCTGCCGAAAAATGAGAACTTTTTAGCCCGCTCTCCTCAATCTGATTTTCCCAGGCAGTACTGTTGGATGTCATGATCGATTCACCAAGAAACGCGAGCACGGTTCTAAGATTATGACTCGTTCCTTCATCATCATCGATTAGTAATATCTGGGCGTTCTCAATCATGATAATCGACTCGGGTCACTCAGCTATTCTCAGCAATAAACTAGATCCCGGGACTGCGCTACAGAGCGCTTATTAGTTGGTTCAGAATCGCGAGATTTGAGTAGTAATTAGACCCGTTAGGGAAACATTAGTCAAACCAACATGACGCAGATGAAGAGTTATTTTTGAGGAAAATGATTATGAGAAAAAGAGGAGTTTAGCGAAATCAAGAAGAGTTAATTAAAAGGATTTTAAGTCTAACGTAATTCTAAATCTTATGTGAGATTGATGGCTGAAAAAAGCAGTCCCTGATCAAGACAATTCACTAAACGGCTGATAGTCAGATTCCCAAGCTAGAAATACTACGACGCATGCCTTTGCTTCGCTACATCTCCCGTCAGATAAATTTGTGACGATTTTGATCAGCTTAATAAGATACCCTGAGCAGGAAAATTTAATAGCTTGAATTTCCCTGCCTTAAACTCTTACATTGCTACAACATCGGTCGAACTAATTAGTACATAGCAAATAGGTTAGAAATCCAGTGGCCATATAGACGGACCAATTAACGTGGGATTACCTTGACCCTCACTTGCACTCAATACGAATCGTTAGGTCTGATATCGACGACATGGGCCATGCAAATAACGCCTGTTATGCAATTTGGTGCGAACAGAGCGCCTGGCGACACTCCGATCTCTGGGCCTAAGTATAAAACACTATCAACGTTTAGATCGCGGTGTAGCTATCCGCAAAGCAAGCTATGAATATTTTTTACCAACGTTCAAAAGTGAAGACCTGCTAATTGCTACCTGGCTAACAGCCTGTGACGGGAAATTTCACCTCTAACGGCGCTTCCAGATGATTAGTGTCACCATTGGCAATACAGTACAACAAGGTTATTGGGAACTAATCTGCGTAACTTTGAGTAGCGGAAAAGTGACGAAATTCCCAAAAGAATTTATCCAATACTATGGCAATGCAGTAGCCTCTGATGAGTGACACTAGCACCCTCCTAGGCACCAATTTGAGCCTCTAGTTTTATAGATCGCGAAGATCATGGCTTGAAAAGCGAAAATAATTCAATAAATTTGAATAATTTTAGGCATGATGCTCTCTATTATTAAACAGTAGTAAACACTTCGCCAGCAGATTTTTATTTGCCTTAATTTTTCTATGAATTTTTAATTTTATTTATATTTTACAGTCACTTAACTCTTAAGATTCTACTCTTTTTATACCAATTTGATGCTAACGTGCCAGTCGTTCGACTCTTTAAAGATATCAATTGAGCTGTCGTTAAAGGTAGACCCACAGTTAAACCAGCTCACAATAGAGAAATGATGACTAGGGATAGTCCTGCACCAACTAGGAATTGAGAAGAATTACTTTTGTGAAAAATTACTTCAGCAACGAGACAGTCTGGAAAGTACCAGGGCACCGTCGTTCAGAGATGGATATACCTGTGGTTACTAAACTAAGAGTAAATATCCAGAAGGCAGATCAGCCAGACATTGACTTGGACAAAATCTGCGCGACTGTCGATGAACTCCCCGAATTGAATGCAACCAAGATTGTCGCTTTGGATCGCCGAATCGGCAATGGTTACTACAAGATCGACTCCGAGCGTCTCTCCGGCAAGTTAATCGAACTGGAGTCCTCTTTGGACTCTAAATAGACCGACTAGCGATCTAACTTCCAATTAAGCGGCGGCTCCAGTAACTGCAGCCGAGATAGATCTTCCGGCCGGTCTACATCCCAGAGCGTATCTAATAGCCTATAACTCAAATCATTAGCCCTGAGGGCTTGCAGAGTTCTCTGCATTACCTCGGCGCTTCCCCATGGTATACCCTTAAAAACGGCCGCTATCGGGCGCCGCATGCCGACCAGCACATAGCCGCCATCCTCCGCTGGCCCTAGGACTACATCGGAGCCAGAATCTAAGGCAAGCAGCGCCTGCTCCAGATAGTCTTTTGTCAGTGATGGACAGTCGCTACCTATCAGAATAGCATTTTCAACATTCTTATCCATCAAAGTCTGCCGGATAGCACAATCCATTTTTACGCCCAAGTCTTGGCCATTCTGAAGATAAATATTCTTTCTATTACAAATAGATAAAAATTTTTCATGAGAAATATTCGAGGTAACCCACAAGTCCCATTCAGCAATCTCAGCACCGACGAGAAGTTCGCCTAGGCGCAGCAACATGGCCTGATACACCGCAAGTGCTTCTTGCTCGCCAATCTCGCTTGCAAGGCGCGATTTAACCTGGCCCAGGAGAGGCTCCCGGGCAAACACTATAATTCTTGACCGAGGATGCGCAAAAGTGAAATCAGCAGCTGCTCTTTGCTCAGTCATTACTTGGATAGTACATATCATGTAACCTTTGGGGTTTCATACCAATAAAATAGAAAAAACGGAGCTTCCACATCAACAATATCGTTGAAATCAGCCCATTCTCCTCCCAGCGCCTACTTGAAGTTATTGCCAAACCTGCTGGGCTGGCTGGTCTTTCTTGACACCTAAGCCGCTTACTAATCGCGATGTCTTCCATCAAAGCGAGATGCGGAAAACCCCCTACTTCTTGAAACAGCGACCTCTGAACGAACAACGCTTGATCACCAGTTGGGACAGAGGTGAGGCGGGCGCGCAGATTCATCATAGAAGCCACAATACGAAATCTGATTTGAGGCTTACTTAATTTAACGTCGAACCAGCCCCAGCGACTATTATGGTCTAACAGGGCTTTGCAGATAAGCTCATCGGCATTCATTGGAAGCTCGGTATCCACATGAAGGAACAGCAGAATGTCCCCCTTTGCACCAGAGGCACCTTGATTCATTTGATTACTACGACCAGCAGCGCAGACCTCACACCTGTCCACCAAGCCTGTGGTCTGCTCTACCGTAGCATCAACGCTGCCACCATCGATTACAATAATTTCATGCCCTTTCGCCCGGTAACACTGCATTCGCTGTAATTGCTCACGTATGAGCCCAGCTTCGTTACGCACAGGTAAGACTAGGCTTATCGTCTTCAAATCGTTCGGTTCTCGTCTCTTGAAAGCGCTCAGTAGCACTCCAGCTAATTTAATTTACATTATTTTATGCTAATCAGAGCAGTTCCGCTGCAGCTTCTTATCAGCATAGAATGATATTTAAATACAAATGTGAACAGATAGGCGCAACACCCAGTAAAGCTTCAGGCTTAGCGTTATTTCACCTTATTTTGCGTTCTATTATCTAGGGCTCAAAATGTGCAGAGAGAGGTTTGTGCTTCGCTAACCTGACCCATCGAACGAGGTATCTTAGAGTGATCGAAAACAGTAAAGATAGTGTTTATAGAATCTTGTATTAGAGTGACTCTTGGTTTTTAATACTCGGCCGATAGAGCGTTATGCAGCGCGCATCCAGAGGTAAAGCTAGCTGCGAGTAGTAACTGAATATTTTATCTCGACTTATTTGCCAGAAGGCGGGCGGTATATAGATAGTGAGTTCTAAGAACTTTTACATCGTGGCAAGCGCCCAAAACGAGCCGAGCCTACAAGTTAATATATCAGGACCGTATCTCACAAAGCAGGCCGCCCAGGCAGACCTGTCAGCTGCGATAGACGAAGCCAAAGGGATCGATCCCAGCGCTGCGAACTACGACTACAGCATAAACGAAATCGAGAGCCGCAAGCCAGGAGTCATACAGCATATAGCGTCGCACGCCTAACATTTCAGCTATATCGGCTGCCCCTCAGATCAATTTCTCCTGAACTCCCTTGAACTAGCCCCCCCCTAAATTTGGGTGTACACTTTAGGTACTATTCTAGTCTTAACCACTTACTTTATTGCTTCACTCAAGTCGTACAGTTAGCGAGTCTCGCGATAAGAACTGGGTCATTGTCTTACTCTAGAAAGTGAATAACACTGCTATTTCGACCCCATCATTCACAGTCAATTCTTGAACGTGGAGTCTTTGAGTAGCCACCACAGAGTGATAGCTAGCTAGACTGAAGAGAGGTACTCGTGAAAAAACTACGCGCACTGCATCACATCAGCTTGATCGAATCCCGTGGCACTAATTGCGCATGGGTGCGTATCAAATACGATAACAAGAGCTTTCAGCAGTCCTTCCCCTTCAAAAAATTCGGGGGAAAGGGAAAAGCCATAACTGCAGCTAAAAAGAAGAGGGACATCGAAGGTAAGAAGATCTACGGCAGCAATTGGCCATACGCGAAATTCAGCCCACGGAAAGTTTCTCCACTAAACAGCTCTGGCGAAATTGGGGTTAGCTATTCAGAGAAAGATCATTCCTGGGTTGCAACCTGGCAGGAAGGCAAAGGCGTAAAGAGAAAACAAAAGAATGCTTACTTTTCGATAAATAAGTATGGCGATGACAAGGCTAAAGATAAAGCGATTAAGACTCGTCGTAGTGCGGTTCGAGCCAATAAAATTGGTTAGCTTGCAAATAGTTTCGCCGAGTTAGTAGAGACTGACTGATTGTGGGGATCGCCAAATTTTGCTGGCATCTAAAAGGTTCGTGTAAACAAGATTCGCGTTGAAGTTCAAACGATCCACACCATACACCTCGTATAGTGCTTCGAAACTAGCGACAGCCTCGTCGGTATCGTCGTCTATGGCTACAACCAAATCATCCATAGACGACGAGTCAGACAATGCCTGAGCAGTATGCATTAACCCTGCGTCACGCATACCCGTAATAAGCACCACTTGTGTATCAATGCTCGCTGGAAATGTTGAGAACATGCCGTAGTCACGAAAAGGTTCACCTTCC
>Ga0308007_10000824_pt1 | contig 13849 bp, 7 predicted proteins | sample Neamet71_FD_203152 | JGI IMG/M metagenome (GOLD analysis project Ga0308007, IMG submission 203152) | Marine microbial communities from water near the shore, Antarctic Ocean - #71 | ecosystem: Environmental > Aquatic > Marine > Unclassified | place: Southern Ocean | collected 2014-06-07
CGCCCCGCACCCATCCCTCCGATGCCGATTCCTCAATATGTCTCGCCGGGTCCTGGATATGTGCCTTAACTTCGGGAATCAGCGGGTACATGTGGTAGGGCTGGTACGAAATCTCCGAATCGGGGCGATGCGATTTCCTATTAATGGTGACCGCCCCCTGTCGCACATATTCCTCGGAATCCAAATCGCCGTGTCCTCTTCCTAAATATGGCACGGATCCAAATTGACGCGGAGTCAGCGATAACTTACATTTCGTGCGCGAGATCGCCGACCCTCCTATAAGAAGATTGGAACTATCGTCCACATTACAGCCGCCCGCCGCCAACGAATGCCCGCCTTTGTAGAATATGGCGGGCTGACTGGTCGCCAGCCCAATTTGTTTCTTCATGGTACAATCGGCAGCGCCAAAATTAGTCGTATTATAATTTCCGCCCTTGGTGTTCTGGACCGCCCGCTGTGTCTCGTCGGCAACATCATTGTTAATTCGTGTAATGGTATGAAATGTATTCTCTGCCGTTTTGGAAAGTTCGCTAAAGAATGACATGGTTGGTCTTATCATTACCGCATATTAAAATCGCGGGGGTGGTACACATTTCCCGATCCATCGGTTATTTCCACCGAGAATGACATCACTCCATCGTCGCTCAGGTAATTCCCGTACCCAGATACGACCGCCCCACTCGCATCCAATATACCATGTTCGGCACCAGAAATCGATCCAAACGTTCGCTCGAGAAATTCTGTGGCGGGAATGGGTAGCGTGGTGCTGTTGCCGTAAATTGGTTCTGGGGTGGTATCGTGTGTATCCGGTGTAACAGTATTCCGCACATCATGACGACACACGGGACATCGCACACTGTGTGTGAACCATTCACGTAATCCGCCGGAACTGAATATATGACCACACTCGATGATTCGCATAACCTCATCAGTGGCCTGAAATTCCGTCTGGGTTATAGGGCATAATGTGGTGGTGGCATCCATGTCACTCTCGTCACTGATATCCATGGCACTCTCGTCACTGATATCCATAAACCGACCTGTCTCAACTCCCCGCTCAATATCCTCTTCGGTCGGCACAATCGCAATTGGATCCCACCATGTCTGGGGAAATGGTGAGGCCCCACCACTAATATCAATTCCAATACCACGTAATAAATTATCCATGATACCCTGTACGGGATCTGTTGGTGAAATAGGAGGAATTATAATGCGGCGGGAAGGGGATGTTGTGGGGGGTGTGGGTGGTGACGGTGGTGACGGTGGTGACGGTGGTGACGGTGGTGACGGTGGGGATCGGAACGGTCTGCGGAACGGTCGGCGAATTACCGGATCAAATGAATCGCGCTGATACCCACTGGCTCGTCTGGCGGTGACTGGTGTGATTGGTGTGAACGCATCCCTGTTTCCCCCATCCCGACTGTCAACCAACAGCGAATACAGTCTATTCTCCTGACGTTCTAAAAACCGCCTCGTCTCGGTAATATTATCTAAATACGCGCGCATCAACTGATCGTTCATTGGAACCCACAACTATTTTCATTTCGGCATATACGTCTAACTCTATTTAATCGCATATACCCACACCACGCAAACCACACCACACCCACATAAAGGGTTGTTGCGTATTATGTGCATACGAATGACCGACCCAATCACCGCTCAGGGTACAGGGCTCACTGGATTGGGAAATGTGGGAAACACCTGCTACCTCAATTCGTGTATTCAGGCACTGTCGCACACCCACGAATTGTACGAAACCCTGAACGACCCCGTGGTATCGCGCCGAATCAAACGCACTGATGAAGGGAGAGTGGTACACGAATGGGGCGACCTCCGTGAACTAATGTGGTCCAAGAACGGGAAAGTCGTCCCCAACCGGTTCGTGACGGTGATTCAAATGTACGCCCGAAATAAACAGAATCGCGATTTCGCAGGGTTCGCCCAGAACGACGTTTCGGAATTCCTCACATTTGTGATTGATATTTTCGATAGCGCACTGCGTCGCCCCGTCAAAATGAGTGTAAAGGGTCATGTGAAAAATTCTCGCGATAAGACCGCCAAGGCCTGCTATGGTATGATGGTGCGAATGTACGAGAATAATTATTCGGAGATTATCGGGATATTCAACGGGATCCAAGTGACGCAAATTATCGGAATGGAGGGGGTGCATGCGAATCGCGTGTTGTCCGCAACGCCCGAACCCCATTTCATTCTCAATCTCGCACTGCCGCAAACCCCCGATCTCCGTCGGCGGATCACCGAATGTACGATCCACGACTGTCTTCGCCATTATACACAGGAGGAGGTGATGGACGGGGAGAACATGTGGGAGAATGAGGAGACGGGAAAACACGAAGCGGTGAAACGCCGCACCCGATTCTGGACGCTCCCGCCCATTCTCATCACCACGATTGTTCGCACCGACGTGTATGGCCGAAAGAGTCGGGCGTTGGTACGCGCAGACAACCACCTATTGGATATGGGCCCATATGTGTGCGGCTACGATACCAATAACACGTACGAGTTATATGCGGTGTGTAATCATATGGGCGGGGCGTTTGGGGGTCATTACACAGCGAATGTTCGGGTGGGCGACACATGGTACTGTTTCAATGATACGAATGTGAGTAGGATTGAGAGCAAGGATGCGGTGACGGCCAACGCGTACACATTATTTTGGCGGAAACGTGGTTTCACGTAAATCCAACGCACGTAAATATATCCACCCAATGTATACAATGGAGAAACATGATACTCAAAATGATGAATCGGTTCCAAATACCACCACCCACACCACACCCCACACCACTCAATTCTGGATCCACGATATAAAGGAACTCTTTCCCTCCGATTTCATGACAAAATTGTTCCCCCGACCAACAATGACTTCCCATGAAAAACTCAATTCAATCACCCGAATCGTAATATTGATGACGGTGCTGGGGTATATCGTGACCCGAAACACAAATCTCCTCCTCACGGGAATCACCACCATTGTGGCGATCGTGGTACTGAATTATATCCAGAATGATAAACAGAACACCGAATCATTTGACGGGATGGCCACGGCAGTGGCACTTAAGGCGGCCCGCGATCGCATGAACGATCCCTCGCAGTACACCCAACCCACCCCCGAAAATCCGGCGATGAATGTTATGCCCGCGGACGTATATGACAACCCAACGCGTCCCCCCGCCGCCCAATCATCCAATCCCGAAATTGCCGATAAGATGGCGGAGGCCGTGAAGGAGTTGGCGGTGCGGGGGCGACGCGAGAATAACCAGGATAAGGATGCGACGCTCGATCCCCGCCTGTACCAGGATATGGAGGATGAGCGGGAGTTCAACCACTCCATGCGCAGTTTCCAACCCACCGCCAATACGGAAATTCCACACGATCAGGGAAAGTTCGCGGACTTTTTGTACGGGGATATGGTGAGTTGTAAATCGGGCGATGGTGTGGCGTGTATGCGGAACAATCAGCGACATATTATGTATTAGACCATTTGCGCACAATTGTATATATATATACATACATACAATATACAAACAGATGATAACCGACCATACATTCATCTTCTGGGCTTACGTCGCGACAATGAGTTGCACCAGTATCGTTTCCCGCGCGGTCAATCGTCCCATTGATGTTCCGAAACCCATCATGCTCGCATACAACTTGTTCAATTCGGCGGCCAATATGTACATCGTGTGGGGACTCGCCCCATATGTATGGAATGGAACTTTAGGATTCGGTGTTGAGGATAACGAGACGGTCCGCCATTTCGTCTACCTCCACTACCTCACCAAGTACCTGGATTTTCTGGATACCTTCTTCATGATCCTCCGTCATAAATGGGACCAAGTCCATCTCCTCCAACTCTACCACCATTCCACCATTGGAGTTGTTTGGAAATGGGTGTACGAGGAGTTCCCGACAATACTCGGTGTCACATATGGGTTTGGTGCGGCGGCAAACTCGTTCATCCATTCGTTGATGTATCTCCACTATTTCATGGCGGCGATTGGGGTCAAGAATCCCTTTAAGCGGTACATGACGGGAATGCAAATGTTCCAGTTCATGGCTTGTATCGCCCATCCTGGGGCGGCGATGTGGGTGTACAGAGATGTCCCTGGAGGAATATTATTTGCAGGAGTCCAAATCTACTACATGTGCTCCATGTTGACGCTGTTTGGATATTTCGTGTACATGAAACCGAAGAAGAGGACGAGGACAGGTGACAAGAAGGAATTGCCACCACTAAAAATCCGAATCAACGGAACCACATATGACGCGACAGAATTCATGAAGACTCATCCTGGTGGAAACATCATTTGTAAATACGATACGGAGACCGTCCCCGACGCGACCGATGCTTTCAACAATTTCCACACGGGTTCCAATCGGGCCATTGCAATGTTGCGTGCTCTGCCGAAGATTGAGGGTGATGATATTGCCGACCCGACCGCAAGCGGAACTACCACTGATTTCCAACAAATGGTCGAATCGTGGAAATCCCGTGGTTTGTATTGTGGTGGTAAACTAGAGTTCACGATCTGGGCCACGGCGGTCGCAATGGGTGTGGGGGCAGGGTTACATTTACTGGGACAAGGTCATCCCGTGTGGGGAGGATTAGTCGTGGGATTCGCTTGGGGGCAGTGCGGATTCATCCAACACCATTCGGGCCACCTCGCCTTCTCGGGCAATCCTCGCATAGATTTCCTGATCCAGGCTCTGTACGAATCGCTGGCGAAGGGCGGGTCGGCTCGCTGGTGGCGGAACCGTCACAACAAACACCATGCGATGCCAAACTCTATCGAACACGACGGCGATTTGCGAACCACACCCTTCTTCGCATGGGACGATGTGTTGATCAAGAAAGTCCCCACTGCAATATTACGGATCCAGCATCTGCTGTTCATCCCAATGCTCGCCATTTACGTGCCCGTGTTGGCCACATCTGTGTTTGGCTTCGTGATTCGCCGTGGATACTGGGATGAATTGGGGTTGATGGTGATGCATTTCCTAATGGTATCCCGTTTCAGCACCGATATCAAACACCTCCTCATCTTCTATTTCATTGGGTACTCCATCCAGGGAATCTATTTGGGATGTATGTTCGGTCTGTCGCACTATACGATGCCCCGAGTGGAGACGGACGATAAACAAGATTGGGCATCGTGGCAGTACACGACAACTTGCAATTGGGGGGTGGGAAGTCGGTTCGCGGAATATTTCAGTGGATTCCTGAACCTCCAGATCGAACACCACATTGCGACGAAGATGCCCCCGGAGAATTACCACCTGATTGTGGACGATATGCGTGCGTACGCAGGGCGCCACAATTTACCTTATATTGAAATATCTTTCTGGCGGGCCATGTGTGATATGATTGGCGGGTTACGCGATACGGGACGACGCGAGCATTCCCTGCGAATGGAAAAGAAACGCAAGTGATGGGGTGAGGTGGAGATGAAATGGTTGTACGGAGTTATACACATAGAAACCACCTGAAAATATCACAGTGATATTTTTATTTCACATCAACGTCCATGTGATATTTTATTACATGGAGGTTTCAATATAGCGATATAGTACAATGGGAATCACAGATTGTTTTTGTGCGAATGATGATAAGAATGTTGGGGGCAAGGGGCCCAATATGAGAAGTGATGCGGGTGGTGGAGTGCCTGTCACTAAGCGGGCGAATCAATGGTCATTGTGGAGCCTTTTAAATGGAGGAGGCCAGAAAATGGGTGGTGAGACTGACACTGGTGTGACGTTTAAAACGATGAGATTTTTCTTTCCGAAACTTTTCGGAGGAAACAACACTACTAAAACCAGGTAATGGTCCGGTTCCAGTAATAACAATATAGACATATGATATCAACGCTATATCATATGATGCAACGACTCCACCCTACCCAAGCACCCACTCCACGCGCCATCCATGCAAAAGTCGTGATCCTGGGCGAATCCAGTGTGGGAAAAACCAGTGTGGTGGTGCGCGGGGTTCGGGACGAGTTCTTTGAATTCAGCGAACCGACTATCGGTGCGGCCTTTCTCACAACATCGCGGGTGGTGAAAACCGTACAGGTGAAACTGGAATTGTGGGATACGGCGGGCCAGGAACGGTACCGGTCGCTCGCCCCCATGTACTACCGCGGGGCCAGCGTGGCGATGGTTGTGTACGATATTACGCGCCCCGAATCATTGGTGCGCGCCCGTGAATGGCTGGCGGAACTTCGCACTAGAATTCCAGGAGATAAATGCGCAATGGTGTTGGTGGGGAACAAATGTGACCTGGGGGAAATGAATAAACATATGGCTGTTGCCCTGGAGGATATTGTGCACGAATATTCGGTGGATGGTGCCGAACCACTCAAACATGTACTGGTCTCTTCGAAGACGGGTGTGGGGGTAGAGGAGTTATTCGTGCATGTGTGTGAGACGGTACACAGTACAGGTGGAATTGGGGATACCCGACCAGACAACGGATTCATATTGGGTGGGGTGGGCGATGGGCCCAATAACCAGGAAAACAAAAGCGGGTACTTTAATGCGGCACGCGGGATGTGTGGAGTGTGAGATGTTTAGATACTCGTCCATGTACATATTACGGAAACTGATACGATGGGGTTGAGGAATTGTTCGCGCATGTGTGTGAGTTGGTATATGATGGTGAGTGGATTGGTGAGAGTGATGGAATCATGTTGATATGCAGTGTATGTGATTCGGGAGGGGAGGGGTACATTGACAGAATGTGTTGCTAATATGGTTTCGTATAAAAATAAATATATAACCGCATTGTAGTGTTATGTATAAACTGAATTCTAACAAAGAATCCCTGCCACCTGCACCTACTTCTGCGGCAGAGAAAGGGGACGATTATGCACAAACACCACCATCGCCACCGCCATCGCCACCACCACAATCACCCCCAGAAGAAGGTGTACGCAAACGGGCTAAAACCGGATTTATTGAAATATTAGACAACGCGTCAAAATCATTATCTATAGATACAGAAACGTTTCATAAATTGGATGATAGGATTCCAGCAAATAAAGACTCCGATAGAAAGTTCACGACAATTACAGCAACGAAAACCATTGATTCTGTTCACGACGAGCTTGGTAAGGAAAACAATAAATCGAAACCAATCAACTGGGAAGATAAATGCGTTGAATATACAAAAATTGATGGCAGTGGTATATTGGATGTTTTAGATATCTACGGATCGTGCGTTGTCGTTGAAGCAAATAGTGTTTCTGGTGGGGAAATACCGTATGGTATACCAGATAACAATGCATGTTGCTACATAAAGGACTGTTTTCCGGGACAGTGTATCCCAGGGATTAATAATTTATTAGATCAAAGCACTGCCACATTGAGAACTTTTTTAGAAAAAAATTTTACGACAGGAACTAACCCACTTGGTGGTGGGAAACCGTTATACGCACAGGATGCGTCATTTCCTCACACCGCATACTTTAATTTCGACGTAATGTTATTTAAGTATATCACAGACAAATACACGCCGTCAGAGAAAATCAACACTATTAAAATAAAACTTGATGCTGGGAACCCAATTGATGCTTCCGAAATATTGATTATAAATAGAGTGAACCTTAACTATTTATGGGCATGGTTAATGATATTCTGTAAAAAATCCATTGATAGTGACGAATATCTGGACTCAAATTCAAAAACACAGTACAGGTGGGCGATAAATCGTTTGGCATATATACATTTCAGTGGATTTGCTCAGTATGACACTGGTCATGTATCCAATCCATTTTTTCATTATTACAAAACCACCACGGACGAGATATCGACATATATTGACACCACCATGGGTGATGATATTTACAAACATAATGGGATTTCCGAGCGCCATGTCGAATTATGTGAAAAAATGGCGGGAGGAGTTCAGTATGTCACTTCACAATCCATGGCCGCGACGTGTATTACAACTATCATGGGGAAAATGAAAAGTGTCGTCTGTCGTAACAGTGATGTCAAAGATGTGGCTAAAAATGCTTGTCAGAGAGAACTGACTCGTTTATTTTCCGTGGAATCAAGTACTGGTACTATCCCAAAAACCATCTCCAATGATAAAAAAGAAATGATGTCGTGTGCGTGGAGTATATTGAAATATTCGGGTGACTCGGCTCATGTTGTATTTGGTGAAATTATGGAACATGTGATTGACGAAGGAGGGTATAAAATTCAGACCCAATATCTCGTATCCGAAAGACCACTCGCCGCCAGGTTATTGTCCCAAAAGAAATCCGTGATGGTTTTGGGAACGAAGGTATTTATGGAAAATTTCAAGGGATATGGTTCTGAGAATAAGAATGATCCCCATGCAGCACTGAAGATTATTTTTAATTTTCAAATTGTCAAAGAACAATTAGTAAAGGGAATCAATGATAAAATATCAAAAGTACAGAATAATAAGGACGATGGTGCACTGACTGCCGCCAAAGAATTGGCAAAAGATGCGTTGGATGGTATTGTAAATGGTATGACTGACACGGACGAATCAATAGTCGATGATATCAAAGAGAGTGATGCGATTAATGATTTTTTGAAAGTATACGAGATATATAACATTAACAATCAGTTCAATGACGTCATTGAAAAGATAGGATTACATGACATGGCGGTATTCAAATCCCAATTTATCGGGAGAACCTTCCGACTGGGAAAGAGTTCCAATTGGAACACGTTGATCGAAGCACTTACTAATGAATATCGAACAAATAACAAATCCCCTGATGCCATGACAGATAAACAATCCAAATTGGTAGAACAGTTCAGAGATTTCCAATTATGTGTACAATTATTAGCTTCATTGGGAAGTGATGTCAGTGACAAAAATAAAACAGCATTCAATGACTTGAACAAGAGAGAAGATCCTGGACATTTTAATGTCATATTCACGAAAATCACACACTCGTTCTTGAAAGATGATAAATACAACCGTTTCGAAGAGGACCGTATTGCCAACTGGTCTAATTCACAAAAGGGTGGGATGGGCGGGAAGATTCCGAATGCAATTCAGTTAATAATACAGGAATTACAACAATTCATTGATAATTGTCTGGCGGTTAATAAACTAGTGGTCAATACACAGGTCGGAGGTGTATCTGTGGAAATGCCAGATGCGGCGGAGCCGGCCGAGGATGATGCGATGCCAGAGGGGGAGGAGGCGGGTAAGGATGTTCATGAATCAACAGAAATTATGGAAGAAATCAACAACTCGATATTGTCAATGATTCCACCCGATGTGTCACCACACTCCGATATGCCACCCACACCACCACACTCCGATATGCCACCCACACCACCACAACCTGATGTAAAAGAAATTTTCGATATTGATGATGAAATTTTGGAATTGTTAAAACCATACACTGCTTCATCGAACCCACCAGAATCCGTTTTTGCCAATAGGCTAATGTTTTTGAGTGGAATATTGTTAGGAGATAATGAACAAGAAATAGAGGATAAGCAAACTATAAAGAACCATATGGAATTTTTGGTTAATGTGTATAAGAAATTGGGATTTGGGTATGATATCAGTATCAAGTCAATCATTTCAGAGTTTGATGTTGGGGTGTATTCTGCGACAAGTAGTAAAGGAAAACTGTTATATGGATGTTCGAAGTTTCGTACCGATAATGCTACGATTCCTGATACTGGAAATATATACGATGGAATGTTGGGAGAAATAAAAGCGTTCTCTGGAACATTTGACAAAGCGTTGGCAACAATACTCGCTAAGGCCAAACTGTTAGATGATAACAGTATAACCACACTGTGGAAATTGATTCAACTCATCCAGAAATACAATTATTATGTATCGAAACATAATCTATTGGATACTGTTCCTGAAGTTAACAAATCTAGGACAGACGGTACCAAATTACAAGGGTTGGTTAATGCCATGTCAACTACAAAGGGAGGATACAGAGTATATACACATAAACATAAACAACGTAGAACCCATAAAAGAACATGCAAACAATCGCAGGGGCGAACTCGAAGACGGAATACCCAACGACGCACCAAAACGAGACATCGCAAGAAAATGAAACACCGTAGGAAAACGCAACGACGCACCAAAACGAGACGAAAAAAATATCGTTAATCGGGGGTTTGAAAGGGGGCGGTGCCCCTTTAGAAGAAGTCCGTGATCGCCCGCCTCCCCGCCGCCTTATTATTGGTGACGCGCAACGACGGCCCAAACAACAACACCTCCACCTCCTTCATGCGAAGTTTCTCAATCTTCGCACGCAGTTTCTCCTGGTCGTCCACTGTTCCCTCCACGGTGCGAATTATTTGAGCGAATCGATCGCGTTTCCGTTCGAATCCCGGCAATTCTTCCAGCACCAGCGCGAACAGTTGCGACAGGGGTTTCATCAATTGGTTGGAAATGTAATGGCCGTAATCCAATTCCAACCCCGCTTCCTGAATGTAAGCGGGTGTTTCGATCCTGTCCCCTTGAAGTGCCGTCTTATTCGGGTTCACTACGTAAGCGAAATCCATCCTATCCCCCGCCGTGGGCTCCGACCCGGGGGCGCGCATGGCAATCCTGTTCGCCAGCACTTTATGGGCGATTTGGTTCGGGGCCTTGTAAAATCCCCGCAAGGATTTGGAAATGAGAAGTTTCTTCATATCCACATTCCCCTTGACCAATTCCTCCAATTTCCGCTGAACGAATTCGTACGCTTCCTTGACCCCGCTCGCTTCCCCGCGCATGATGATATCCACCACACCCCCGTAATATTCCTTGACAATCCCCGCATTATCGCGTCGTTTCAGAACCAACCCCATACTCTTCCTGCTCCCCTTATTCACGTCCGTCTCGTACAACATTCCCACGTACCGTTTCTTGGATAAGAGACAAAAGGGCATGAATGTCTTCTCGTACTCCAGGGTATGTGGCCGTTTCAGCATGGCCGAAGCGATCCGCTCCACTTCCAACCCCAAGTAGATGGTGATGGCCAACGCCTCTTTCCCCACCACGGGGGTCCCATCCATCCGCTCCAGGTTGAAGCATGCAAACACCGAATCCGTGTCGCCGTACACCACCTGACATTTGGTTCGGACCTGTGCGAGATTAGTTTCGGGAATCTTGGATGGGTCCAACGCACATACCCTGTCCCCGTAAATATCGTCAATCAACCGCTCCGCATACCCCAACAATTTGCGACCCATGGCGGTGGTGGATGCCGCCACATCTTGCTCGGCGAATTTGGATGTGCTGGCCCCCGTTTGGCCGTAAATGGAGTTGGCGGTGACTTTAATACTCAGTTGCCGTTTGTCGAGAATATTTTGCATAAAGGGATCCGGTTCCGTCTTGATTTTCTTGCGGGTATCTTTCCTCGCCTGGAGCAGTTCTTGGAGGATGGCAGGCATCACGCCGGGTGTCCCATCATTCTTTTGCGCGTACCGGCAAATCTTGTAGCCCGTGTGCGTCTTGACCGGTGCCCCCTTCTCGGTCTTGCGAATGTACCGGTACAGATTGAAGTCCACATTCACGTACCGGTATTCGGGGAGATCGTCGTACAGGTAATTCCCACTTGCATCTACCGCCCCAGTGGTTTTCAACAGATTCCATTCCAAGTCGTACTCTTTTGTCCACACCTTTGAGTCATGGCTGATATTCTCGGAAATCATGGACGAGGGGTAGAGCGATGAATAGTCCACACAAAAGACTGGTTTATCTAGGTAGATTCCCGTCCGCGGATTCAACACCACCGCCCCCTCATACCCAGATCCGCTGTAATCGCGCTCCAGGTCGGGCATCAATGTCTGTTTCTCACGGCATTTGGATGCGACGTACGATTGGAGTTTGATTCCCTGACCGCGTTGGACGAGGAAATCTATGGGGACCATACAGAGACGCGACATTTCCAGCAGGTTATTCATCACATCCGTCTTGTTGAATAGTTGGTGGAGGAGGTTGCAATCCTGAATACAGTACTTTACTACGATCGCGCGGTCAGTGTTGGTCCCATTGGTGAGACGAAAGATATCTTTATGGTCAATGTCGTCCTTACCAATGCACCAGCGCACCTTCACGCGCATATCCGGATCCGCCATCCCCAGCACCTCAAACATTCCCGTGGCGCGATCAATTGCCACAACTTCAAATTTCTTTCCATCCGCGTAATCCTCTGTGGTATGGGAAACTTCTTCGAACCGGACGTACGCCCCCAAATCAATCCCCGCCAAATTCTTGGACCGGATCTCCGTCTTATCCACCACCGTCCCATCCTCATCCTCTTCCTCGAAATGCTCCACTGATTTCACCGCATCGCCAATGTAGTGGGCGGAAACGGCATCCAACTTGTAAGATGCCAAGTTCTCTTCGCGGCGGTAGTAATTGAGAAGATCAATTTGGACGCGACCAGGAATCGCCACATAGGAGAGGTCAAATTGACCAGCGGCAAGCACGGAGGTTTTGACGGTCAGTGGGTGCGAAGCGTTGGCAACGATCACCACTGGACTCGCATCATCTGGGTCGCGTGTGTGATATGCGTCATCCGTACCAGCCGTCATTTCACCATCGTCATCTGTACCAGAATCCTCACCATCCGCCCCACCACCGTCCTCGCCACTCCCACCATTCCATTTCGGCGGCGGTGCACACACTTCCTGTTTCCGGAAAGATAATTGAAGGAACCGCTCCAAGCATCCCAATTCGGATGCGCGGGCATGAAGGAAACTCCAATCAAAACCAAACCCATTATAGGAAACAATCATGTTGGGATTGGTCTCGTTGATGAGTCGCGTGAACCCCAATAACATATTCCGCTCCTCAATATCGGGGTTCGCATGGACGTATCGGGTGATCGTATTTGCAACCACTTCCTCGTTCGGCCCAGTCGTCGCAGGAAGCGGGTCACAAGAGCCCGCGACCAGGCAAACGTTCTTGCTGGATTTGGATTCGCCGTACCGCATGTATGTGACACCAACCATGGTACACCTATCTCCCTGGATCGCAGGAAACGTTGCATCCAAGTATCTGGTTAACATATCGTACCGTTCCTGGCGCACAAACGTATCATCACACAACAATGCTTCTGGTGATTTATCTCCCCCACGCCCGCGTTTCAGGAACTTTTCCACTCGCGCCACTACATCGGGCTCCGTGAGCGATGTTGTTGCACCACCACTCATCCGTTTCTTCATGCGAAACGGTTTGATATAAACGAGGGATATTCCATTCACCGATGAATGTCCGAAGGCACCCTTGATACATTCAGCCATGAAATCGCCCGGGGTCATTCCCGCATCCATCCCAAAAGCATTCCACGCATCCAACAATTCCCCCGCAAGTTTCGTATACTGTTTCACCGGAAGTGGGAAATCGCCGTGAGAGGACGAAGCCTCAATATCAAAAGAAGCGATGTTGAAGGGAACCATGTCTTCCTTGTTGGGGAGTGGGATGATATGTTCGTGCGATACCACGAATTCATGAGTACATGATGTGATTTGCGATGTACGCGGAATCGTGCGAACCAATCGTTTGGCAGGGAGCCGAATCCACCCCGAAGGGGAAATACCGTCCGTGTGAAACATCCGGAGCATGGGAGGGACAGATGATTCGTAGATACGGGTGAGGAACGCACCACACCCCACAACACTCACGCCTTCGGCGCGAATGCGCGATTCGGTCTTGCCCTTGTACGTGTGCTGGTAGTACCAGAGTTTCTTTGCCTTGTTGAATGCGCGGATGGAAACGAAGGATAGTTTCAAGAATTTATGGAATTTCTCAGCGTCAAATCCATACAGAGTTTTGCGACGTAAATATACGGATCCAATGTAGGATTTG
>Ga0308007_10000830_pt1 | contig 13798 bp, 9 predicted proteins | sample Neamet71_FD_203152 | JGI IMG/M metagenome (GOLD analysis project Ga0308007, IMG submission 203152) | Marine microbial communities from water near the shore, Antarctic Ocean - #71 | ecosystem: Environmental > Aquatic > Marine > Unclassified | place: Southern Ocean | collected 2014-06-07
AAAAATATTTTTTCTAATGGCCGCTCATATGCCCGACGAATGCTTATTTTGTTTTTTGTCGCCTGCTTGTTGCTTCTAATTGACACCACTACTCAGTGGTTAAAACCTCTGCAACCTTTTTTTTCTAGCGCTACAGTGCCTATTTTTTCATTATCTTTATTCCCAAATTGGGCTGATGAGCTTGTAGAAGAGTTTTCTAGTACTGCGTCTATTAAAGAAGAAAACAAATTAAAAAATATAGAGCTATTAATCCTAAAAGGTAGACTCCAGAAAATGGCAGAGCTGTCCTCTGAAAATCTTCGGCTGCGAAATTTATTACATGCTTCAGAATTATTGCAACATAATGTCTTAGTTGCAGAGCTTATAGGAGCTTCGCCCGATCCTCTAACACATACGATACTAATTAACCGTGGAAAAGATTATGAAATATCTAGGGGTCAGGCAGTCCTTGATTCTGAAGGCCTAATGGGTCAGGTGATAGAAGTATATGGTAACAGTAGTAAAGTGTTATTAATCAGTGATAGCGCACATGCGCTACCTGTGCAAGTCTCAAGAAATGGTATGCGCTCCATTGCAGAAGGAAGTGGTAGTTATAAGAAATTAACACTTCGCTATGTAACACCGGCTTCAGATATCGCTGTCGGCGACTTGCTGGTCAGTTCTGGTCTTGGCAAACGATATCCTGCTGGATATCCAGTTGGGGTAATCACTTCCATAGATAGCTTAAAGGGTAGCCCTTATCTTGATGTGAATGTTAAGCCTTCAGCCCTTTTGGATCGAAGTCGTTATGTATTGCTAGTATCTCAGAGTGTAGAAAAATTTGGAGCAGGCCAGGATGAGAAATAATGGCTACTTATACAGCAGTATCTCATTATTCGTCGGATTATTGCTTCAAATTACCCCGATAATTGGGCCTTTAGTATATTGGAGACCTCAATTTTTACTAATGTTCGTAATTTATTGGTTACTTAGGAGTCCATCCCAATATGGGATTGGATTCGCTTGGTTATCAGGAATAATACTAGACATATTTGCGGGAGAGATGCTTGGTCGCTATGCAATAGCGTTTTCTTTTTGTGCGTATATTTTGATTTTACTAAGTAAGCGATTGCAGCACTTTGGAATAAAACATCAAGCCTTTTTAATTTTATTTATAGTTTTTTTAAATCAATTACTTACAATCAGCATTTCTTTATTATACCGAGCAAGCTGGGATACCACTTTAATGATTGCGCCAGCGATTACATCTGCATTTTTGTGGCCGATTTTATCAATATCATTAAATAAGATGATTAAAAAATAATTGATAAAGGACAGATTTTTGCAGTTATATGAGATGATAAACTTCGTTTTTTTGCTTTACCATTTGGGTTAGGAGTACTTTTTTGGATCGAGTCGCATTACTTAAAAAAATTGTTTGTGGAATTTTATTTCTGGGATCTTTGCTAGTGATTGTTGCTGCTTCAATGGTTTACGTAAAAAAGGATGTGATTAGCAACATTAATTCTTACCACCTTGAAATTGATACCTATATATCCAATAAGCTAAATATAAAAACTCAAAGTCACACTATAAAAGGGGAATGGTATCAACTGGCTCCTAAAATTAATATTTCAAATGTAACGATGTCCTCTAAAAGCAATGATCAATTGGCAGTGACACTGGATGATATTGTTTTTCAGATAAATCTAATACAAAGTATTTTTTCTCGACAACTAGTTTCTAGAGAATTGAGTATTGGGCATGTCAACATACTTATGGAGGAGTCCAGTGCAGGTACTTGGAGTATTGCTGGAAAAGAACTTGGTAGCAAAAATTCTAGTTTCTTGGATATTTTATTCAATACTCGCTACTTAGAAATCCAGTCTATTAATTTAAGTTTCAGATTTATATCTGGAGTTGAATCAACGGTCAAATTAAATAATATCAGTTTAGAGAATAAAGGAGATTTCCACAGACTATTGACTAAAGTCGTCTTGCAAGGCAACCATGACCCGATTGATATTGTAGTAGAGGCTAATGGTGAACCTAAAGACATTGCTAGCTTCGATGTTCTGACTTACTCTAAATTTAACGATGTTCATTTCAACAACCACTCAAAAAAACTAATACAAGGTTTTTTCCCTAATATACCTAAGAGTATTATTGAAACTCAGGCCGATATTAATGCAGATATTTGGTTGTCAGCAAAAAAAGATGGAAAAATAGAGCTTCTTGGAAATCTTCATTCAGATCAAATTAACCATCGCTTACTCAAAGATACTAGTCCAATTATGAAGATAGAAACTGGTATTCGTGGTTGGTATGCATCCGAGGATGATTTAGGTCTAGTATTGAATAATCTAAACTTCAGTTGGGATGACCTGCAAATTAAACCTATATCTATAACTATTATTCGAAAACCCTATGGGGGAAGTAAATCTATATCTATAGATCAGATAGATCTGGCAATATTAGACGATATTATTGAGAGAACATCTCTTGTGCCAGATAATATTTTAGAGCTTGCTCAGCACTTAAAACCTACAGGTAAAATATATAATTTATACTTAACATTAGGGGAAAAAAATAATGGTTCCGATATTAGGTTGCAAGCTAATATGGAAAATGTTTCCGTAGATTCTTGGGCCGGAAAACCTGGATTTCGGCAAGTTAACGGTTATGTAGAGATACAAAATAAAAGTGGCTTTCTTGAACTGGATAGCCCTGAAGGCTTCTCTTTTTACCTCCCTGGTATTTTTAATGAATACGTTCATCGTAGTTCAATTAGGGGAGATATATCTTGGGAATACAATCCTAATACTGGTGCTATAAAAATTTTTAGTGGTCTTATAAAAATGAATGGAGATGAAGGTCAAGGAAGGGCCAGCTTCCAACTTGAAGTTCCTTCAATGAATTCAGGTTTAGATCCCGAGTTATATCTATCTGTAGGGGTAAAAGATGTTGATGCCCGATACACAAAATCTTACATACCAGATAACCTTGACAAACGTTTAGATGAGTGGCTAGAAAAAGCGATCATTGATGTCAAAATTTCAGAGGCAGGATTTCTTTGGCGAGGCCCTTTGGTACAAAAGACGAAAAAAATAAGAAAAAATAGTTTAGCTAGCTCTAGTCAGGTATTCCTGCGAACTACCGATGGCAAAATAAAGTTCCACCAAGACTGGCCAGCTTTAACTGAATTAAAAGCCTTAGTGATAGTGGACTCGTCTACAGTCAGCTCTCAAATTCATAGCGCTAGAGCTGGAGGAGCAACAGTCAAGCATGCGCAACTCTCCATTAATTCTGCGGTTAAGGAAGCTCGATACCTTTCTATTGCTGGAGCCGTTAGATCAGATTTTGGTGAAGCAATTGAGCTGCTAAAAAAATCTCCTCTCAGGTCAAGAGTCATAGGCCTCAATAACTGGATTTTGTCCGGCAAAAGTGATATTTCTTTAGACTTAAAAATACCGTTGACGACCCATACATCAGATAAATATTACAACATAGATATGACTCTCGATACTGCATTAATGTCACTATCTAACAGTGCAATATCGTTAAGAAGTTTACAAGGGGTTCTAAGTTACCGTGATGAGATCGGTCTATTTTCTCCTTCAGTGAAAGGATACCTCTTTGATGAGCCATTTGTAGCCGACCTAAAAACACTGAACGATAATCTTTTGATCGATGCCCGTGGCGATATAACAATGCCCTCATTAGCTAGTTTTATCGGCCTTAAGTCAAATACAGTCCTAAAAGGAAAAACAGATTACATAGTTAATATCCTTGTTCCACTAGAAGACCAATTGTTGCCTATAAAACTCAATATTAATACCAATATGAAGGGCGCTGAAATTGCCTTACCAGCTCCGTTTGGAAAAACAATTGATACCGAAGAGAGCCTATCAGCACAAATTATTTTTGGTGACAGAATCAACTTAAAAATTAATCTTGGAGCACTAGTTAAATCCCATTTAGAGTTAGAAAAAAACTCTATAGTGAAGGGAATTTTATCAATCGAAAGCGATCGCTCAGAATTACCAGGAGAAAATCAATTTCTCATAGAGGGACATTTAAAGTCAGCAGACTTATTACAGTGGAAGAGTATATATCCAGAAATATTCAATTTAGATGATACTCAAAATCAACAGCTAACCCCTCTTTTTAATGTTGTTATCGATAAGATTGAATTTTCTGGCTTAAGTGCTGAAAAAGTTGGCATTAGTGGCGGTTATCAGAATGGTGACTGGATGTTGGGCATAAAAAGCGAACGCCTAGAAGGACATTTGTGGATACCCAAAGATCCACTAATTCCAATACTAGTAGACTTAGAAAGGCTTATGTTGCCAAAACTGTCAGAGTTTGGCGGTACAACAGATTCAATACATCCCAGTGAATTTCCACACCTTCAGTTATCAGTTAGAAATTTTAGTGTAGGCGATAAAAGGTTTGGCGGATCTAAACTTTTGATGACCCCCAAAAATAATGGGGTAACAATCACTGGCATCGACGCAAATCTTTTAGGGCTATCAATTGGTGATGATGAGACTGAAACTTCTATTGAATGGACTGTAGATAAAAACCAGCACCGAACGGTTTTTAACGGCGTATTGCGAATAGAAGATATTGGGGCAGTAATGAAATCATGGGATTTTCCTGCGATTATGGATAGCGAAGAAGCCCAATTTTTATCCCAACTTAATTGGTCTGGAAAGCCATGGCAGATATCCCCAGAGACCATGAACGGATCGGTTGCAATAAATATTAAAAAAGGACACTTTTATCAGGAGTCATCTGGAACGGCAAATGCTTTAATTAGATTGATTAGTTTATTCAATTTTGATAATTGGATCCGTCGATTGAAGCTAGATTTTTCCGATCTTTATGAAAAGGGTATGAGCTATAATCAAATGGATGGGGGTTTGATTTTCGAAATGGGCGAGTTAACTTTTGATCCACCAGTAAACGTAGATTTACCCTCTGGAAATATCCAACTGAAAGGTTCAGCCAACCTAGTTTCTGAGAAGATTGATGCCTATCTGGTAACAACGCTTCCAGTGAGTAACAACCTCCCTTGGGTTGCCGCTGCAGTCGGAGGTTTGCCGGTTGCAGCAGGCGTATTTATCACTAGTAAAGTTTTTGAAAAGCAAGTAGAAAAGTTATCTAGTATTAGTTATAGCATCACAGGGTTATTGAGCTCCCCAGAGGTGGTCATGGAGAAATTTTTTAATATAAATACCTCTAGTGAAGCTGGAAATACTAGCGATAAAGTTGACCTAGGTTCTACATCAGGAGATGGGGAATAGTGAAAGATGCGGGTATGTCATCAAAAGTAGCTGCCATACAAATGACCGGAGGTATGAGTCTCAGTGCTAATCTAGATCAAGCTAGGTCATTAATCGAATTAGCAGCAAAAAAAGGGGCAAAGCTACTAGTTTTACCTGAGAACTTTGCTTACTTTGGACAGAAAGATATCAAAAATATTGCTGAAATAGAAAGCCCTAAAGGACCCGCACGAAAATTTTTAGCAGAACAAGCAATTAAACACAAAGTGTGGATTGTAGGAGGTACAATTCCTATAAAAGAAGACCACATTTCTCTTGATCATCGCCCGTCATCAAGTTGTTTTGTATTAGATGATAAGGGTAATGAGGTGGCTTGCTATCAAAAAATACATTTGTTTGACGCCGTAGTGGACGATCCTAAAGGATCATATTATGAGTCGTCTGAATATAGCCCCGGGAATTTTCCAGTAATTATTGATACTCCTGTCGGTAGGCTTGGAATAGCTGTTTGTTATGATTTACGTTTTCCAGAGCTATTTAGTTATCTTTCCGCGCATGGAGCTGAAGCGATCGCTATACCCTCAGCGTTTACCTCGAAAACTGGTGAATCTCACTGGAGTTTATTATTGAGAGCTAGAGCAATTGAGAATTTAATATATGTTATTGGCGCGAATATGGGAAATAGACAGCATCCTAAGTGTCCAACTTGGGGCGGATCAGCTATTATTGATCCATGGGGTAACGTAATCAGTCAACTTGAAGAAGGGCTTGGTATAGTGACAGCTGATATAGATTTAGCTTATCTCAAAGGACTTCGTAGTAACCTCCCTGTTCATGAGCACAGGCGTTTTAATATAATAAGACCCGAATAAATACTGGCTTACCATGGTTTTTTTTATTCACTTCTGATGTCACCGCATAACATTAAATATATAATGCTTAATTTATAGTAGTTGCTTGACGACAAAATGTAGTAGTAACTTATATTTCTATAGGAAGATCCTCAGCAGCTAAATGTATATTGACTAATTTTTTCTTGTAACAAGTTAAATAAATTGTAGAGCTACAGGTAACCAATGTAATGAAAAATTTTAAATGCACTTCTTTTGATGAGCTAGTTTTTTTGATAGGTGATATTGAGTTTAAGTACTCTGAATGTAAGGTGATGTCAGAAAAAGAACATAAAAAATATGCTCATGTAGAGTTAATTTTGAAATCTCCATGTGGTCATTATGCTGAAGTCTTAGTAACCTCTGACGCTAAAAAACCTGGAAAAATTAACATAGTCTCCGGAGAGTATGATGGAATGGTTGTTGATCAGGATGTGGCAACAGCTATAGCAAAACTGACTCAGACATATCAAGATCGGCAACAAGAGCTAAATGAGGTATCGGCACTTAATCGTAAGCTTAAAAAACAAGGCAAAGAAACCTAATGCGATATTCTTTCATCAACGATGATATGGATGCCCGGCATTAATTGTCGATGCGCGATAAATTTGTTCAGTTAATAAAATACGTACAAACGGGTGCGGAAGAGTAAGTGGTGAGAGTGACCATAGTTTATCAGCACGCTTCATACAGCTTTGAGCAATACCGTCTGGACCGCCAATCAATAAACTAAAGTTATTGCCCGACTGTCTCCAATCTTGAATATTTTTTGCAAGCTCTTCGGTTTTCCAATATTTACCGTTTAGATCAAGGGCAATAACCTTATCATCTGTCTCGATAGCCTTGAGCATAGCTTCACCTTCCTTTGCAATAGCTCGACTGATTTCAGTCGTTTTGGTTCTCTGGGCCATCGGGATCTCAATAAGATGAACATTTAGCTCTTTTGGAATGCGCTTCAAATATTCACTACAACCAATCTGAACCCATTCGGGCATCTTGGTACCTACCGTAATGATTTTTATATACATATGTTTTCAATCAGGATAATTAGCTATTAGCAATAGGATCATTTGGCCGAACAGACCATAACTTTTCTAATTCATAGAATTCCCTTATGGCTGGCTGCATAATATGGATAACTATATCTCCTAAGTCTACCAGAACCCATTCACCGCTCTCCATACCCTCAACCCCTATCGGCTGAAATCCAGCTTTTTTTGCATCTTCGATCACTGTATTTGCAAGCGCTTTAACTTGACGATTGGTGCTACCACTGGCTACGATCATCGTATCCATTACATCTGTAACATCTGTAACATCAAGAATAGCGATATCTTTCCCTTTAATCTCTTCAAGGGCCTCACGAACGATATCTATTATTTTTTTCATTGAACATCCTATATTTTTTGATAAAGTTTGTTTATTTTTATGTATTCAGCGACTTCTTCAGGCAATAACCCAAGTATCGAATCCTTTTGAGCGATTCCTTTGCGTATGGCAGTTGATGAGATGCACATAGGAGTGAATTCCATTATAAAAATCTTACCTGATGGAGATCGATGAAACTCTAAAGTATTGGTAGCTCTATGTTTTTTTATGGTCTCATATATTGCTCCATTTCTTGGCTGCTCCCATCCTGGACGATTAGCAACCACTATATGCACTATATTTATGAGTTTTTTCCAGTCACTCCAACTATCTATGTTGGAAAAGGAGTCCATACCTAAACAAAGACATATAGGAATTTCTGGACCAACTCGGTTGCGAATCGCTATTACAGTATCTAGTGTATAAGAGAGCCCAATTCGCTCATATTCTATTTTATCAAGAATTAAACCTTTGCCTCCTTTTTCATTCAAGGCAATCTTAAGCATTTTTAGTCGGTGATCTGGGTTACTAGAGGGAGTTTCTCTATGCGGCGGCCTTGCACTGAGTATCATTCTCATTTCTTTAAGTTCAAATAATTTTTTTAGTTCTAAAGCTGTCCTTAGATGACCCATATGAATGGGATCAAAGGTCCCACCAAATAAACCTATACCAGTTCGTTTGTTTAATTTTAAAGACATTAATATATTACCCAAATAGGGCGGTTTCTAACGAATTTCACCATGGCCAAATACAACCCATTTTTGTGAAGTTAAACCTTCAAGTCCTACTGGGCCTCTAACGTGTATTTTATCAGTAGAAATACCAATTTCTGCACCAAGCCCATACTCGAAACCATCAGCGAAACGAGTTGAGACGTTATGCATCACAGAGCTTGAGTCCACCTCTCTAATAAAACGAAGAGCTCTAGAATTTTCTTGGGTGATTATAGAGTCTGTATGTTGAGACCCATAACAAGTAATATGCGCTATTGCTTCACTTATATTTTCCACAATTTTGATAGATAAAATTGGCGCTAAAAATTCTGTACTCCAATCACTTTCGGCCGCAGGATTACATTTGATTAACAGTTGGGTTCTTTCGCATCCTCTTATTTCGACATTTTTTTCTGTATAAGCTTTGGCTAATCTTGGAAGGATATTTTTGGCAACATCCTTCGCAACTAATAATGTTTCCATAGCATTACATACGCCGTATCGATGGGTCTTAGCATTCAATGCAACATTGAATGCCATATCTAAATCAGCTTTATCATCTATATATACGTGACAAATGCCATCCAGATGCTTGATCATCGGTATTCTCGCATCTTTAATTATTCGCTTAATGAGACCTTTCCCTCCGCGCGGAATAATTACATCTACATAATCTGGCATAGCTATCAGCTCACCTACAGCCTCCCTATCTGTTGTTTCTATAAGCTGAATAACTGATTCTGGAAGTTTTGCAACAGATAGCCCTTGTTTGATGCAGTTTGCAAGAGCCTGATTCGATTCGATAGCCTCACTTCCGCCTCTTAAGATGGTAGCGTTACCTGACTTTAAGCACAGGCTAGCAGCATCAACTGTTACATTAGGGCGTGATTCATAAATAATACCAATAACTCCTAAGGGCACACGCATTTTTCCAAGCTGTATGCCACTAGGTCTATCAATTAGGTCTGTAATTTCACCAATTGGATCTGGTAAGTTAGATACCTGATGAACACCTTCGACCATAGCGTTTATTCTTGATTCATTGAGCTCTAGTCTATCCATCAAGGAATGATCTAGACCATTATTCTTTCCATTCACTAAGTCTATATAGTTTGCTTCTAAAATATCTTTACGATGCCTATTAATAGCATCTGCAATAGAGACTAAGGCTAATTTCTTAGTATCACTATTTGCCGAAGCGATTATTTTAGAAGCAACTCTAGCTTGTTGGCCTATTGTTTTCATATAAGATTTGATATTCATGAAATTCCGCATACTATTATTTAATTCCGAAGCTTTTTTGAGCCTCGGGATATATTGGAGCATTATTTTCCAAGTGGCTTAAAGATTAAGATTAATTTGGGTAATAACGTCATTGATCCAAGCAAGGCTGCCAGCATAGCAAGAGCTGTAAGTAGCCCAAAATAAACGGACGGTATAAAGTTAGATAATGCCAAAATAGAGAAACCCATTATTATAGTAATCGCCGTGTAGAATAATGCGCGCCCAATGCTAGCATGCGCTCTATGCATGGACGCTATATAATCACCATCAATCGAAAATTCCCTCTTGAACCGAGTTATATAATGGATTGCGTGATCTACCCCAATACCTACTGTGATCGCTGCAATTGTAATCGTCATCATATCGAGAGGTATACCAGCTATACCCATACCTCCAAGAACAACACCTGCAGCCAAAAAATTAGGCAAAATCGCAATAAGGGATATTGAGATAGAACGGAACAAAATCATAAACATAGTCATTATTCCAAGAAATACGGCACCCATCGTCATAATTTGAGAGTGAAATAAGCTTTGCAGCATATTATTGTATAACACTAAAATACCTGTAAAGTTTACTTGTTCTTCAGTGAATCCAGCTTCATTAATAGCAAATAAATGAATTTTGTTTAGAAGCTCTTGTCGATTCAACTCTCCTTGAGTCTCATTTACCCGCATAGTAATCCGAGTTTGGTTACTTTTTTCGTCTATGTAGGGATTTATAAGAAGTTCAGCATTTTCTTTTGAGAGCATTAAGGACATAAAGGCTAGTTCAAGATCGTTGAGCTTGTGCCCAGATAAGTCGGATGCAACATCAGTAACTGTCACCAAGGAGCTAACCTTACCGATTTCCGGTAATGATTCTAGATAAAGATGTATTTTGCGAATATCTTCAATACCAGCACTTGTTAACCAATAGCTGTCTTCAACCACATCCACTTGTGTAACACCAATAATGTCACTATCAGCAAAAGCATCCGTGGATTCAGTTAGCTCTTCATCCTCATACATTCCAGCAAAAGGATCGAATACCTCAGTAGTTTCAGTGGCAGCATCTTGATCATTTTCTTCATACATTCCAGCAAAAGGATCGAATGCCTCAGTGGTTTCAGATTTATCTTCTTCACCACTATTTTCATAGGCCCCACCAAATGGGTCTCCATATGGATCATCAGCTGCTGCGGAACTCGCCTCTCCACTCGAAGCCATTATTTCGTCAAAACTCAAAGAACCGTCATCTACCCTTGGTGGAGCATTTAAAATAATCTCTAGAGGCGTAGTCCCACCTAATTTTTTATCAATCAATAATAACCCTTGATGTATTTCTGTATGGGATCGAAAGTAGTCTATGAATCGGTTTTCGACTTGTAGTTGTGATATGCCCCAAGCACTTGCGATCCCTGCTATTAGTGCAAGTGATAGCACCACACCTCCAAATTTTTCAGTAAAGCGTGAGAAATGTAGAGTAAAAGTCGCAGAGTTATCTCCTGAGTCAGTATTTTTTGCTTTACCCAGTATCATCATTCCAGCGGGGATAATTATAAACGCAAGGAACAGCGCTAATACGATCCCCATTGTCATCATCCAACCAAAATCAATAACTGGTCGAATACCGCTAACAACTAGAGAAATAAATGCGACTGCTGTAGTTAAAACTGTATAAACGCAAGGAAGAATCATATGCCGCACTGTATCGCGAACTAGATCAATTTGAGCTCTATCAGGCCCATCACTTAATAGTTCTCTATAGCGAACTATTAAGTGGATTGTTAGTGCTAGGGTTATTATTAAAAGTAGTGCCACAAAATTAGAAGAAATGACAGTTAGGCGCCAGTCAATCCAACTCAGATATCCAAGTATTATTTCTACAGATAAAACACAGGTTACTAGAGGCAAAATAACCCAACGCAATTGCCTAAAGATTACAGCCAGAGTTGCAATTATAAATAACAGTATGCCAGCACCAAAAATATTTAAGTCGCTTTTAATAAAGTCAACCATGTCAGCTGTTATCATGCTGGAGCCACCCAGAAATACTTGGGCATCGCCTTTATATTTAGACATTTTTTCGCGTATTTCTGCAACTCTTCGATGCTCTTCTGCTGCGCGTTGAGTCCGATAGTCAAGAAATTCTTTACTTATATTTTCTAGTTCAATAATTTCTTCAGAAGCTAAGCCTTCATTATCACGTTTAATTCTTAGAGTATCTCGAGAATTAACTAGGGATAAGTATTTTTTATCCAACTTCATTGTGGCTAGTAGTGCTGTAGTTTGACCATCTTTACTGAGAATCAAATCCTTATAAATAGGACTTTCTAGAAACTCTTTACGAACCATATCTCGATCAATATCTGGGAGAGATAAGGTGCGTGGTGCATCTTTGAGCTGGGATACGGTTATTTTTGGGCTATACAATAATGGCACATTCATCATGGACATCACGCTAGCTACACCATCTATTTTTTCTAATTCTTTATGCATTTTATCGAGAGTTTGAAGAGATTTATCATCAAATAAATCGCCTGCATATGGTGTGTAAGTAACTACCAGAAAATCACTACTTCCATACTTTTGAAGTGATTCGCGATAATATGCAAGAGCAGTATCATTTTCTAAAGTTAAAGAATCTGCAGAAGCATCTAACTTGAAATTTGGAAGACCAAAGCCCATTGCAATAGCAAATAATATTACAAATGCTATAGAAGCAATTGGATGCAGTAAAATTGACTTTTCATAGAGTGCTAGCAAGCGCTTAGACATCTGGTAATTCCTTTAATTTTTGATAATTTATTTATACATTATGACAGAAAGAAAGAGTAGAGCACCACATCGATGTTTTCTGTGTGATCAAAATAGAATAAACCCATTAAGAGACCAAGAGAAATTTTGAGATATATAGCCTAGCTTAGAGGCAGTATTTTGAATTTAATTTAGATCAAAAATAGGATAACTAATTTTATATCTCATAAAATTTTTCGAGTTTTTTTTCTACGGGTATGTTTGCCAGCTTTTTATATTCAGGCACACCATTATGATAGGGCGGGTAGTCCTCTCCTTGAATAAGAGGTAAGAGATAGTCAATTCCTTCTTGCGTAACACCGTAGCCATCACTAGTGATATAATTTTTTGGCATCTTTTTTTCTTGATTTGCTATATCAGTTAAATCTGCTTCTCCTAGACCCCAAGAATATTTGACACCTTTTTTTCGTTCAATAGTAACCATGACCGAATTTTTCCCTGCAAGTGCATATTCTACTGCAGTGCGACCCACAGCGTAAGCTTGAGCAACATCTGTAGCAGAAGCGATATGACGAGCAGATCGTTGAAGGTAATCCGCTAGCGCCCAGTGATATTTATAACCCAAAGAGCTTTTAACCATACTAGCAAGTGATGGAGCTACACCTCCAAGTTGATGGTGTCCAAATGCATCTTTATTTGTTGAGCCTGAAATTAGTTTACCATCTGAATATTTTGTGCCCTCTGAGGCAACCACTACACAATAGCCATGCTCTAAGACAGTTTTTTTAACCCTATCTAGAAAATTTTGTTGAGAAAAAGGAACCTCAGGGAACAGAATGATATGAGGTGGATCACCAGCTTTTTCAGCTGCAAGTGCACTAGCAGCAGCAATCCATCCTGCATGACGGCCCATAACCTCAAGGATAAACACCTTGGTTGAGGATTCACACATTGAGGCGACATCCAGGCTAGCTTCTTTAGTTGACACCGCAATGTACTTAGCCACAGAACCAAAACCAGGACAGTTGTCTGTGAAAGGTAAGTCGTTATCTACAGTTTTGGGAATATGTATGGCCTGAATAGGGTAACCCATTTGTTGTGATATTTGTGAAACCTTAAGACAGGTGTCAGCAGAATCTCCTCCACCATTGTAGAAAAAGTACCCAATATCATGCGCTTTAAAGACTTCGATTAGTCGCTCATATTCGGCTTTACTATCTTCAAAATTTTTGAGCTTATAACGACATGACCCGAAAGCACCTGAAGGAGTGAATCTTAAGCTAGCTATTGCATTCTGAGATTCTTGGTTCGTATCAATCAAGTCCTCTCGCAAAGCCCCTATAATTCCGTTATGGCCCGCATAAACATTACCAATTTTATCTGAGTTTTCTCGAGCAGCTTCAATTAGCCCACAAGCTGTAGCATTAATAACTGCAGTTACTCCGCCCGACTGGGCATAAAAAGCATTTTTCTTTTGTGTAGTATTATTGGGCATATTTTCGCTCGCTAGTAAGCCATCTTCCAAGAGCCAGTAATGA
>Ga0308007_10000831_pt1 | contig 13783 bp, 10 predicted proteins | sample Neamet71_FD_203152 | JGI IMG/M metagenome (GOLD analysis project Ga0308007, IMG submission 203152) | Marine microbial communities from water near the shore, Antarctic Ocean - #71 | ecosystem: Environmental > Aquatic > Marine > Unclassified | place: Southern Ocean | collected 2014-06-07
CGACAACATTAACAGATGGTAACTGAACGAACATCCAGAGCATAATAATTCTTATAAACATCTAATCTAATTTTACGGAACAAGGTAATAATTATCCCAATAAAAAATAAAGCAAACACCACAAAATAGGAATGCCCTCTACCCAAAAGCTACTGTAATATTCTGGTTGATCTTCCTTACTTTTTAATATTAAAACCATTAATCCTAACAAAACAAAAGATTCAATTATAAAAATATCTAAAGGAATTTTGATAATAAAAAATGAAATTGACAAGTGAAAAATAATCAAAATAATACCCAATAGCTTTGCGTTTCTGACTCCAAATTTTTGTGGTAAAGTGCTCAACTGAAAGTCATCAGAATTTAAATCTCTTATTTCGAAAGGCAAAGTCGCCACCAAAACGAAAATATACCGCTGAAGTGTAGAAAAAAGTAAATTGTCAAGATCAACTGTCTCAGAAAACACAAGTGGTAAATAAAAAGTAATAACGAGCCATGCAAGTGCTACTAAATGAATCTTCAATCCTCTTAAAGCACGGAAGTTTTTTCTTTTTTTTGATAAAGGAATACTGTACAAAAGCACTAAAATTCCAGCCAGAAAAACCAAACCTAATGCAGCATAAGTAAAACTTAAAAGTCCAATAAAAACAATTAATGATGCAATGATTATTGGAGGGAAAAGGAGAGAAAAGAATTTCGTTTTATTGGATTTTTTTTTTAAATAAAGAGAAAAGAATTTTATGAAGTTATAACCTAAGAAGGCAATACAAAACACAGTAGAGTAAAACAGTAAGGATAGTGAAATATTAAAGTTAAATGCTGTAATTCGGGTTAATGCAACCACTGCCAACCCCACATGAAAATTCAACCTCACATAACAGTCGAACAAGCGTATTATTGAATCCACCTGACAAAAGTATTCGAAACTGTTAATAAGTTACAATTTTGTTCAAAAATAAATAATTATTGATCCGTGCTGAACTTAAAAATCAAAACCCAATCTCGTAATTTTGAAGAAATAACAAATAGTATGAAGAAGGATGAATTTGTGTCACGACACATAGGGCCCAACAAGAGTGAAATCCGACAAATTCTCGCAACCTTAGAAGTTGATTCTATAGCGGAACTTCTTCAACAGACGATTCCTGAAGAAATACGGCTACAAAATCCGCTGGACTTACCCGAGGGGATAAGTGAGTTTAAATTTTTAAACGAATTGCGTGAAATTTCTGAGAAAAATCAACTTTTTGATACTTACATTGGCCTAGGTTACCATCCCACAATTACTCCTGCTGTAATCCAAAGGAACATTTTAGAGAACCCAGGATGGTATACTGCATACACTCCCTATCAAGCTGAAATAGCACAAGGAAGATTGGAAGCTTTGTTTAATTATCAGACCCTCGTTTGTGACCTTACAGGAATGCCACTTTCTAATGCCTCACTACTTGATGAAAGTACTGCAGCAGCAGAAGCCATGGCGATGACATTTTCGCTTAGAAGTTTAGACCAAAAAAAAAGAAATACCAATCAGTTTTTTGTTTCGGATCAAATATTACCCCAAACACTCTCTGTTTTAAAAACACGATCTGAACCCTTAGGGATCGAATTGATCGTGGACGATACAGATGGATTTTATTTTAATGAAAATTTCTTTGGAGCGATCTTTCAATATCCTGGAAAATCTGGAAATATAATTGATCTTCCGACAGCCATATCAAAAGCTAAAGAGTTTGATCTAAAGATAATCGTTGCCGCTGATCTTCTCAGCCTGACGATTCTTGAAGCTCCTGGCAAATATGGTGTTGATGCCGTAATTGGAACCACTCAGCGTTTCGGAATACCTTTAGGTTATGGCGGCCCACATGCGGCTTATTTTGCAACCAAATCAGAGTATAAAAGAAACTTACCTGGTCGTATTATTGGTCAAACTAAGGATATGGACGATTCCATTGCCTTAAGGATGGCGTTGCAAACCAGAGAGCAACACATTAAAAGAGACCGAGCCACTTCAAACATTTGTACCGCGCAAGTGCTACTCGCAGTAATGGCAGGAATGTATGCAGTTTATCATGGCCCTAAGGGGTTAAAAGGAATTGCAATAAACATTCACCTGAATGCAGTAAAACTTGATAAAAAACTAGAGGATCTGGGTTTAAAACAATTAAACAAATATTATTTTGACACCTTAAGTGTTCAAGCCGATGCAAAAATTGTTAGGGCCATTGCTGAAAAAGAAAAAGTAAATTTCCTTTATTTTGATGAAAACACAATTGGAATTTCAGTCAATGAAACCACAGATGAGTCTTCATTAATGAAAATTCTAAATATTTTTGAGCAGGCTGTTAAACAAAAAAGTAGCTTAGAAAAAACAGAAATTGATTCTTTTAAGATTCCAGCTAATCAATCAAGAAAAAGCTCTTTTTTAACACATAAAACATTCAACACTTATAATTCCGAAACAGCATTGATGCGATACATCAAATCTTTGGAAAGAAAAGATTTATCGCTAAACCACTCAATGATCTCTTTGGGATCTTGTACTATGAAGCTCAATGCTGCCGCAGAAATGCTTCCTTTGAGTTGGACTAAATGGTCTAATATCCATCCCTTTGTCCCAATAGATCAAGCCGCTGGTTATCAATTCGTGTTGAAAAGCTTGGAAGCTCAGCTGAATGAAATCACTGGATTTGCAGCCACATCATTACAACCCAATTCTGGAGCTCAGGGAGAATATTCTGGATTGATGGTCATACGTGCCTATCACCAGTCAAGAAAAGAACAAAACCGGAACATCTGCCTTATCCCTTCCTCTGCCCACGGAACAAATCCTGCATCAGCCGTTATGGCAGGGATGAAAGTCGTGGTCATTAAAACAGATGAAATGGGGAATATAGATTGGCTTGATATTGCCAAAAAGACAGAAGAGCACAAAGACAATCTGGCTGCATTAATGATCACCTACCCCTCTACTCATGGGGTTTTCGAATCAAACATTAGAGAGATCACAAAAAAAATACATGATTTTGGAGGTCAAGTTTACATGGATGGTGCAAACATGAACGCCCAAGTTGGCCTCACCAGTCCAGCTATTATAGGAGCAGATGTTTGTCACTTAAATTTACATAAAACATTTGCCATTCCCCATGGAGGTGGCGGACCTGGCGTAGGACCTATATGTGTTGCGAAACACCTTGAAGCTTTTCTACCTAACAATCCTTTAATAAAAACAGGCGGAGAAAATGCTATTTCTTCAATTTCAGGTGCGCCTTGGGGATCAGCACTTGTGTGTCTTATTTCATATGGTTACATAAAAATGCTTGGGGCTAGTGGTCTAAAAAGAGCTACTGAAATAGCGATTTTAAATTCAAATTACATTAAAAAAAGGCTTGAAGGTGCCTATGAAATTCTTTTTTCAGGGGAAAATGGTCGAACAGCTCACGAACTAATCATTGACTGTAGGCCTTTCAAAAAACAAAATGTTGAAGTTGTGGATATTGCAAAACGCCTTATCGATTATGGATTCCATGCTCCAACGGTTTCTTTCCCAGTTGCAGGAACGATGATGATCGAACCTACAGAAAGTGAAAACCTGAGTGAAATAGACCGTTTTTGTGATGCCATGATTTCAATCAGAATGGAAATCGGATCAAATGACGAAGCAGACTTAGCAATGCTTAAAAATGCGCCGCATACGTTAAAAATGGTTACTAATGACCATTGGGATCTCCCCTATTCCAGACAAAAGGCTGCTTTTCCGCTCGAATTTGTTAGGGAAAATAAATTTTGGGCAACTGTGAGAAGAGTGGACGAAGCATTTGGCGATCGTAATTTGATCTGTAGCTGCGAGCCGATGGAAATATACGTAAGTTCTTGATTAACAATTTTTTAAATATAAATTAATAATCAATAATTCAGTAAATTTAATTACTGAATTTCATACCATTTTTTAAATTTCAGACATTGAGTCTCTTATTAAATGCTACTATTGTATTCTAAATTATGAATTACAAAATTACAGGTAGCGGCAGTTGTATTCCAACAAATATTCAAGAAAATAGTACTTTTTTATCACAATCATTTTATGATGACGATGGTGTGAAATTGGAATTAGAAAATCAAGCCATCATTGATAAATTCAATTCTATTACTGGGATAGAACAACGAAAATACATCAATAAAGACTTAAATACCTCTGATATTGCTGCAGTAGCTGCGCAAGATGCAATTGAAGATGCGCAAATCGATCCTGAAACATTGAACTATATTATTGTAGCTCATAATTTTGGTGACATTCCTTATGGAAGTAAACAAATCGATACCCTACCGAATCTGTCCGCAAGGGTAAAATCGAAATTAAAAATAAAGAACCCTAGTTGCGTTGCCTATGACATCTTGTTTGGATGTCCAGGCTGGATTGAGGGAATGATTCAGGCGAAAGCTTTTATCAAGGCTGGGATGGCTAAAAAATGTCTGGTTATTGGAGCAGATGCCCTATCTAGAGTCATCGATAAATACGATAGAGATTCCATGATATTCGCTGATGGTGCTGGTGCAACCATTCTCGAGACATCCGATGAAAGTGGTGGTATTATATCCCACACTTCAGCTACTTACACTTCTGAAAATGAAGCTGACTTCATTTATTACGGTAATTCCTGTAACACAAAAGCGGATCAAAGTGAAAAGTATATCAAAATGCAAGGAAGAAAAGTTTATGAATTTGCCCTTAATAATGTTCCCGCTGCGATGAAAAAATGTCTTGATGATGCGGATATTGAGATAGGACAACTTAAAAAAATATTTATTCATCAGGCGAATAAAAAAATGGATGAAGCCATCGCAAAAAGGTTTTATAGACTTTACAAAGCTCCAATGCCTGAAGATATTCTTCCTATGAATATTGAAGAATTTGGAAATAGCTCAGTTGCTACCGTTCCTACCTTATTTAATTTGGTGCTCAAGCAAAACTATAAAGGACATCGGGTTAACAAGGGGGACATTATTCTTTTTGCCAGTGTAGGCTCAGGAATGAACATCAATGCAATTACCTATCAAATTTAACTTTTCAATTACTTAACGAATTAAACGAACAACTCTTAAAAGTTAAATGTTTAGATTTACTTTATGATTATCATTCATCACATAGGCGCCTATTTTTTGATGCTCCAAAAGGTATTTAGGAGATTCATAAAATGGAGCGTGTTAAAAGAATTGATAATTAAAGATATAGATGCATTAATCATCGGGTCTATTGGTATTGTCGCTTTCATTTCTTTTTTTGTAGGAGGAGTTGTTGCGATTCAAACGGCATTAAACTTGACCAATCCTTTTTTGCCACAATATTTAATTGGTTTTGCGACCCGACAGTCTGTTATTCTTGAGTTTGCCCCTACTTTCATTTCTATTATTATGGCTGGAAAAGTTGGGTCATTCATTACTTCAAGTCTAGGAACAATGCGAGTTACAGAACAAATTGAGGCTTTAAAAGTAATGGGGATAAACACCTATAACTATTTGATATTCCCTAAAATTGTTGCCATGTTTTTCTATCCATTCGTAATAGTTGTCTCCATGTTTTTGGGTATAATTGGCGGTTATTTCGCTTCAATATACGGTGGTTTCTGCAACAGCGCAGACTTCATTCAAGGCATTCAGCTAGATTTCATTCCGTTCCATATTGGCTATGCTTTTTTAAAAACAATAATATTTTCCTTCATTTTGGCAACTGTTCCTTCCTATCACGGCTATTTCCTTAAAGGTGGAGCATTGGAAGTTGGAAAAGCAAGTACAACGTCTTTTGTATGGACCAGCGTACTGATCATCATCGCAAATTATTTAACAACTCAACTTTTACTCACCTAATGATCGTCGTTGAAAACCTATACAAATCTTTCGATGGAGTAAACGTTTTAAACGATATCTCCACAACTTTCGAAAAAGGAAAAACCAATTTAATTATTGGTCAAAGTGGATCAGGAAAGACAGTTCTACTCAAGAGTATACTTGGTTTATTCAATATTGATAAAGGAAATATTTATTTTGGAAATCAATCGATTCAAAACATTAGCAATAAAGAAAGAAGTATTTTAAGACAAGAAATGGGCATGGTTTTTCAAGGAAGTGCTTTGTTTGACTCTATGACCGTTGAGGAAAACATTATGTTTCCCATGCGAATGCTTACTAAAAACAGTTTTGAGGAAATGCAATCTCAGGCCAATGAGGTTATCAGACGGGTGAATTTGATCAATGCAAATAAAAAATTACCTTCTGAAATATCTGGAGGAATGCAAAAAAGAGTTGCTATCGCAAGGGCCATTGTGATGAATCCAAAATACCTTTTTTGCGATGAACCTAATTCTGGATTAGATCCCAATACCTCGACGATTATTGACAATTTGATTCAAGAGATTACCCAAGAATTTCAAATCACTACGGTGATTAACACCCACGACATGAACTCTGTAATGGAGATTGGAGAGAAGATTATTTTTTTGCAAAATGGAAAAAAAGAATGGGAAGGAAATAATAAAGAAGTTTTTAAAACCGAAAATGAAGCCGTTGGTGGTTTTATTTATTCTTCTAATTTATTTAAGAAAGTTCGAGAGGCATACCTTAGAGATAACGCTTAATCCTTAGAATTAAAATTAACTTAGCAGCATTACTTTTGCATGAGGACTAAACAAATACAGCCTTCCAGTAGAAATTTCTTTACACTCATATTTTTTGATTCTCCGAGAACCAAGTACAAATTTCCTATCGTTGTGAATCTTAAACACTGACCCTTTGTTCAACTCGAAAATATAAGTGTCCTCTGTCTCGGGATCAAATTTATTTAATTCAACAACTAATTTAAAATCGGAATCAGTGCTTGCCTTTGGATTTTCAAAATGAAGCGCAAGCATCTCTAATAAAGGTGAAGGGAAAACTGAGTCATTTAAAAAAGGTAACATCATTTCACGATAACACAATTTCCAGTGCTTACCATGCGGTTTGATTCTATTTCCATAAGTCTTAAAAGCGACCAAATGTGAAATCTCATGTACGAGGGTGATTAGAAATCGAAAAACATTGGTTGTTTCGTTAATGGTGATTTGATGTACGTCATGGGATAACATCCTGTAATCTCCATGTTTGGTAACACGTTTTCGAGAGACAATAACGTTCACTTTCCAGCGCGATAAGTATTCAGAAATTAAAAGATGTGCTTCTTTTGGGAGGTAGTCTTGTAAATCGGTTATTAGAACCTCCATAAAGATCAGGGCGTACTTGAAGAAACAGGAAGAACTTTTCCATTATAAAATTGATTTCCATTTAGCGCAAAGTCTAGGATATAACTTCCCATTTGCTCAGCAGTTAAAGGAGCTTCGTACCCTGGAAAGGCCTCTGCCAACATTTCAGTTTGAACGGCACCCAATGCCAGTGCATTGAATGAAGGACCAGTTTTAGAATACTCCTCCGCTAACATTTCGGTTAGGGTGATTAGTGCACCTTTACTACTGCTATATGCTGATAATCCAGGAAATTTTAAACTACCCTGTATGCCGCCCATGCTACTTATGTTGACAACATGACCTTTGGGATTTATAATCTGCAAAAAGTGTCGCATGAGTGAGGCTACTGAGAACACATTCACTCTATAAACCGACTCAAATTCTTCATCAGTAGTTTCGGCAAAAGGCTTATTGATTAGACTTCCAGCATTATTAATCAAAATATCTATACTTCCAAACTCACTTTTAACCACTTCAAAAAAACCAACTATTTCTTTATGATTTAAAAGGTCTACAGCGAAAGGGTGGATGTTCTCAATATTAGAAAGCGACTCAATATTTCTCGATAATGCAATAACTTTATTACCCTCAGCCGCAGCTTTAAGGCAAATTTGAAATCCAATCCCTTTGCTAGCTCCAGAAACAACTATTGTCTGCATAAGTCAATCATTTATTAGGTGTCAATTTAAAGAATATTGTTTTTTATTTGGAAACCAAAAGTGTAATCGGATTTTCGATGTACGATTTTAATGTTTGTAAAAATAATGATCCAGTTGCACCATCAACAGTTCTGTGGTCGCAGGCCAGAGTCAGTTTCATGGTGTTACCCACTACAATCTTCCCTTCTTTAACAACTGGTTTGCTAACAATCGCCCCTACAGATAAAATCGCTGAATTTGGTTGATTGATGATCGAAGTGAATTCTTGAATACCAAACATTCCTAAATTAGAAATAGTAAATGTGCTTCCTTCTATTTCAGTAGGAGTCAATTTTTTTTCTCTTGCTCTCCCTGCAAAATCCTTAACGGTTGCGCCAATTTGTCTCAAATCCATTTCATCTGTGAACTTTAGGACAGGAACGATCAAGCCGTCTTCAACTGCAACTGCCACACCAACATGAACGTGGTGGTTTTGAATGATCTTGTCATCAAACCATTGAGAATTTACTTGCGGGTGTTGCTTTAAAGCCAGTGCAACGGCTTTTACTATGATGTCGTTAAAAGAGATTTTAGTCTCGGAAACAGTGTTGTATTGTTGACGGAATGCAATTGCATTGTCCATATCAAACTCAACACCTAAATAATAATGAGGTGCTGAAAACTTTGAAGCAGATAGCTTTTTGGCAATTACTTTTCTCATGGAACTATTAGTAAATTCAGTGACCCCTTCTACTCCAGCAGGCACAAATGATTTTACTGAAGAACCATTAGGAGCACCATTGAAATTGTCAATATCTCGCTTAATTATTCTTCCTCCTTCGCCTGATCCAGCAACATTATTCAAATTAATTCCTTTTTCCTCTGCTAATTTTTTAGCAAGAGGTGAGGCTAGAATTCGTCCGCTGGCATTTGAATTTACTTTTGGTGCTTGAACTACAGGAGCTGGTTTTGGAACTGCAACAGCTTCGGGTGTTGAAACAACAGGAGCTGTTTCTTTGATTACTTCTGGTTTAACATTCGCTTCGGACATTGAAAATAATGCTGCTTTCACGGCCTCCTTGTCAGTATCTTTATCTCCAATAACAGCCAATATTGCATCGACAGGTGCAGACTGTCCTTCCTCTAGACCAATGTGCAAAAGTGTACCTGTATAAAAAGACTCAAATTCCATTGTTGCTTTGTCGGTTTCAATTTCAGCCAAAATATCACCTTCTGCAACAGTATCGCCTACTTTAATATTCCACTTCGCAACGGTTCCTTCTTCCATGGTGTCACTCAATCGTGGCATGGTAATGACCTCAATTCCTGAGGGCATTGCGACAGCGGGAGTTTCCTCAACAACTGCTTCGGTTTTAACTTCTTTTTCATCGGTAGGACTTTCAGTAACTGCGATCATTCCAGAAATATCTTCTCCTTTTTCACCTATAATGGCTAAGAGTGAATCTACAGGAGCAGTTCCTCCTTCTTGAATTCCGATATATAGCAATTCGCCTTCTTGAAAAGATTCGAATTCCATGGTGGCCTTATCAGTCTCAATTTCAGCTAAAATATCACCTTCAATTACTGAGTCACCTACTTTTTTATACCATTTAGCGACAGTGCCTTCTTCCATTGTGTCACTTAACCTAGGCATATTTATTAATTCAGCCATTTTATTTAATTTTATGCTTGATAAAAGGATAATCCTCTTGTTCATATACTGCGTCATACATAAGAGACTTTTCTGGGTAAGGAGATTCCTCTGCAAACTTAACACATCCAAGAACACCTTCTTTGACCTTAGCATCAACTTCGTCGAGCTGATCTTGGGTGGCATATTTTTTTTTAAGAATCATTTCTTTTACCTGTGAAATAGGATCAATCTTTTTGTACTCAAGAACCTCATCTTTGGTTCTGTATTTCTGTGCATCCGACATTGAATGACCTCTATAACGGTAAGTTTTCATTTCTAAAAAAGTTGGGCCGTTGCCTTTTCTTGCAAATTGAATTGCTTTGTCCATCTCCTTAGCAACAGCCACTGGGTCCATTCCATCTACCGGTCCACAGGGCATTTCATAGCCCAATCCCAATTTCCAAATCTCTTCGTGACTTGCAGTTCTTGCTACAGAAGTTCCCATGGCATAGCCATTGTTTTCAACAACAAAAACAACAGGAAGTTTCCAAAGTGTCGCCAAATTTAATGTTTCGTGAAGCGAACCTTGTCTAACTGCTCCATCTCCCATAAAACATAGGGTGACATTGTCGCGATTAAAATATTTGTCTCCATAGGCCATTCCAGCACCTAAAGGTATTTGACCTCCGACGATACCGTGACCTCCATGGAATTTATGTTCTTTAGAAAAGATGTGCATCGAACCACCCAATCCTTGGGAAGTTCCAGTTGCCTTGCCAAATAATTCCGCCATTATTCGTTTAGGATCCACACCCATTCCGATCGGTTGGACGTGATTCCTGTAGGCGGTTATCATCCGGTCTTTACCGATTTCCATCGCATGGAGAGAACCGGCCAATACAGCTTCTTGACCATTATATAAATGTAAAAAGCCTCTTACCTTCTGTTGTATGTAGACTGCCGCTAGTTTATCTTCAAATTTGCGCCAGAACATCATGTTTTCATACCAATTAAGGTAAATTTCTTTTGTAATTTGTTTCATTAAACGAGTTGAGATAATAAAATTAAATTATTCTATAAAATTAAAGAATTCTAGGGTAGGGAGAAAATATTTTTATTAAATAAAAAAAATCTTTAATAAGTACCCTGAATTTGACCACTCTGACTATCGTCAATCTAAGGGTACTGAGGAATTTAAATTGAAGGTCAGGGAGAACCTAAGTGTGTTTTCTAATGGGTTTCTAACTTTAGAAAGAGAGGAAAGATAAGAAACATCAATAGTAATGTTATTTAATGTAAAGCCGGATCCAAAAGTAAGATAGCGCCTTGAACCTTTTTCTTCGCTTTCACTAAAATAGCCAGTTCTTAAAGCAAAATTATCACCTAACAAGTATTCCAACCCTAGCGCCCAGGTAAACTCTTTTATCTCTTCGGAGAATCCTCCGGGTGCGTCATTAAAGGAGTTGAATATCGCATCCAAGAAAGTGTTGTCTGGTTGTCTGTATCCAATAAAAACATTGCTATCATCGTAAGTTGCAACAGGTGAAGGAACTAGTAGTTTTGCAAATTCCAAGTTAATTCCTAATGCATTGGAATCATCAAAAATAAAATTCAAGCCTGTTCCAAACCTAAGATTTGTGGGGATATAATCTTCTTGCCCACCTTCATCATATTTTAATTTAGGACCAATGTTAGAAATATTAAACCCTGCCCTTAAAAAAGCTTTATTATTAAAGAAATCAAAATTATCACCCTTGTAAAACCCAGCGATATCAACCCCTAAACTATTAGAAGAACTTGCATCCGTGTCTGTTGATATTTTCAAATCAGAACGGATATACCTCCCAGCAACTGCCATCGCAAATTTATCGCTTAATTTTAATGCATAAGAAAAATCGATTGAAATTTCATTTGGTCGTTCAGCGCCTTGGTCGACAATCGATCCGCCAACACTTTCATTAAATTGAATATCCCCTAAGCTAAAATACTTAATACTTCCAGCCCAAGAGCTTCTTTCATTAAATTGAGAGTAAAAGTTTAAACTTCCTAAAAAAATGTCATCAACGAGTTTCCTCAAATAAGGAGTATAACTCAAACTCAACCCTTTTAGAGATTCAGCAAAAACATACTTTGCAGGGTTCCATTGTTGGGAGTAGGCGTCCGCTGAGGTCGCAACTCCTAATTCTCCCATTCCAGCTGCCCTCGCATCAGGGGTGATTAATAAAAAAGGCACGCCAGTTGTTATCACTCGATCTTGTGCAATTCCAGTCATAGAATATAAGATAGCAAGTATAAAAACTGAATAAAATATTTTTCTAAGTTTCATTTATGAATTTATAATTTATTTTTTATAACGAGAAAAAGAGGAACTTATTACTAATGTCATAAAATCTAAAGTAAAAGCGAATTAAATGTTTTTTAGAAAATTTAATGCAATTCTATATATTTTTTAGAACAATTGATCTATTTAATTTATTAAAATATAATATTAGAAAAATTAATACGTTATGAATTAAAAGATTGTAATATTTTGAATAAATTTTTAATGCATAAAAGAGCTATTATTAGTATCTTGCGTTTAATCTACATATATAAGATAGCTATATGAAAATGAAATCTTTAATAAAAAGCTTCGTATTTCTTTCACTCCTTTCGTTTTTCGTAAGCTGTGGGAAAAATAATAATCAATCCCGTGGAACAGGTTGGGGAATCAATTCTAAAGACGGAGGATTCCAATATAACTTAGATTTTGAAAACCAGGAAACTGGACCAGGATTGGTTTTCATAGAAGGAAGTACTTATACGAAAGGACAGGTCCAAGACGATGTTATGCATGATTGGAATAATTCTCCTTCACAACAACACGTCATGTCTTTCTATATTGACCAGACCGAGGTTACGAACCTTATGTACATGGAATATTTAGATTGGCTAGAAACAGTATTTCCTCTTAATGAGCCTCGTTATCGTCAGATTTATAAAGGTGCACTTCCAGATACTTTAGTTTGGAGAAACACTTTGGGATATCTTGAAGAACTTACAACAAATTACTTGCGTCATCCTGCGTATGCTGAATATCCAGTGGTTGGTGTTAATTGGCTTCAAGCAGTCCAATATGCAGAATGGAGAACAAATCGTGTGAATGAATTTATTTTAGAACGCGAATCTTTTGTTCAAAAAAATATTAGATACGGAGAATCTCAGGGAGGTGTCGTTAACGCAAATAGTACTTTCAGCACCGACGCTTATCTGAAGCGTCCCGAAACCGCTTATGGTGGACTGATGGCCTCAGACAGCCTTATGGGCAAAAGAGGGACCATAAAGAAAGATACCGCTACTGTTAATGTATACGCAGGGGTTGATAAAGGGGTTTTATTACCTTCTTATAGACTTCCAACAGAAACAGAATGGGAATACGCTGCTTTGGCTTTGGTAGGAGAAAGAGAGTACAATACTTATCGTGGTAAAAAGAAATATCCATGGTCGGGAGAATATACTAGATCAAGTGATAAAAGAAGTGAAGGAGATCAACTAGCAAATTTCAAATTCGGAAAAGGAGATTACGGCGGAATTGCAGGTTGGTCTGATGACGGTGGAGACATAACCGTTCAAGTAAAAACTTATCCTCCAAATGATTTTGGAGTTTATGATATGGCAGGAAATGTTGCGGAATGGGTAGCTGATGTTTATCGTCCAATAATTGACGACAATGCAAATGACTTCAACTATTACAGAGGTAACATTTATTCGAAAAGTGCAATTGGAGAAGATGGAAAAGCTGTAATTATTTCTCCAGACGAATTGGTGTACGATACACTTCCGAATGGAAAAATAATGTTAAAACGTCTTCCGGGTCAACTCGCTCAAATTCCAGTTGATGAAGAAGAAACTTTCTTGAGACAAAATTTCACAGAGAGTGATAACAGAAATGTTCGTGACGGTGACATTGAATCTACAAGACTTTTTTCAAGTACTGGAGGTGACGATGAAAACAATCCAAGCAAACGTCCAGAGAGTACTGTGATGTACAATGCTCCTTCGCATCCTAAAATAGAGTTGGATGATGAAGGTAATATTATAAGAAGAATTGATAAATCATCAAATAGAACTTCATTAATTACAGACGAAGTAAGAGTATATAAAGGTGGTTCTTGGAAAGACAGAGCTTACTGGCTAGATCCTGCACAAAGAAGATATTTACCGCAATACATCGCAACTGACTATATAGGATTCAGGTG
>Ga0308007_10000836_pt1 | contig 13718 bp, 10 predicted proteins | sample Neamet71_FD_203152 | JGI IMG/M metagenome (GOLD analysis project Ga0308007, IMG submission 203152) | Marine microbial communities from water near the shore, Antarctic Ocean - #71 | ecosystem: Environmental > Aquatic > Marine > Unclassified | place: Southern Ocean | collected 2014-06-07
AGCAAATGGCTGAATTTAAATTAGGACGAATTAGGTTTATATGGAAAGGTGATTGGACCACTGCAACTGTATACTATAAAGACGATATTGTTAGGAATGGCGGAAATACATTTATATGTATTAAAGGCCATACTGCACCTGCATTATTTACAACCGACGAATCAACACAATGGAATAAAATTTCCGACGGACAGGATTGGCAGGGCGATTGGGTTTATAACACATATTATAAAGTTAATGATATTGTTGCATACGGCGGTTACTTATATATTGCAAACACTGGACACACAGCCGCCGCTACAGATGCGTTAGGGTTAGAAGCAGACCAAGCTAAGTGGGATACATTTGCTGAAGGATTTAATTATAAAACAGATTGGGCAATTAATACTAGATACAAAATTAACGACCTTGCTAAGTACGGCGGAACTGTATATACTTGTATTACCGGACATACGTCAGCAGCAAATACTGCATTAGGTCTTGAACAAGACCAATCTAAATGGCAAATATTTTCAGAAGGTTTTAACTGGAAAAGTAGTTGGTCAGCAGCTTATCGCTACAGAGTAAACGATATTGTAAAATATGGTGGTATTGTGTATGTTTGTATTACCGGACATACGTCAGCAACTACTGCATTAGGTCTTGAACAAGACCAATCTAAATGGCAGTTTTCAAATAAAGGTATAGAATACTTAGGCAACTGGACTTCAGCTGTTAGATATAAAGTAAATGATATTGTTAAACATGGTGGCGCAATTTGGATTTGTGTAACACATCACACTAGCCAAACATACCTTACAGACGACGAATCAAAATGGAACCAATTTGTAGAAGGTTTAGAATTTGAAGATAGCTGGAGCGGAACAGTTCGCTATCAACCAGGTGACTTTATTACATATGGTGGTTATTCATACGTATCTGTTACTAATAACTTAGGAGCAAGGCCAACAGCAAGCCCAAGTGATTGGGACTTGTTTACAGCAGGATTCCGCTTTATTGGCGACTGGGGAGATGATAGTTCCAACTACGAATACTTTACAGGCGATGTTGTTAGATTAGGCGGATACACTTATTTGTGTATTAAAGATAGTTCAGGACAGCGGCCACCTAATGCAACTTACTGGCAAAAGCTAAACAGTGGTGTTGCTTGGAAAAATGCTTATGCTAACTCTACATTATATGATGCAGGAGATTCAATTAGACAAGGGACAAGCAGTTATATATGTATACTAGCACACACATCAAACACAGGAGTTAATGATCCTGCTAATGATAGTGGAGGTACATACTGGAACCAACTAGCAGGTGGACCTGAAACTGATGTATTAACTACAGCAGGAGATTTAGTTTACTATGGTGGATCGGGCCCAGCAAGATTACCAATTGGAAAAGCTGGACAAGTACTTACTGTAAATGCAGCACAAAATGCAGCTGAATGGTCATACCTTGGAAAAATTAATAATATCTTTTATGTAGACGGAAGTGGAGGTCAAGATCTTCCAGCATCAAATTATGGTGTAACATTAGCAAGACCTTGGAAAACACTAAGATATGCAACAGAACAAGTAGAACACGGTGCGTTAAGAGAAAATGCAGGACACTTGTTAAAACGAAATAGAAACTTTATTGCAGAAGAAGGATTACAATGGGTTAGATATAATGTAGCAAACCCAACAGGAATTTGGGTAGGTTACACATGTGACGACGAAGCAAAGTGTCGCAGAGATATTGGATACATAACTGATGCAATAATATGGGATGTTACTCACGGAGGAAATAAGCGTTCAAGAGATGCAACAATGACATTCTTCCAAGCTAACGGAAATCTTCTTACATCAATTGCTGACGAAGTTGCTCAAACAAATGCAGCAATTAACTTTGCAAGAGATCTTATGGTTAACAGTATTTTAGCTAATACTGCTCCAGCTACTAACTATCAAACATCTATGAGTTTTACACCAGCACATTCACAGGTTATTGATACAACTTATACAACAGAAGCAGATACAAGTGCGTTAATTACTGCAAATATAAAAATTACTACAGATGCACTTACAGCTGGAGTGAATACTAATGTTCCTGCAGAAAGAATAGCAAGTAATACAATATTTACTAAAACTGGACAATTTAACGAAGTACTTCCTATTATTGTTCCTAGAGAGACTGCAATTATTGGTGATGAATTACGAAGCACTAAAATTGTTGCAGCTGGATCTTTAACAGCGGCCGCTGACGCTCCAAAGAGTCTAGCAGCAATTGTTAGACTTAAAGCATTAATTAGTAATATTTGTACCAACACAGCAGTTACAAAAACATCAGGTAATGCACAAAGTCAAGTAACATCAAAAGTTGCAGGTTCGAGTGCAGCAGGTACTGCTGCAAACGGATTACTACAACAATTAAATGATTACATTGATTATCGTGTTAACGGAGTATCAGGTGACTCTACAGTTCCAGTAACAACGGGAACAAATACTCCTAATTATGATACAGGATATCTTTTTGCACAAGAATGTATTGAAGCTAACAGAACATTCCTTAAAGCAGAAACAATTGCATATATTAACGCAACATACCCAAGTTATACTTACAGCGAAGCAGCATGTAATAGAGATGTTGATAGATACTTAGATGCTATTATATATGACATAAAGTATACTGGAAACTATAGAACCTTATTAGCAGCACGTTATTACAGTAATTCAGTTAGTGGAAGTGCTACAGAAGATATGTTCTACATGAGAAACGGAACTGGATTACGAAACTGTAGTATTAGTGGTCTTGCAGGAGCATTAGGTAGTGCTAATGCATACGGCACTAAACGACCAACAGCAGGTGCGTTTGTAAGTTTAGATCCAGGATTTGGAGTAAGTGATACAAGAGCGCACATTGTAACTAAATCACCATACGTACAAAACGTATCAACATTTGGAACATCATGTATTGGATTAAAAGTTGACGGAGACTTGCATAACGCAGGATATGATTCAATTGTTGCCAACGACTTTACACAAATTTTAAGTGATGGTATTGGTGCATGGGTTACTAACTTAGGTAGAGCAGAACTTGTTTCGGTGTTTACTTATTATAATCATATAGGATATCTAGCAGAGAACGGTGGTAAGATTCGTGCTACTAACGGTAACAACTCCTATGGAGACTTTGGTTCAGTTGCTGAAGGACAAGACGCAACTGAAGTAGCTGTTACTGGAACTGTTGATAATAGATCAACTGAAGCAACAGTTTCTAAGGTATTAACTGATGGCAATAATATTTTAACATTAGAATATTCAAATGCTGGAGTTGGATACACAGCAGCTGGTACAACTATAACACCAACAGGTGAAGGATATGGTGCGGCAGTAAACGCAACAGTTGTAGCAACAACTGGTGGTGTATATGAAGTTAGATTAACAGATCCAGCTAGTAACTTAGGTGGAGCAGGTTATAAGAACGCTGCAGGTGTAGCACAGTCAGGAAATACTACACAAATAGTAATTTCAAATACAGATGTTGGTATTAATACTACTTACATTGGAATGAGTATCTTCCTTGTAGCAGGTGTCGGAGCGGGTCAATACGGTTATATTGATACATATAATTCAGGAACTAAAACAGCAACAATTAAAAAGCATAGTGATGCTAGTGCCGGATGGGATCATGTTACTGGAATATCTCCAGTAGCTGTATTAAACGATACTACAAATTATGAAATTGAACCTCGTGTAACATTTAGTGGAGGCGGTGTTAGTGCATACGCTGATATTGCAAAAGGTCGTGTTAAGGTTGCAGACGGAAAAATAACCGAAGTTAGACTTTGGGATTCGGGTACGGGATATAGCTCAGCTGCAACATTCACTCTAACAGATCCAAACAATACTACTGATGTACCTCACATAGTTAGATACGGCGACGGCGTATTAAGACAACCTACATGGACTAATAGAGGAACAAACATGACTACGGCAGCAGCAACCGTAGTAGGTGACGGTTATGCCGATAGATATCAACCAGGTTCTTTTGTAAGAATTAAAGGATTGCCTTCATCCCCACAAGCTGGAGCAAATATTGCATTTGCTGGAATTTCAGGAACATGGTACAAACTAGTTGCAGTTACGGCATATACAGGATCAGGACCTTATTCTGGATTATTCCAAGTTAGCCCAGCAATTAGTGTAACAGACGCACCGGAACACGGTGAAGCAACAACAGCAACAATTAGATATAGTCAGGTTCGATTAACAGGACACGATTTCTTAGATATTGCTACTGGTGATTTTGCTGACACAAACTATCCAGGTGTTCCTGGAACAGCACCTAATCAAACAAAAGAAACAAACGACTTTGGTGGCGGAAGAGTATTTTATACTTCAACTGACCAGGACGGAAACTTTAGAGTTGGATCTTTGTTTAGTATTGAACAGTCAACAGGTATTGCAACATTAAATGCTGATGCGTTTAATATATCAGGGCTAAATCAATTACAATTAGGCGCAGTTGCTTTAGGCGGATCAGGCGCAACTATTACCGAATTCTCTACAGACGGAACCTTTACATCAAACAGTGATAATATTGTTCCAACACAAAAAGCTATTAAGACTTATATTACTAGTCAAATTGGTGGAGGAGCCGGTGCACTTAATGTAAACAGTATAACAGCAGGAGTGGTTCAAATTAGTGGTTCAACAATTACTACAACTACTAATGTTGCAATAAATACACTACAGAAAGTAAACTTTACTAAAGGTGTTGACGGCCATCCGTTAGCAATGAATTACTACTTAAATCAATAGATATGGAGAAATAAAATGGCAAGTGGAAGATTAGGAGCAAGTGATGTTGGAGCGGGAGCATATACAACTGTATATACTTGTCCAGCGGCAACGTTTTCAGTTGTAAGTATTAACTTTTTAAATAGAGGAAATGCTTCGTGCTTTGTAAGATTAGCTGTAGCTGATGCAGCAACACCAACTAATGGCGAGTTTATGGAATATGATACCGAACTTACATCTAAGTCGGTATTAGAAAGAACTGGACTAGTATTAAGTGCAGGGCAATTATTAGTTGTTTATTCAAACACTGCGAACATTAGTGCAGTAGTGTTTGGAATCGAAACAGCGGCATAAATACAATGACAAAGGAATTATAAAATGGGAAGATATATTAATGCAACTCCTGGGGTCGCTTCGACAGTGCGTACTATTAGTACAACATACCAGAGTTTGCCAAACGATCGAATACTAGCAGATGCCAGTGCATCGGCATATACAATTACGTTGCCGGCAGCGGCTACTGTACTTGCAGGTGACGTTGTACAAATTTACGATATTGCAGGAAGTTCAGGCTCAAACAATATTACAGTAGGCAGAAACAGTTCAAAAATTAACAGTACAGATGCTGATTTAACAATAAACGTAAACAACGCTATTGTAACACTGACATACACTAATGCCACGTACGGCTGGGTTATTACAAATAACTAAAACGGAGAACTCTTAATGGCTACGCTATCAACAATTATAAAAGCAAAGAACCCAGCGTTTTCGACGAATGAGAACAATATGGAAAAAGGTAGATTATTTTACTTTTCTCCGTTAACTGAAAATAGTCAGTGTTCAAAGTTTACTTGGAAATCTCCTGGAAGCGGTACTGCTCGAGTAGAAATATGGGGCGCAGGCGGATCGGGCGGCAAAATGTGTTGCTGTGGCGGAGGCGTTGGCGGTAATCCAGGTGCGTATGTTGTTAAAACTTTTACAACAGACTCAGCAAGTAGAGTTTGCGGATGTATTGGAATATCTTGTGGAAATGCAGACGCTATGTGTTACCGAGGCAGAAGTATAGGAAGTTGTGTATGTTGGTTTGGTAAAGCAAGTGAGTCATCTTCGTGTGGATGTTTGTGTGCCGAAGGCGGCGATGGTGGTACAACATTTTGTTCACCTAGTGGGTCTACATACTGTTGTTTTGTTCAATCTGGAGCGTTTAATACTACAGTAGGAGTTAATCCAGCGGGAACAGCATGGGGAACCGGATGCGGAATTGTATGTAACACTAAAAATGCCGTAGCAGCTGCGTATGGCGGAGATCTAAACTGTCCAGGCGGAATTTCTTGTACTTCATTTTATAATTGTGATAGTGCAAACCACTGTTACGAACACTTTCATATGAGAACTCCGGCAGGAGTACACTCTACATGCGGCGGAACAGCAATCTTCAGTGCTGACAACGATAGTGCGATTTCAGTTGGTGGAACAGCACAGTATCAAACAAGCCACAAATACGCACTAGAAGCTATGTCAAGATCGCCAGGTGCAGGTATGTCTTTATCACTGTGTTACTTTAGTAGACAATGCGGATGTTACGAAAACAACGGTTGTCAATCAACTTTACCACACGGACACGGCGGCGCACCGGCAACTACATGTAATAGTGTTAGAGATCAAGGACAACGAGGCGGCATGGGCGCAGTGAGAATATTATGGACACAGTAATTATATATACGAATAGGAAAATTAACTAATGGCGACTTCATTATCAGAATTAATTAATGCACGGCTAGATACCTTTGCTCCTGGAGAATCGAATTTAGAAGATGGACAAATATTTGCTTATTGTTCAGGAAGAACTTATGGATGTTTTACAAGTTGCTTTGCATGGTATACTCCAGCCGCAGGCACAGCAAAAGTTGAAATATGGGGCGCAGGCGGTAGTACTGGATGTCAGTGTTGTTGTAACTTTAGTATAGGCGGCCAATCAGGAGCTTATGCTAGAAAAGAAGTAACAATGGCATCAGGCGGACGAGTTTGCGGCAACACCGGGCATCCATGTATGCCTAACGCAGGATTTTGTTACGTTAACTGTTCCATGGCAACATGTGTATCAATTTGCTTAGGAACAGCTAATACATGTAGTTGTATGTGTGCTCAAGGCGGCAACGGCGGCTTTCAGGGATGTAGAACTTCTACGTCGGCAATGTGTTGTCTCGAAGCGGCAGGCTTCCCAACTGTTAATGCATCAAGCCTGCCATGTGCCACTGGAGCTGCCTGTGGTTTTAGTTGCGGTAAACGAGGTGGATATCACGATTCTATAGCATACGGCGGCGATGTAAACTGTCCAGGAAATTACGCATGTACTGGTTATTACCACTGTGATTCAAGTAGTAATACATCATATATTCAACATTCTAATGCCATACCACATGGTCAATATGCAACTAAAGTTGCAACTTCTATGGTTGGCGCAGATAGTGGACACACTATGACCAACTCCCAATCAGGACAGGGTCCAAGTAACTTACAAGCAGGAAAAAGTGCTATTAATAGAAGTGGCGGAAGTGGATTTGAAGGCCACGCAGCATGCTGGAACTCAGGTATATTTTGCGCATGTTACGAAACACTAGCTTGTATTCCGTTCGTACCACCCGGCCAGGGCTCATCAATGATGCAAGGGTGTCCAAACGTTAGAAACGTAGGTAGTAGAGGTGGACTTGGCTACGTAAGAATATTATTTAAAGCGACATAGGAACATAACACATGGCAACATTAAAATCATTATTATCAACAAAGGCTGTAATCACAGCTGGCGGAAGCGCCGAAACTAACTTAGAGTTTGGAAGGTTTTGGGCCCATAGTCCACAAAACCACAGCGAGTTTTCTGGAGAAGGAGCTAGGTTCTTTGGATGTCAAGTTACCTCTGATGCACAGAGAGTATTTGAAGTTGAAGTAGAAATATGGGGAGCAGGCGGACGAGGTAACGGATGTTCGTGCTGTTGTACTGCGGGCGTTGGAGGTAATCCAGGTGCGTATATGAAATTTAAAACTCCTATGACAAGAAGCGGATCTATATGCACAACGGGAATGAGAGCATGTCAAAGTGGAGCTCACTGTATGTGTGCCGGACAAGGATCTTCTTCTTGTGTTCGAGTTTGCCCTGGCAGTGTTTCAGCATGTACATATGCATGTACTTGTATTTGTGTACAAGCAGGACTAGGCGGTCGCAATATGTGTATTGACGGTGGCACATCAATAATGTGTTGTTTAGGTAGTAACGGCGCTTGTATTACTCCAGGATATGATTTAGACGGCAATGTAGTAAGTGCTGGGTGCGGAATAGTGTGTAATGTTGGTAACGCTAACAACTGGCCCACAGAAGCCAATCTTCCATTTGCATGCTATAACATTGCCGATAGTACGTTATCTAGTGTAACGTGTCACAATAGTGATATTACTCGAGTAGCAAGAACATTTTATGGACATTGTAATGTATGTTGTTGGCCATGCCATAGACAGATAATACATACAGCGCCATATAGATATTCAACTTGCGGCGGAGAAATGCAAATTAACCACGGTTTTAACGACGGCACGTCACATGGCGGCAGTCCGTTTTCGGCTATGGATGCAGCAGTACATGGAATGAGTAGATCACCAACTGCCGGACAGCGTTCAACATTTTGTTGGACTGGGGTAAAACAGTGTACTTGTTATGAGTGGACAGGATGTACGCCATTTTGGCCTATAGCACAACCTGCACCAATGGACTTTGCATGTCCTGGTGTTAGAACACACGGTTACACAGGTGGCCACGGTGCAATTAGAATTAAATTCTTAGGAAACATAGATGTGTATACTGATTAATATAGTTCAATGCTTAGTTTGCATAAATATATTACATACAGCGAATACTTAATTAAGGAACAAAAAAAATGATTACAACAACATTTACACAGCAATACCCAGATCAGCCATGGGCCCCAGCAGTTGCCGACAATAATACTGTTACTGTTACTTGGACTGGAACGAGATATTTTATTTTTAGTGTCGAAACAGCTACAGGCGAGGTTTATGCTATAGAAGATCAAGACGACAAACGAGAAAGATTAGATACTGAAATAAACAGTCATGTACACGACGGACATACTTTTCATGTACTTGACGCAGTTGCACACCCACAAGTGGCTGCATTTATAAATGGTGATGATACTATTCCTGCAAAAGATGCTTCAGGTGGCATTCCAGATTATGTATTTAATACACCTAATGACGATGACGATTATGTATATGAGTATAATACAATGAGCTTTATGCAACAATTATATGGCGGCGGCACTCGATTAACTTATGATACAGACAACAATACTTTTACCATGCCAGATTATCTGACGCATCCATTACAGAATACTCATATTTTTGACGGGTACGAAGAGGCGGCAGCGCAAATAGATGTTGCTGTAGTACGTGATCGATCAGAGTTTACTGCTGCTGAAATAACATTATTAGAAGCTCACTCAATATGGCTTAAAGGTGTACGAGCAAGATATGCTTCTATTGAGCCGTGGAAAATTCCTTGTCCATCACTTGGTATTTCTTATAACGCTGAATAAAAAGTACAGTTCATAATTAAGTAAGGCCTTTGGTCTCACTCTATAAGTAGTAGTATAATGTAAATGTTTACTACATATCCAAAAAGGAAATTATAGATGAGATCAAAGGCTTTTTTTGTGAACGGAGGATACGGTAGAGTAGTTAGTTCTATTCCCGGGTTTGAACTGTATGCTAAAGAATCAGGTGATGACGACTTTATCATTGTGTGCGAAGGCGGCACAGACGCATTTAAAGGTCATCCTGATTTAGACCACCGTGCCTATGACAACTGGCACAAAAATTTATTTAAAGAAAAATTAATTGATAAAGATATTATATCGCCAGAGCCTTATAGAATATGGGAATATTATAATCAAAAAGCTAGTTTAGCTCAAGGGTATGATATTGCAATTAACAATAAAGGTTTAAGAGATTTACCAAAACCAAGAATGTTCTTATCAAAAGAAGAATTACTTACTGGTCGACAAATAATTAATCAAGTAAAAGAAAAACTAAAAAAAGATAAAGTTGTAATTATTCAACCCTTTGGCAGGGGAATAAATCATGTTGACAACACATTTGTTGACAGTACCGGTCGTAGTATTGAGTACAAAGATCTTAAATCTATAATTAGAAAATTGCAAGAAAATGATTTTGCTGTTATATCAATGGCTGAACTGGGTTTTGATTTTACTAAAGATAAATTTAAAGATGATGTAGCAATGCCAGAATCAACGTCATTAAGACATTGGTCTGCTGCAATTAAATTTGCAAATCATTTTATTGGTTGCGACAGCGTTGGGCAACATTTATCTTATATTATGGATACGCCATCTACTATTATTCTTGGACCTACGTTTCCTATAAACGTGTCTTATCCAGAATGTGATTATTTTAATATTATAGACTTAGGACAAAATGATAGAGTATATGATCCAATTAGAATAATGCCTGATGAAACTACTTCACGCCACAATGAAAATTTAATGTCAATGAGCAAAGAAATTGTTGAATATGTTATAGACAGAGTACTAGGAAAACCAATAGAGGACGATAATGAGTAATACACAATGGATTGCAGGAATTGCAAGGGGTCATAATTCAGGAGTTTGTTTATTAAAAGACGGAGAGGTTGTCTTTTCAATAGAAGAGGAGAGACTGAGTCGTCAAAAATATGATGGTGCTCCGTTAGCCTCAATTGTTAAAATTTTAGAATACACAGATAAATTAGACTACTTAGTAGTAGCACATACTCAGTCGTTAGACGAGACATCACCTAAATTAGAATTCTGTGGCGATGATGTTTATACTGGACTGTGTAGGAAACTAGGATTAATAGACCAACGGTGGAAGGGACAGCGACATCCTCAAGTTATTGATGTGTCGGCTAAACATCATGAACTACATGCGGCATGTGCATTTTATAGAAGTGGGTTTGACGAAGCAGTAGGGGTAGTAATTGACGGCGCAGGTACGTTTATTCAAATGACTGTTAATAACGAAGACATGTACGGATTTGAAACCGAAACGTTATTTGATTGTACATATCCTGCAACGTTTAAAACACTTGGAAAACATATTGGTACTAGAGGTCCACATGCTGTGGATTTTGTTAATACTGAAGGAGATGATTCTGTTGAGGTAACAGTATCAGATCGTGCAGGGATAGTTAAAGTATATGAAGCAATTACACAGTACTGTGGATTTCAAGCTATTGAAGCAGGAAAAACAATGGGCTTGTTTCCATATGGAGAAAAGAATGATAAAATTCCTCCACTGTTTGATAACATGGGTAGAGTTCCGCTATCTAACAGAAATTTAATTGCTCCTACGTACCCAAATGCTGCATTAGTAAACGAACACTTATACACTGAATTATCTAATAGTAAAATATATGATGGGTCGCCGAACGGAGAACAAGTTGACTTAACTCTCCTACAGAATAGAAGAGATTTAGCATATGCTTGCCAAATTGAAACTCAACAGCAAGCATCTAATTTAATTAGAGAAGCAGTTGAAAGAAGCGGCAAAAAGAAAGTAGTAGTGAGCGGCGGCTATGGATTAAATTGTGTAGCAAACTATTATTACTTAAAAGATTTAGCAGATCTAGATATAGAGATTTATGTAGAACCAGTATCTAATGACGCCGGTACAGCAATGGGAGCAGCTATGATGATGCACCATGAGATTACTAATTCTTCTACACCGTTGCCGAGGACGGATTGCTTATATTTAGGACCAAAATATAACTATAAGCCACAACAGATTAAAGCTATTGCTAAAGAGTATAACGCAGAAGTAAGCGATTGTTCTAATGAAGATGTAATAGAATTAATTACTGCAAAGAATATTGTTGCAATCTTTCAAGGTCAAAGTGAAAACGGTCCAAGGGCATTAGGAAACAGGTCACTGTTATATGATCCCACCGACACGAACGGTAAAGATCATGTTAACGAAATTAAGCATCGAGAATACTTTAGACCGTTTGCAGGTAGTATTTTAGAAGAAGATGTACATGAATGGTTTGACTTGCGCGGCATGGAAAGCTCGCCCACAATGATGTATGCTGTTAATTGTCAACCTGGCATTGCTGAAAAGATTCCTGCTATTATTCATGTTGACGGAACTTGTCGTATACAAACTGTTAATAGAGATCAAAATGAACATTACTATGATCTAATTAAAGCATTTAAAGAAAAGACCGGTTGTCCGATAATCTTTAACACAAGTTTTAATTTAGGTGGCGAACCTCTGGCTGAAACACTTGAAGATGCTCTTTGGACTTTACAACAAAGTAGAATAGAATATTTGTATCTTCCTGAATATCAAACTCTGTTTTCGTTGAAAAACGAATAAATATTGTATAATGTTTAATTTATCAAAGTTTTTTAATAAGGGTCTAAAAGATAGTGTACTGTTTCAATCAAACGGGGCTATGTCACATAATGGCCCTTGGAAACAAGTATACACAAATACTCTATTAGATAGGTTTCATGTTGGAGACTTTTCATCAGCTGAGTACACTATATCAATTGACTTTGATAAAGATAATAAAGAAGTACTTAAGGTATTAGTAACAGCAAGTTTAGACGAAGCAAGTGTTATAATTTATGCAAGAAATAATTTAGGTAGTAACCTTGTTGAGGTAAGTGCTACTGTAAATAATAGCTATGTTGATATTACACTTAATCCTACAGAAACAAAGCAAGGGGCCAAGGTAATTTATACTGTGCAATACTTCCAGAATCAAAATCCTCAAGTTGTCTAACATTTATAATATGATAAATATGTTAGCTAGGAGGGTTATCAACATATGCCAACAGTTACAAATAAAGCATTAGAGTCTCAATACGGTTTTAAAAGTACAGGATTTGCCGTTGACGCCGCTGGTAATATAACAGCTAGAACACTGGTTCAAACAGGCGCATCAGCAATTGATCCTGAGACTCCGGCAAATTTTACTATAACCGAAAATGCAGAAAATACTGCATATACAATTACACCTGGCGGAAATAATAACCCCACAATAACTTTATCTAGAGCTTCAACTTATATTATTGACTTAACTTCGTTAACAAACGGAATATATTTTTATAACGTAGATTCTCAGTATAGCACAGGACTTAGTCACAATGACGGAACAACTGGCACTGCGGCCCAGGGAAAAACTTCAGGAAGATTAGTTTGGGCAATAGCCGGAACTGCTCCAGATACATTAACTTATAGAAATTTATCAGGAACGATATCAGGAACGATTAGTATAACTAATCCAGTAGGACAATTTACTACTGTAGCTGTTAATAGTGCTGTTACTTCAACAAGTGCCACTACTGGTGCATTAATTGTATCAGGAGGTGCCGGAATAGCATTAGATGCTAACTTTGGAGCTAACATAGGAGTTGTAGGGACACTTACTATCCCTAATATCTATAGTAGTACTTCCTTAGACTTAAATGCCGCAACTTCAATATTACTTAAGATTGCAGGAACAACTATCGGAACCCTAACATCATCAGGGATGGACGGTATGGCTATAAATAACAGTAGTATAAACAATAGTGCAATTGGCGCTGTAACTCCGGCAACTGCTAGTTTTACATCGGCGACAATAGCAAATGCTCCAACTACGAATATTTCCGGGGCAAATAAAAAATACGTAGACGATACAGCAACCGCTTTATCGATAGCACTTGGGATTTAAATAAGATGGCAAAGACACAAATAAAAGATTACGTTTTTAAACCAGGCATAGGAGCAAGTGAAAACCGCTTTCCAAATGCTTATAGCTTAATATCTACTAATAAATCGTTTATACAAAAAGAGATGTCAGCTTATATAGCTGATAAAGTTGTAGCGGCA
>Ga0308007_10000848_pt1 | contig 13633 bp, 13 predicted proteins | sample Neamet71_FD_203152 | JGI IMG/M metagenome (GOLD analysis project Ga0308007, IMG submission 203152) | Marine microbial communities from water near the shore, Antarctic Ocean - #71 | ecosystem: Environmental > Aquatic > Marine > Unclassified | place: Southern Ocean | collected 2014-06-07
ATGGAAAAACTCAGAAAATAAATCCACGTCAAATCCACCAACAGAACCTCGTGTGAAGGGAACATGCATTACTAAACCAGCACGACCAGAAAAATCTATAACCACACGCGATAGCGCTTCATCTAATGGTACATAGGCATGACCATAACGTTTGATGCCTTTTTTATCACCAACCGCTTGAGTAAAAGCCTGACCTAAGGTAATCCCTATATCTTCTACCGTGTGATGAGCATCAATATGCAAATCGCCCACTGCTTTAATATCCAAATCAATCAAACCATGACGAGCAACTTGATCCAACATATGGTCTAAAAAAGGCACGCCTGTTTCGCAGGTGAATTTGCCTGTTCCATCTAAATTAATGGCAACCTGAATTTGTGTTTCAAGCGTATTACGCTCTACCTTAGCTATCCTATCGGACATGAGTTTCTCTCTCCTACAGTGAACAAGTGCGATTCGTGTTTTATTCAGCAAAGTGCGAATAGATTCTACACCTATGCAACAAAAAACAATCAATATGTGATTATTATAAAGGTCACGCAAGTTTGCTTCTATGTTTTGTTGTGTTCTTTCTCATTATTATCTGTTGTCTGATGGTATGATGTGCGCCAACTATACGACTCTATTTACTGCTCAATACAGTTTTTATTAAACCAAACCAATTAGGGATTTTTTATGATTTGGGCTAAGCGCTTCGGTATTTTACTACTATCGATCACTGCATTATTTATTGCGTTAATTGTTTATGTCACTGTTTTTGTTAATCCAAATGACTTCAAAGACACACTACAAGATGCCGCTAAACAACAAGCCAATATTGAATTGCGCCTAGATGGAGATATCAATTGGTCTTTTTTCCCTTGGCTTGGCATTGAGCTAGAAAATATAGGCATCGCTTTTAGTGGCGAGTCAGAAATAATTGAATTTGGTAAAGCCGAGTTTGGTGTTGCTATCTTACCGTTATTAAGTAAAACCATTAATGTTGATAGAGTAAAACTGATCGACCTAAAAACCAATCTAATGATTGATGAGAAAGGTCAAGCAAATTGGCAACGTACTAATTTAGAATCAACCACAACATCCATTTCCACACCGGCTCCCCAAGTAAATAGTACTAATGCTAACGCCAGTACATCCACTTCAGAAAAAACACAAAGCTCAACCCTGCTACCAACTATTCATTTATCTGAATTAGCGATAGAAAATGCACAAATACACTATACCGATGCAACATCGGACCTCGTGCTTAGCGCTATGATCGACCTTAGTTTATACGATGTCCAATGGGGTAGAGCGTGGCCGTTAACTATGTCGGTTGATGTAACGCAAACAAACTTGTCTGATAAAGCCGCCGCGGCAACAAATTTAACAGCAGATCTATCTGGCAACATCACCGTTTCGCCCGAACAACAAACATTCAAACTAACTAATCTCAGTATTAACAACCAAATTATTGCTGACTTCCTCCCTGTTTCTCCATTAGCCTCTGAATTAGCGATAGCTCAACTCGAGGTAGACTTAGCCAATGAGAAAGTAGAGTTAACGCAATTATCAATCAGCAGCCTTGGTCTAGACATTAATCTAAATGCCCAAGCAACGAATGTGCTAAGCAACCCAAGTTTTCATGCCGATTTACAACTAGAAGAATTTACACCGTCGGCACTTTTCAAAGCGTTAGCAATCGAACTACCTACTGCCAAAGACACTAGCGTGTTTAGCCGTATGAATGCCAATATGAAAATGACGGGGAATACACAGACGATTGCTCTTTCAGAATTTCAACTCAATTTTGATGACAGTACCCTTGCTGCCAATGCGGACATTCAATTATCACCTCTTAGCTGGCGTGTGGATATTAAAGGCAACAATCTTGATGTAGATCGCTATCTACCAGAAAAAAACGATGATGATACAAAGGCTGAAGCAAGCTCGGCTGTTACAAAAACAAGCGCTGAAGACCCATCGTCTGAAATGAGTTTGGCTGCTACAGGAACAACAGATACTGGAGAAACGAAAGCGGCTGACCTCATTCCTGTAGAACTGGTTCGTATGCTCAACGGCCAAATAGATTTTAATTGGAGTAACTTAAAAGTTGCTAATCTATTAATCGATACGATTGAATTCTCTTCAACGCAAAACAATGGCTTAGTAACTGTTCACCCTCTTTCTGCCTCATTATATAAAGGTGTTATAGCATTAGACGCCACACTAGATGCTCGTGAAAACACACCTAAAATAATGCTAAAGCCCAATATACAAGACGTACAGATTCAACCTTTGTTACTCGACCTTACCGACACAAATAAAGTAGCAGGCATTACTGACCTAAAAGGCGAGATTAACACCCAAGGCAACACCATCGATAACCTGATCAAAAATGCTAATGGCAACTTAGTGATACAAGTACTTGATGGCGCTTTGGTTGGTACCAACCTGACTAAATCCGTTTGTGAAGGTATTGCTAAAAACCGTAACGAAGCACTTGATGAATCAGTGTGGAATAACGACACCCCCTTTGAATCACTCAACTTCCCTGCCAATATACATAATGGAGAAGTATCGACACCCGGCTTAAAAATCCAAGCGGCTGGTATCAAGGTCACAGGCGATGGCGTCATTTCTCTGCCTAAATCCAGCTTTAACTACACAACCAATATTGGCTTAACAGGCAGTACGCTTGATAAAGCTTGCCGTATTAAAGAGGAATTCCAAACTCTGACTTTTCCCGTCATCTGCTCAGGTAAATTTACCGATGCTCCTGCTTCTCTTTGTCGCCCCGATTTAAAAGGTTTTGCTAAACAATTTGCTAAATTAGCAGAAGCAAAGTTGAAAATTAAAGCAGGAGCAGAGAAAGCACGAGCAAAAGAGAAACTAAAAGAAAAAGCCAAGGCCGAAGCTGATCGTCTCAAAAAACGCCTTAAAAGCTTATTTTAAAAACGCTTATTTATCTCAACCTCATGAAGAAGCACAGATGACAGATTTAACGCCCATAGATAATTTTTCACCAAGAGTATTGGCTTGGTTTGATGAACATGGGCGTAAAAATCTACCTTGGCAAAGTAATAAAACACCTTATCGAGTGTGGATTTCGGAAATCATGCTACAACAAACTCAAGTAGTTACCGTTATCCCCTATTATCAAAAATTCATGAACAGCTTTCCTGATGTGTTTGCGCTTGCGGCTGCCCACGAAGACGACGTTTTAGCCCATTGGAGCGGATTAGGTTATTACGCTCGTGCTCGTAATCTGCATAAAACCGCAAAAATAGTTGCCAACGAAATGAACGGTGAATTCCCTTCAACAGTGGAAGGCGTATGCGAACTCGCCGGTATTGGCCGCTCGACCGCCTCGGCTATTTTATCCATTTCGCGTGATGTGCAAGCCGCCATTTTAGATGGCAATGTAAAACGCGTATTAAGCCGTGTGCACGCTGTGAATACATGGCCAGGGGAGAAAAAAACCGAAAACGCTCTATGGGAATTAGCCGAAGCTTATACACCCGCAACGCGCTGCGGTGAATACACCCAAGCCATAATGGATTTAGGTGCAACTCTATGTACTCGTAGTAAACCACAATGCTTACTTTGCCCTATACAAAGCGATTGCAACGCACTGATCACTGGCACGCCTACCGATTTCCCTATTAAAAAAATCAAAAAAGAAAAGCCAACGAAAGCCACTAACATGTTGGTTTTAGCAAATAAACAACAACAAGTTTTACTGGAAAAGCGACCGAGCACTGGCATTTGGGGCGGGTTATGGAGCTTGCCAGAGAACACTTTACCGGCAAGTCTTTTATCTGAAAATGATCCGCTTGATAACTCTTCGGCAGAAAAGCCAGAAGACAACCTCATTCTGGCTGTTGAACAGCGTTTTCAAACACGTATCAAAAACCATAAACAACTTGAACCATTTAGACATACGTTTAGCCACTACCATCTAGATATTCAGCCACATCAGCTTCACGTAGAAACAACACACATGATCAGTGAAGCAGGCAAGTACCAATGGTACTCGTTAGAAGACGCTTTGCTACTTGGCTTGCCTGCGCCTATTCGCACCATTTTAAACTCACTGCTTGAGCCTACTTTTTAACTTCATTTTTTAACGCACAGTAATAGCTAGAGGCTCGCATCATAGGCTACAATTCAATTTCTATTATGGCCGTTAAATAGCCGCACTCAAAGACAATAGGTTTTTTTATGACCAACACAGTAGTTTGTAAAAAATATAAAACAGAGATGGAAGCATTAGACCGAGCGCCTTTTCCCGGACAAAAAGGCCAAGACATCCTTACATCTGTTTCCAAGCAAGCGTGGTTGGAATGGCAAACGGTACAAACCATGCTCATCAACGAAAAACAACTCAACATGATGCTACCTGACTCACGTAACTATGTGATGGAGCAAATGGAAAAGTTCTTTAATAACGAAGAAACAGACAAAATCACAGGCTATGTGGATTTTGATGATATTCAAGAAGTTTGAGGATATCGACAACACGGCCTAATTAAATTACCTCTGCTTAAAGAGGCAACGTCTTTGTACTGTTAGTTTCTACTCGACGTAGCCAATAACATGCTGACTAACACAAATAGACTGCCCATTCCTTTATTCAACCTTCGCGCACCTTGTCGACTCTTAATTAAACGTCGAATATGTTTTCCACTAATGGCGTAAACGTAAGCAGCAATAAACTCACACAAGATGAAAGTGACACCAATAACAAAAAACTGTAGGGCAACAGGTGCGTTCAAATCTAATAATTGAGGAAAAATAGCTGTAAAAATCAGAATCGCTTTGGGGTTGCTAATGCCTATCAAAAATTCTTGTTGAATTCTCGAATAATGATGGCGAGATGACCCAGTAACGTTTTCTGATCCGTGGCCGTCTAAAGCTACCCCAGCATTGCGCCATGTTTTGATACCAATATAAAGCAGATAAATCACTCCTAACCATTTTACAATACCAAACCAAAATACAGATGAAACAATAATAGCGCCAAGACCAAGTGCAGAAATCAACATCAAAATAGCGTATGCAGCATTACGTCCCAATGCCGCTACCACAGCATTTATAGGGCCAACCTGCATACCATTATACATAGCAGTAAAATTGTTAGGACCTGGCGACAAAGCCAGTAACATCAAAAAAGGGGCGGTAACTAACCAAAGTGGCCAAGCCATTTTATTTCTCCTGGTTCACACAGTTTAGGGGTTAAATTACAGGGTAGAATAAAAAACTCAGCGCCCTTAATGCTGTTTGTTTGTCGATTTACACCTGCTCAACCTTCTGCATTATGATAAGGTTTCATTTTAAAAAAAGCAGCCTTAATATCACTTTGGTTCTTAAGTTGTTAATAAATGAATAAGGAAAAGTTGTGACCGACGCTCAATCAACACAGATTACTAAATTAGAAAAATTACACGCGGCTTGGTTACCTATGGTTGAGTTTTTATTTGGTTCAGCAGCACCAGACGTTAAGTTTGATGGTTTTGAGGTGAATAATAATATCGCCAAGCCTGTTATGTTATTTGAAAGCTCAAATGAGCCATATCGTTACAAAATCCAGATGCCAGCAAGAAGTTTTACAAATGATGTCATGCTGTTAGCCGATGTGGTGCAAGAAATGGTACGAGGGCTTTATCCCGTAGGTTTTAAAGGCAATGAAGATGGGAATGAAACGACTAACCTTTGCGAAGGCTCTGCAATTTACGGTGCTATTACAGCCATTAAACAAGTCTTTGGTGATGAGACGGTGGACTCTTATCTTGATACATTACGCGATCAAGCCTTTGCTTATTATGATGCGTTTTCATACGTGGCAACATTATTGGCGGACGACCCGCAAGCCATTAAAAAGCTACGTGATCTCAAACCGTTTTTGTTTGAGGTACAAAAGAGCGATTTTACTATTGTTAAAGTCGAAGCAGAAAAAAAGATACAAGACGTTCTTTTATTCACTTTTCGCACATAAGATAAACTGGTTTATTGAGCAAAGCGGCTTAATTTCACAGGAGTCATCTTACGGCAAAGAAATTATAAACACCTCCCTAAGAAAAGGAAGGTTGTTGAAACTGAAAAAGTTGACAGAATTCCCCACTGAAGACCCTGTACGCATCGTGTTATCAAATAAAAAACTCTGGCACCTTCTACGTCACATGTCTTTAATACCACGTTCAAAACAGATTTGAACTTGGGCTTGCTCCCAATATTATCTGAATCAGCCTAGTAAGGTATAAATCGAAGGGAAACTCGGAGTTCATAAACTGTTTCGTACCGATCAGATCTGCGATGCCTTCGCATTGACTCATTACCTACGCATCAACCGTGGGAAACGGATTATCGAAAGAATTTAATATTAGGTAACTGTTTGGCAGAAATTTTACATTCCATGTAGTTTTTGAAATCAAATGGTGAGAAATTTTTTGAGCAATGAAAAGATTTAAAAACATAATCCGATAACTACCTTACAGCAGTCTATATCGTACCTGTGTGTAATCGATATAGACGCCCAGCTTTTGCATTGAAGTCATGAAAGAATCTACTTAGAATGTCTCTTCATTTACAGTGTATGACTAAAGGGTCATTGTAAATAATGGTTTATGCCACAAGTACGATTTAAGGAAAGCTACTCATGTCAGCAGTAAAAAAAATATTAGTCGTGCGAAATGACAAAATTGGAGATTTTATTCTTGCTTTACCTGCAATTCAAATTATTAAAAAAGCCTTTCCTAATGCTATTGTTACAGCCTTAGTGCCTAATTATACAAAAGATATTGCGCAATCTTTTGCATGGATCGACGAAGTAATTATTGATCTTAAAGATCCAGAGAAAAAACAAGAACTCACAACAGAATTGAGAGAACGTTCTTTTGATGTGGCTATTTGCCTATTTTCTGATACCTACAATGCTACCTTGGTCCGTCAAGCCAATATTCCCATTCGTGTTGCGCCTGCAACCAAATGGGTGCAATTTTTATATACCCATACACTGCGACAACGTCGCTCTCAGTCCAGAAAGCCTGAATTTGAATACAACCTTGATCTTGCCCGATACTTGATTAACGTTTTGGGCGGCTCTTACCAAGCTCCTATTGAACCCATGTTCCACTATGGGGCTAATGTTTTAGCTCAACAAGTAAATAAACTTAAGGAAATTGGTATCTCTGTAGAGCGTAAACGTTGTTTTATTCATCCTGTGACAGGAGGGTCATCTAATACTTTGACTCTTAAACAATGGGGAGTATTGATTGTATTTTTAGATAACCTAGACGATTTTCATTTTGTCGTGACCGCTGGTCCAGGTGAAGCTCCTATATCTAAATCCTTGGTAGATAGCTTAGAAGACAAAGTTAAACTGATAACTTTGTATGATAAAAACGATGGGGTGGCAGACTTTATGTGCTCCATCGCCACAGCAGACTTATTTATTGCTGGTTCTACCGGCCCACTACATATTGCAGGAGCTATGAATGTTCCTACTATTGGCTTTTACCCAAGAAAAAGCTCTGCCACTCCTTTACGTTGGAAGACCTTAAACACAGACAATCGATGGCTTCCTTTTACTCCCAATGAAGAGCAAAATCAATTAGCTAATATCGATATGACAACGCTTTTTGAGGATATTCATGATTGGTACAAAAAGTTAATAATACATAGCTCTGTTAATAACTAATTAGGTCGTTTGGGCTGAAAACGAATCCACAGGTCAGCGTATTTTACAAAGGTAGAGTGCGCTGATAATACGGCCAATAGAAAACCTTGCCTACCATCTAAAAAACCACGTTTTACTAAATACATTTTCACAAAGCAAGCAAAAGCATGAATAGAGGCATTAGTTAGAGAGGTTTTCTTGCCGCTACTTTGTTTTTGGTCTGCTGAAAGTTTGGCGTAAGAGGCTGACTTTACAAGATAGTGCTGGAGGTCATTATAGGTGTAATGCGTTAAATCACCTATAAGTGATTCAAGTATAACACCTTCATTTAACAAGACTTTTTCATGAACTAGATCATTAGAATAGTGACCATCATTCACTTTATATAAGCGAGTAACTCGATCAGGGTACCAACCGGAATGCTCAATAAAACGCCCAAATACCCAGCTTTTTCGATTGATGCTATAAGCAATATTGGTTTTATTTCGTTTAACTGCTTTCAGAATGCCCTGCTTCAACTCTTCCGTTACTATTTCATCAGCATCTATCCATAAGACATAATCAGAAGTGATATATTCTTGCGCTGCTTGACGCTGTAAACCAAAGCCTTGCCAGTCTGATTTCAAATAGAAATGCTGGGTATATTTATTAGCAATGGACTGTGTCTTGTCAGTACTACCAGAATCTAAAATAACGATATCATCCACCCAACCGGTTAAGTTTTTTAGACAGGCATCTAGATTTTTTGATTCATTTTTAACAATCATAGCCACTGCTAAAGTGGGTTTATATGTTTGACTCGTCATGAATTGTACTCCGATGAAAATGGCAAATTTAATGTTTATATCAGCTTTCAAGCAATAGTTTGGTAGAAAATAGGATAGTAATACACATGATTAAAATCGCCTCGCCTTTTATGATCTAATTATCACTTAGATATGCCAATTTACGGGGTAGTATGGCTTAAAATGAAAGTGCTATGTCAAATTCCTACTGATTCGTGGTATTTGACGATAACACCGTAAACTCTTATCTTGATGCGTTTTCATACGTGGCAACATTATTGGCGGATGACCCACAAGCCATTAAAAAGCTACGTGATCTCAAACCGTTTTTGTTTGAGGTACAAAAGAGCGATTTTACTATTGTTAAAGTCGAAGCAGAAAAAAAGATACAAGACGTTCTTTTATTCACTTTTCGAGCCTGATGTTAAACAACTATTTTAGCGTCTTTAGAAGGTTTTCTATCACTTTATTGGCCAAGCGCTGAGCGTCGCTTTTTTCTTACTCAAATGTGCCATATACATCGATAGTAAGATCACGCTTTTTAACATAATTTCCGGGTGTAGCGCCTATATAACTTTTTAAATAGCGGATCAAGTGAGGTTGATCACTAAAATTAAATTGGATAGCTATCTCGCTCCAATCTATTTCACTTTCCTCTAACGAATACAAATACTCTACCAACGATTCTAGCTTAAGAACCGATTGATATTGCTTGAGAGTAAAGCCTGTCACTCTTAAAAAACTGCGCTCAGTGGTCCGCTGTGAACAATGTAAAACGTCTCTTACATCTGCTAGCGTATTTGTGGCTAATAAAGACAAGGCTTGACGAGTTAATGCGGAATGTTTGTCTTCAACAGCATGGTCTACCCAGGATAATAGATAGTGTTCTAAATAGTCACAACTCTCGACTGGTGAAGATTTAGCCATCTGCAATAATTTTTTTAATGAGAAAGGGGCGACATATTTTTCTTTATTAAACACTTCCTCATAAAGCATAGTCTCCAGACAGTCTTGAATGTTCATCCGAATGATCTTATCTAGCCCACTGAGATCGACATTCGACTTTAAAGAATATAAAGCACCAGTACGAAATTTAATGCCAAAGATTAAAAAGGGCTCAGTGTGATCCATTAAATAGGTTTTGCAATGAGGAAGAATCCAATGGCAGCCATTTCCTGTTGTTACTTCTTCTTGGTGAGAGTAACTAAACAGGTAATCATCATTTGCTAAAATAAAATGAGAAGTAGGTTCACAGTTTAACTTTGGGTGCGCAACACTTGCGTCACCCGCCTTTTTTTCAAGCAACCAAAAGAACTCAATATACTTAGCTAACCGAGTGTTTTTAGGGGCTAATCGCCAATTATTCATATTTTTTTAATCATTAATAGAAAAGTCCGAATTCAAGTCCGACGTGCAATGCACTCTACCTATTTATAAAACTGTCGCTTTTTTTCAATCTCTACAGATCATATAACCTTAAACTTATTGCCACTAATACTGATCAATTATGAAGGGTAAAAACAGCAATGAATACACACATTAGACAATACCAAGCTGACGATTTAACCAGCGTCATGTCTGCCTGGGAAAACGCGACTAAAATAGCACATTCGTTTTTAAGTGAAGATTTTGTTGCGCAAGTGAGAAAAGATATTCCCGCTCTATATATTCCAAATGCCGACACATGGGTGGCAGAATTCGATGGTCAGCTAGTCGGCTTTATCGCGCTCATTGGAAATGAAGTGGGCGCTATTTTTCTTCAACCAGAGTTTCAAGGTAAAGGGATTGGTAAAATGATGATGGATAAAGCTCAAGAGTTACACAAAAACCTTGAACTAGAAGTATTCAAAAAAAATAAAATTGGACGAAGCTTCTATTCGAAATACGGCTTTAAACAGCTTGAAGAAAAAGTACATGAACCTACAGGAGAAATGGTGCTCCGTTTGGCTTTTACGTCTTCTCACTAACAATAAACAAGCTTATTCCATTTTTGGGTTTGGCTGGGTTACGTCAATGAGAAGACATATTATTTATTTCTGTGATCTATTGTTTTTGAGGCACGATGTCTTCATCTGCATTATCAAAACTCAGCCACCCAGCCAGTTTTATTCTTAAGGTATCGATACCATCACCTGACAAACTTGAAAAAGTTTGTACTGAACCGATCACTTCTCGCTCTTTTAATTCTTTTTGCACCTGCAACATAGTTGATTTTGCCGGCCCACGTTTCAATTTATCTGACTTGGTAAGCACAACATGCACCTGCATTTTGTTACCTTTTGCCCACTCTAGCATCAATTCATCAAATTCTTTTAACGGGTGACGAATATCCATCACTAGCACCACACCCGCTAAAGAATGTCGGTTCATTAAATAATCTTGCATGTGAGCTTGCCAATTTATTTTCATCGCAATGGGCACTTTTGCAAAACCATAGCCAGGTAGATCTATCAAACGACGATTATCTACACTTAAGCCAAAACAGTTAATTAGCTGAGTGCGCCCCGGCGTTTTGGAGGTACGGGCGAGTTTTTTCTGATCTGTTAAGGTATTTAATGTTGTTGATTTACCAGCATTAGAGCGTCCAGCAAAAGCCACTTCCAATCCTTGATCAACTGGACACTGGGAAAGTTTTTCTGCACTTTTAATAAAATGAGCAGACCGAAAAATAGAATCAAAGGGAGTCATATGGTTGATATTCGTCAATAGAGTAGGATTAGCGTTCACGTTTTACATCTGGTTGTATATAATGCCTGCTAATTAGTTTATTTACCATGTTATAAAATAATTGGTAAAATCACAAAAATAAGCAAATACGTTAGCTGACTTCTATACTTGCTAGGTTATGAAGTCACAATTTTAGATGGAATATCAGGGGCAGCGAATGAAAAAGGTATTAGTTGGTGTATTAATGTCTGTAGGTGTTATTGCAGGCGCATCGTCTGCAATGGCAGACGGCAATCCAGAAGCAGGTAAAGCCTTAACGGCCGTATGCGCTGCATGCCACGCAGCTGACGGTAATAGTTTAGTCACAATTTTCCCGAAACTTGCAGGACAGCAAGAAGGTTATCTTTTAAAACAATTAGTCGACATAAAGTCGGGGGATCGTAAGATAATTGAAATGACAGGACTGTTAGACAATCTGACAAAGCAAAATTTAACAGATATTTCGGCTTATTTTGCTAGCCAAAAAGTGACCATTGGCCAGGCTTCTGCAGAGCTGGCTGAGCTTGGCCGTGACATTTACAGATATGGCAACACTGAAACAGGTGTTCCTGCTTGTATGTCATGCCATGGACCTAGTGGACAAGGCGTTGGTTCAGCTGCTTTCCCGGCTATGTCTGGGCAACATGCGGTATATACTGCGTCTCAACTTAATAAGTTTCAAAAAGAAGAGCGGAACAATGATCCTGCTGCCATCATGCGTGAGATTTCATTGAAGATGAACTATCGAGAAATTGAAGCTGTTTCTAGTTATATTCAGGGGCTTTACTAACTCTCGCTAGAGATTTTTGCTAGAAATAATAGTCGATTTATCTATATCTCAACTAAACCGATAACGCTACTTCAACATGTTATTGGTTTAGTTGGATAAAATAATAAACTTTTTTCTAACAACCGTTCTCAATTCTGTTAATTCTTTTTCTCTTTTTTCAATTAAAGTTCATATGGAGTATTTCATGAAAAAGCTACTTATTTCCTTAGCTGTTGTCTTATGGTTACCAATAACAGCTATTGCTGCTGAATATAGCCCAGGAAATGGCTATGCCTTAATTAAAGACCCTGTTCGTACAGCAAACCCAGATAAAATCGAAGTACTTGAAATTTTTTGGTATGGCTGCCCTCACTGTTTTAGGTTGGAACCATTAACTCAAGCATGGAAAAAGAACATTCCTGCCGATGTTGATTTTTCTTTTATGCCTGCTGTCTTTGGTCGTAGCTGGGATGCTCATGCAAGAGCCTATTATGTATCTGAATTATTGGGTATAACTGAAAAAACACATGTTGCAATATTTGATGGAATTCATGTGGAGAAGCGTCGATTAAACTCAAAAGACACTTTGGCTAAATTCTTTGAACAATATGGTGTAAGCAAAGCCACATTCGAAAAACAATATAACTCTTTTGCCGTCAATAGCCGTTTAACTCAAGCAGACGCAAAAATTAGAGCGTATGGCGTGCAAGGTGTTCCTGCTCTTATCGTCAATGGTAAATATATGGTGTCAGCTCAAACAGCTGGAGGGAATGCAAATATTTATCCTGTAATCAACTTCTTAATCGAGAAAGAACGTCAAGCCAAAAAGTAATTTGATAGCTCAACTAAGTAGAAACTAAGTTATTTTTGCTCTACTTAGTTGAGAATCCCTCTTCCTAAAGCTGCCTTCTATTTTTGATAAAATAACTCACATTTTGATCTTTCTACTGAAAATCATTCGTTTATCCTTAAAAATACTATTGTTACTAAAATATCAAACAATATTCACACAGAAGAATAGTGTTTTGACCGCGAGATCTTCATAATAGTCAGCGTACTTTATAACAAATAGAACAACAGGCTTGTTAAAACCATCTAATAAGTACCGTTTACTTTATACGACTGTTTCTAGGACTATATTTTATGCAACACCAACAAGATGACACCACTCACTTTGGCTTTCAGCAAATTCCTACCGAAGAGAAAGTAGACGCCGTTGCCAAAGTGTTCCACTCTGTTGCCGCTAAATACGACATCATGAATGATCTTATGTCTGGTGGTGTACACCGTTTATGGAAAATGCACACTATTAATCAATCTGGTGTAAGGCATGGCAACACGGTATTAGATATTGCCGGTGGTACGGGCGATTTAACCTTGAAATTTTCTCGGATTGTTGGCACTGAAGGCAAAGTGGTTCTCGCTGACATAAATGATTCTATGTTAAAAGTTGGCCGAGACAAACTGGCTAATAAAGGCGTCGTTGGTAACGTAGAATTTGCACAAGCCAATGCTGAAGCTCTGCCTTTTCCTGATAACACTTTTGATTGCATCACCATTGCTTTTGGTTTGCGTAATGTCACTAATAAAGACGCCGCACTTGCCTCTATGTATCGCGTATTAAAACCGGGTGGTCGATTATTGGTTCTCGAATTTTCGAAACCTAAGTCAGAATGTCTTTCTACTTTGTACGATCAATACTCATTCCATTTACTG
>Ga0308007_10000853_pt1 | contig 13608 bp, 11 predicted proteins | sample Neamet71_FD_203152 | JGI IMG/M metagenome (GOLD analysis project Ga0308007, IMG submission 203152) | Marine microbial communities from water near the shore, Antarctic Ocean - #71 | ecosystem: Environmental > Aquatic > Marine > Unclassified | place: Southern Ocean | collected 2014-06-07
CACTCATCGCCACTAGCCTAAATGCTTTTTTTAGCCTTTGGCTGTCCCCAACATCAGAATACTTGTCACAAGCAGCCAAACAAGAACAATCCCAACTAAGCACATTTGATTTTATTCAGCCGGGAACATTTCAAGGCAGAGGTAGAAAAACGACCTACATCTCAAACTTCACACCAGAAGAAGGCTGGATGAATGATATTTTTATTGCCGATATCATTAAGCGAGATAATAAAAATATCCCCACGCAAACATTGGCCACTTATGCCGAGCAAATCAACGTAGAAGATGAAAATAATAGTACTTATTTAGTGCTAAAAAATGGCGTGCAATATGAAGGAACTCCCGGCAATAGCGATTATAGAATCATCGAGTTCGATACATACGCTATATTATTAGAAGGTCCAGAAGACAAAGTAATTGATAGTCTTTCCGCTCAACCCTCACAACAACTTTGGTCGATACAAAAACCAAAAGAACAAGCTGAATGGCAATGGCGCTTAGGACTGGTCATTATGATCCCTATTCTGACTATAATTGGTACATCTCTTAGTCAAGTAAATCCGCGGCAAGGTCGTTTTTTTAAATTACTACCTGCCACATTGCTTATGATTTTCTATCTCGGATTATTAATTTGGGGAAAAGGTGCATTAGAAAAAGGCGATATCCCTCTTGCCTTTGGTTTATGGTGGGTACATATTTTCTTTGCGCTTATCGCTGCATTTTTGTTTATGGGCTTTAACAATATGTCTGTCCAATCTCTTTACAAGAAAGCCTTTTTTAAGACAAAGAGCAGTAATCTATGAGAAGCATAGATAGATACATTGGCAATAGTGTGCTCTGGTCTTTTTTTGCCGTTATTTTCGTGCTACTAGGGCTGGACTACATCTTAACCTTTATCGAGCATATCAAAAGAGTAAACGACAACTACAGCATTTACGATTTATTCAAAGTTTTACTTTTTCACCTACCTCACAAATTTACCGAATACATGCCCATCGCCGCGTTAATAGGAACATTAATTGGCCTTGGCGCACTCGCCAGTACATCTGAACTTATTGTCATTCGCGCTGCAGGGGTTCCTCTATGGCGTATTGGCGTATCAGCGATAAAACCGCTCTTATTGGTATCACTTTTAGGTGTCGGTGTTTCCGAATTTGTTGCGCCCCAAGCAGAACAAGCTGCAAATTTAATAGAGAGTTTGCGCAAACAAAGAAATAACGAGCTGATTTTATCTGGTGGTGTATGGCTAAAGTCTGAGCAAAGTTTTATTTATATTAATGCGGCTGATGCCAAAGGTACGCTTTACAATATGGAGATTTTGACTAAGAAAAACAATCGACTAGAAAGCATTCAGCGCGTAAAAACTGCCTCGTTTCAAGAAGACAGCCAATGGCTTTTACACGATGTTAGTAGCTCTTACTTTTTTCAAGACAACGTTAAATCTGAATACGTCTCCCAAAAAACATGGAAAATGGGTTTCCAGCCTGAACACCTCTTTTTAGCCGCTCAAGAAATAGATGCCCTATCTCTGAGCCAGCTACTGTCGTATCAAGAGTATCTTGCAACACAAGAGCTAGACACTTCTCACTATCGGTTAGAGTTTTGGACAAAGATACTAAGACCTCTGGCAACAGTCGCTCTCATGGTTGTCGCTTTATCCAGTGTTTTCGGCCCTTTGAGATCGTCAACCATGGGTGGGCGAGTTTTTTCTGGCGTTATAATGGGCATTGTCTTTCAAAATGGTTTAAACCTATTTGGCAGAATGAGTTTAGTGGCTGACTTTTCGCCTATGATAGGGATACTGATACCCATTGTAATTTGCTTCGTCATTGGCATCATACAATTGCGCCGATTAAGGTGACGAAGATTAAGATGATTAAACGGGGTTCTTTATGTTACTTTTTTATGATCTACAAAAACTAATTGCGTATGACTAATTATGTCATGCCATGAGCGTCCTTTTTTATCAAACAGACACCAGATAAAACCAAGGCCAAAAACAGCCCACGACAACATTGCAGCAAACATACGAATACTAGCTTGGCTATATGTTAAGTTGCCGCCGCTATCACTAATGACTTGAACCTTCCACACCTGCATCCCTAATGTCTGCCCAGGAAAACACCAAAACTTCACAAAAAAAGCCCATGCAATAATAAATAAAACCCAAAACAGCCAAGGTCCACTAACCGCTTCGCCATCATTTAAAATGACACCAATCAAAGCCACCACAAAATAACAGGCTATCAATAGAAAGCTATCATACAAAGCGGCCGCTAAGCGTCGCCACAACGCTACTTTTATTTCTTTCATTTTTTAACTATTACCCTTTATCAATTACTCCTTAATCTTCAGTTACTACTGAAGATTAAGGAGATACTACAAAATCAATCTATCAAATTAGCTAACGAGACATGAAACGCTTAATTCTCAACAAGGCCTCTTTTAACCTAGATTCGTCACAAGTATACGCAAACCTTACGTATTTATGAGCCTCTTTAACGCCAAAATCCGCACCTGGCGTTAGTGCGACATGTTCCGCCTCCAATAACTCAAAGCACCATTTTTTCGCATCAAAGCTGATAGACGATATATCGACATAAATATAAAACGCCCCCTGTGCTGGGACAACGGGCTTTAAGCCAATATCTTCAAGACCTTCCAACAAAAGGTCACGTCGTGCCTTTAGCAATAATTTTCGGCTTTCAAATTCCGCTATTGCTTCAGATGAAAATGCGTCAAGCGCAGCATATTGAGAAACAGATGGGGCTGCAATAAATAAATTTTGAGCCAATTTCGTGGCACCATCAATAGCCCACTCAGGCACGACAGCCCAGCCTAGACGCCAACCAGTCATCGCAAAGTATTTTGAAAAGCTATTAATAACAAACACATCAGGGGAAACAGACAGCGCCGTAAAGTCTTCTCCTTCGTACACAAGACCTTGATAAATCTCATCAACCATTACGTGGCCACCCAACTGAGAGACTGCATTAGCAACTTGCTCCACATAATCAAGTGAAAGCACGCTACCTGTAGGGTTCGCAGGAGACGCCAACCAAAAGCCGCATGTGTTTTGATCCCAATGCCCTGCAATATCCTCTACCGGAATAGAAAAATGAGATTCTGGAGACGTGGTAATAAGCTTAGCTTCGCCACCAACCTGTAAAAGAAAATTACGGTTACACGGGTAACAAGGGTCTGACATCAATACGTTGCTTCCTGAGTCAACCAGAAGAGACGACAATAACAACAATGCCCCTGAGGCGCCTGGTGTCACAATAATACGTTCAGGATTAACGTCTAGCTGATATCTTTCTGCATAATAATTAGCTATTTTTTGCTTAAGCTTGGGTAAACCTGTTGCCGAGGTATAACCTGTTAGCCCTTGCTCTATTGCTTTTATACCTGCATTTTCTACCACGCTAGCAGCAACAAAATCAGGCTCCCCCACTTCTAAATGAATAACATCACCTCCTTGCGCTTGAATTTCTTTCGCACGTCCCAATATTTCCATAACTTGAAAGGGGGCAATTTGCTTAACTCGCTGAGCTAATCGATGCATAAATCACCTTGAATCATATTTTTTCCTTTTTTCTGCGTGTTATTGACAATACTTAGCAAAATAGTGATGAAAATAAGTGGTTTCGGGCGGAATAATTTGATAAGTTTCCGCCCTCTATTTAGAAGTTATCCTTTAATCTTTCCCAGGTTGCCATACGGATTACCTGTTATGTGAGGCACTACATATGCCAGATATAAATTCTGAGTCGTTAATGAAAGACTTCACTCCTTACGAAGCGAAGGATGGTGAAGAGTACATGAATGAAGCACAGCTTGAGCATTTTAGAAGCATTTTGCTCAACTGGAAACAAAATCTTATGGAAGAAGTTGACCGCACCGTTAATCATTTAAAGGAAGAAGCGGTAAATTATGCCGATCCAAATGATCGCGCCAGCCAAGAAGAAGAATTCAGTTTAGAGCTACGTACTCGTGATCGAGAACGCAAATTAGTTAAAAAAATCAATCAAACAATGGAATTGATTGACGAAGATGACTATGGCTTCTGCAACCATTGTGGCATTGATATTGGTATTCGCCGATTAGAAGCACGCCCAACAGCGACGCTCTGTATTGATTGCAAGACTTTGGCAGAAATTAAAGAAAAACAAACCGGTAAATAATCCAGCATATTGAATGGAATGACTCTCTCTTCGTATGTTGGTAGGTTTGCTCCATCACCATCAGGCCCATTACATCTAGGCTCTTTAGTGAGCGCTCTAGCTAGCTATCTTGATGCAAAGAAACACAATGGCACTTGGTTTGTCCGCATAGAGGATATAGACGCCAAGCGCTGTAAGAGTGAGTACGCATTAGACATTATAGAAACACTTGAAAGCTACCATCTTATATCTGAAAAAAATATTGTTGCTCAAAGTTCTCGCCATCATTTTTATCAAACATCACTAGATCATCTCACTAATAGTGACAGCATATTTGCCTGTAACTGTACTCGACAACAGTTACATAAACACCTACATACTAACGTTTGTCACGCAGACCAAAGTCACCCTCATTCTTGGCGCCTACGAGTCCCTAATCAACACATTAAGTTCACAGATAGAATTCAAGGTGAAAAGACTTATAATTTATTAGGTGAACTTGGACATCCAATACTGAAGCGTAAAGATCAAGATTTCTCGTATTTATTAGCTGTTGTCATTGATGATCACCTCCAACATGTCAGCCATGTTGTTAGAGGTATGGACCTAATAGATACTACTGCCGCACAAATATACTTATTTTCAAAATTAGGCTGGAAAGCGCCGCAATATGCGCACACACCCTTAGTAAACGATAAAAAAAAGCAAAAGCTCAGCAAACAAAATCATGCCCCCGCCATCCCTAAAGCAGATAAAAAAACGTTACAAGCCGCATTAAAGCATTTGAATATTGAGGTAAATGATAAATCGAATATCCAAAGTATGCTGGAACAAGCAATAAACAAATGGCACTCTAACAATTAAAAAATAGAAACGATTTGATGGAACCACACCTGTAATTGAAAGTTAGACGCTTTACTCTTCGTGTGTATAATAGTGTCGCTTAGTTACCAAAGGTTACATCATGAATCACATTCTTTTTATCAACAACAGCAATTATTATAATAATTTACAACAAGACCTTTCCCATAGCGGTTTTTTAGTTACTGCTGCTACCACCTTTATTGATGCGCAAAATCTTTACGAAAAAATGACCTTTGATATCATTATTTTTATTACAGATGGCGTTGACAAAAGTATTAAGAAAAAAATAGATTTTTTTACGCCTTGCCCTCTGATTGCCTTGGATGAAGCCCCAAACACGTCAACAGAAAAAAAACTAAAATTAAGTGGCGTTAACACCTATTTACCATTGACTATAGAAAGTCACCTTTTACTGGAAGAAATTATTCGCTTGCTAGAACAAAAACATCAACTGACTAACCGTAAAAAGAATAAAAATGATGTTTCACCGATTGGTAACATTGTCGGTAATAGTGACGCTATGAAGCAATTATTTAAGGATGTGAAAAAAATTGCTTATACAGATGTCACCGTGCTCATACGTGGTGAATCCGGTTCTGGTAAAGAGCTAATAGCCAAAGCAATTCATAAGCTAAGCCCAAGAAATAAAGAGGCATTAATCAGCATTAACTGCGCGGCTATTCCAGAAAGCCTGATTGAATCTGAATTATTTGGTCATGAAAAAGGGGCTTTTACAGGTGCCACATCAGCACGCGATGGACTTATTGCCGCGGCCAACAAAGGCACATTATTTCTTGATGAAATAGGTGAACTACCTCTTGAGGCACAAGCCAGACTATTACGTTTTTTACAAGAAGGTGAAATACGTAAGATAGGCGCAGTGCAGGCCACAACGGTTAATGTGCGGATATTAACCGCAACCCATAGAGACTTAAGCAAAATGGTACGTGAAGGTTTGTTTCGAGAGGATCTCTACTATCGACTCTATGTTATGGAATTACTGCTTCCACCCCTACGTGAAAGAGGCTCTGATGTTAGCTTAATTGCTCAACACATAGTGAGCAAAATGTGCAAAAAGCATCAGAGGCAAAACCTTGTTTACACAACAGAATTCAACCAAGCTATTTTAGAGCACAGTTGGCCCGGTAATGTCCGGGAGTTAGAAAACGCAATAGAAAGAGCCGTGATACTAAGTAACGGTGAAAAGCTAGATCCGTCAACATTAAAATTGCAGACACAACGACTACAAAAATCACCTCTACAAGATAATCAATCCGCACCAAACCATGCTCCAATGCGCGGAACAACACTAGACGATTACTTAACCTACTTTGTAGCAAACAATCAAAATAAGATGACAGAGACACAAATTGCCCAACATCTGGGCATATCAAGAAAAAGTCTCTGGGAAAGAAGGCAGAAGCTCAATATAAAGAAAAAAAGTAACACTTAGAAAAAATATGATACAAAAATACTCAAAAAAGGATATTAAAAAATACAAAATAACACCTAAAATCCAACAAAACCCTTTAATTTCAATAAGATATTTTTTCTGGCACAACAAATGCCTTATATAGGGCACAACAATAATAAGATTGACAAAAATAATAATAAGTTAATCGTCAATGTTGTATTCTCAAAGAAAAATAAAAAAATGAGAATTCTCTAGCTGCTAATAATAAAAATAAATGACAGCAGCTAGGGGTAAGAAAAATTGCTTTGGATAATTGATTTTTTTTGATATGACAGCCTTACATAGGCAATGAAAACACTGTAAAAATAAAAATAAAATTTGAGTAGAACTGCACCAGCAGCACCAACTTTGTTTTCGGCATTAATATCTTCATCTATCCAAAGCGATTATTTTGTTTTCTTTTTATCCCTTCTTTACTCTTCGTGTAAAAAAATATTTTTAGGTGTAGAATAAGTACCTTCTTTAAAATTAAATAATTTGTGTCCCAATGCTAACAAGCTTCAAACTTTTACTCAGAAAACTCGTAACCATTTTTTCTATAAAAAACACTTTGACGAGCTACCCTCTATTAATCAGCAGATCCTATCATTCTTTATCTAGAAGCAACCTCAGTCCTAATGCGGTCAAAGTATTATATCGTCTTAAAAACTCAGGATTTGAAGCCTTCCTTGTCGGCGGTTGCATTAGAGACCATCTTATTGGTGTCGCCCCTAAAGACTTTGATGTTGTTACTGACGCTACACCTGAAGAAGTACATCGTATATTCTCAAACTCTCGCCTAATTGGTCGTCGCTTTCGTCTAGTTCACGTTACTTTCGGTCGTGAAATCATTGAAGTGTCGACATTTAGAGCCTCAAACGAAATTGAGACAGACGAAGACATTACTCATTCAGCCCATGGTATGATTCTTAGAGATAATATTTTTGGCAATATTGAGCAAGATGCTGAACGCCGAGATTTCACTTTCAATACTTTATATTACAACATTGCCGATTTCAGTATCCATGATTATTGTGGTGGTCTTAAAGATATAGAACAACGAAAAGTCCGAATTATAGGAGACCCCAAACGACGTTATAAAGAAGACCCAGTACGTATGTTACGAGCCATTCGTTTTGCCGCAAAGCTGGATTTTGAAATAGACAGTGCGACTGCGGCTCCTATTAAAGAAATGGCTCATTTACTTGACCATATCCCACCAGCCAGATTATTTGAAGAGGTATTGAAACTGCTCGGTAGTGGTAACGGAGTAAAAACTTACCACTTATTACGTCAATATGGCTTATTCCGCTATTTATTTCCTGAAACCAATGCTTTATTGAATGGTGGTTGGACAGCAAGCGAAACAGACCCTGAAACGTTTATATTACAAGGTTTACAAAACACGGATCAACGTATCTCTGAAGGGAAAACAACGGCTCCCTATTTCCTCTATGCGGTTATACTTTGGCCAAAAGTGCTGTTTCGTCATGAAGAATTTTTAGCTCAAGGGCTGCCCGCTACGCCAGCATTACACCAAGCGGCATCACTCGTGTTAGATAATCAAGTCGCGGCGACCTCAATCCCTCGTCGTCTTTCTACGCCAATACGTGAGATTTGGGATTTGCAATTTCGTTTGCCAAAACGTTTTGGCAAACGCGCCTTTATCTTAGAGCAACATCCTCGTTTTCGTGCTGCATTTGATTTTATTCTGATTCGTGAAGCCTGTGGCTTGAAAAGTGGTGGTTTAGGAACATGGTGGCAAGCTTTCCAAGATGCGAACGAAAAACAGCGTCGTGAATTGATCAATAGTATTGATAAATTCAAAGGTGAGAAAAAAACGAGCGCACGTCGTCGCCCAAAGCGTAACCAAAACAGCACACAGCCAGTAGAAGAATCTGCTGAAAAAAACACAGGAAAAGTGGATGAATGATGTATATATTGGACTTGGCAGTAATCTTCACTCTCCTATAGATCAGCTTAATCAGGCTGCTGATCATTTAACAAATTTGCCCTTTATACACGATTTTATTATTTCCCCTTTTTATAAAAGCAATCCTGTAGGCCCTCAAGATCAACCTGATTTTGTTAACGCGGTTGCATTTTTTAAAACGGATTTTGAAGCACTGGCTATTCTTGATACACTGCAGCAGATTGAACACATCCAAAATCGTGTTAGAGAATATCGTTGGGGGCCAAGAACTATTGATCTTGATATATTGCTCTACAATGATGAACGTATCGACTTAACAAGACTCACTGTTCCTCACCCTTTTATGCTCGAACGTGGATTTGTTATAAAACCAATGTCAGACCTAGCGCCCGACTTACGTTTAAGCAATGGTCAAACAGTTGAGCAACATCTACAGCAAATCGACACATCTGATCTTGCGTTAATTTAATTAAATTTAACGTTTCCAAATTAAATGTTTTCTGATTTAAACAGACACTTGAAGAAGGCAATACCATGTACGCTGATACTTCTACTCAAAAAATAACTCGCCCTATAACAATCAGTTATTTGCAAAAAGCTAAAGAGCAAGGAGAAAAATTCACTTGTTTAACAAGCTACGATGCAACATTTGCTCATGCTATGAATATGGCGGGAGTAGAAGTGATTTTGATTGGTGATTCACTTGGCATGGTTATTCAAGGTCAAGACAGCACGCTCCCCGTTTCTATTGAAGACATGTGTTACCACATAGCGGCCGTTAAACGTGGCAATACCAACTCGTTACTTATGGCCGATATGCCTTTTATGAGTTATAGCAAGCCAGAAAAAGCGCTAGATAATGCGGCTAAACTTATGCAAGCAGGCGCTAACATGGTGAAACTAGAAGGTGGGGAATGGTTATGCGATACCGTACGCCTACTATCTCAACGAGGTATTCCTGTTTGTGGGCACCTCGGCCTTACGCCTCAAGCAGTACACAAACTGGGTGGTTATAAGGTCCAAGGTAGAGGTATTGATGCGGCTGAAAAAATCAAACAAGAATCATTGGCGTTAGCAGAAGCCGGCGCTGATCTTATATTATACGAGTGCATTCCTAGCGCACTAGGTAAAGACATCACTGAGAGCATTTCTATACCAACCATTGGCATTGGCGCTGGTATTCATACCGACGGGCAAGTGTTAGTTATGCACGATATGCTTGGAGTTAATTTAGGAAAACCAGCACGTTTTGTTAAAAATTACCTTACTCAAGGCCGATCAATTCAAGAAGCCTTTGAGTCTTATGTAGAAGAAGTAAAACAGCAAAAATTCCCCACTACCGAGCATAGTTTCGAATAAATGAAGACATTTAACACAATAAAAGAACTTAGAGCGGCTCTTAAAATAGAGAGACTTCAAGACAAACAGATTGCTCTTGTGCCTACAATGGGTAATTTACACGACGGCCATATGCAACTTATCCGCCGGGCTAATAAAGAAGCGGATGTTGTGGTTGCCTCAATCTTTGTTAACCCTATGCAATTTTCTGAAAATGAAGACTTGGAACGTTACCCAAAAACGTTACGCGAAGATCAGGCGCTATTAGAGAAAAATGGCTGTCACTATTTATTCGCACCAGATGCCTTAGAAATGTACCCCGATGGGCGTCGTAGTCAAACTCAGATAGAAGTATCAAAGATTTCAAATATCTTATGTGGTGCAAGCCGTCCTGGTCATTTTATCGGTGTAGCGACTGTAGTCACTAAATTTTTCAACATAGTACAGCCTGATAGTGCAATTTTTGGCGCCAAAGATTTTCAACAATTGATGGTCATCAAAGACATGGCGAGGGATTTAAGTTCGAATATTCGCATTATTGACGAAGACATTGCCAGAGCAGAAGATGGATTAGCCTTAAGCTCACGTAACGGCTACCTTTCTACAGAAGAAAGACGCCTTGCACCTACATTATACAAAACACTGCTCTGGGCAAAAGATAAGCTGCAAACGAAACAATACACACACACACAAATTAGCGAGCAAGCACAACAGCAACTTGAAAAAGCAGGCTTTACACGTGATTATTTTGAAATACGTTCACGTTCTAGCTTATTACCGCCTACAAACGACGAAGTCGAATTAGTTATTCTTGTTGCAACCTATTTAGGCAAGGCTCGTTTAATCGATAATATGCAAGTTAATTTATAAAAATGCATTACTTCACACTGCATAACAAGGCGAAGATAGTTCTCAAAGCACAATAGTTATCTAAATAACGTCTCTATAAAAATAGTAACAACCTTATCTCGGGAGTATCATTATGAGTTCACCAATTAATTTATCCGCTTGGCAAGCATTACAAGCACATCAACAGGAACTAACAAGCACAAGTATTGCATCTCTATTTGAACAAGATTCAGACCGCATGCAAACATTCACTTGTTCTGGTGCTGCATGGAAGTTGGATTTCTCCAAAAACAAAGCAACGAATAAAACACTTTCTTTATTAATTCAACTTGCCAAAGAAGCGGGTTTGGAACAAGCAACTAAAGATATGTTTAATGGCGTTGCTATCAACAACACTGAAAACAGAGCCGTTTTACATACAGCACTTAGAGCAAGCCATAAGCAAGACACGTTAATGATAGAAGGCAAAAACATACTTGCTGAAGTCCGCTCAACACTGAAGAAAATGGAAGGTTTTGTCGCTCAACTAAACAGTGGCGAGTGGAAAGGCTACAGTGGCAAGACCATTACTGATGTTGTATCTATTGGTATCGGTGGTTCTTACCTTGGGCCAAAAGTCGTTACAGAAGCGCTAACACCATACGCACAAGACAACATAAAGGTGCACTTTGTTGCCAATATCGACGGTTCCGACATTATCGGAAAGCTGAAACAGCTGAACCCAGAATCCACAGTTTTTGTAATCTCTTCTAAAACTTTCGGCACCTTAGAAACCCTTTCTAACGCCAATGCAGCACGTGACTGGTTCCTCAGTAATGGCGGCTCGAAAGACACAGTAAGCAAACACTTCGCCGCCGTTAGTTCAAACATAGAAAAAGCCATTGCCTTTGGCATGACAGAAGATAACATTTTTCCTATGTGGGACTGGGTCGGCGGGCGTTATTCATTATGGTCTGCCATTGGTTTACCGATTGCGATTGCCCTTGGTATGGATAACTTCTATCAGTTATTAGACGGTGCTTACCAAATGGATGAGCATTTTCAAAACACTCCGTTTGAACAGAATCTACCTGTTATCATGGGCGTTCTTGGCGTTTGGTATACTAATTTTTACAATGCCCAATCACATGCACTTATTCCCTATGATCATTACTTACGAGCATTACCCGCTCATATTCAACAACTTGATATGGAAAGTAACGGTAAGAGTCGTTTGTTCAATGGAGAAAAAGTGACTGTTGAAACGGGCCCTATTATCTGGGGTGGTGCTGGCACTAATGGCCAACATGCTTATCATCAGCTTTTGCATCAAGGCACACGCCTAGTACCCATTGATTTCATAGCACCACTACAAACTCACAATCCGATTGGCGATCATCACGCACAGCTCTTTGCTAATTGTCTTAGTCAGTCTCAAGCATTAATGGTCGGTAAAACGCTCTCTCAAGCAGAGGAAGAGCTACAAAAGGCAGGGTTAAAAACAAGTGACATCGCTAAAATAGCGCCTCATAAAATCATTGATGGTGATAAGCCTAGTAACACTCTACTCACGGACAAAATGACACCAGCGTCTGTTGGAGCACTCATAGCTTTGTACGAACACAAAACCTTCGTACAAGGCACGATTTGGGGGATTAACTCTTTTGATCAATGGGGTGTAGAACTCGGAAAAGTGCTAGGCACAGACATATACGAACGTCTAGTAACCGATACCAACAATGATCATCTTGATGCGTCAACCAAAGCCTTGATCCAAACTTTTAAAAGCAATAAAGTTTAGTAATATTCACCATTAATCGTTTAAATAAAAACCTAACATGATTCAAATAATAGATTATCGTCTAAAAGACACGTTTAAATTCAGTATTCAACTTTGCTTACTTTCTCTCTTTTTGTCATATGTTATCGCTGCTAGGTATTTTCAATATGCGCCTCTGCCTAATGACTCACTTGGGATAACCTACTTAGCGCTAGCCTATGTAGGGCATTTTGGGTTTCTAACGCTTTGTTTATGGCTTTTTGTCATCGTTCCTATTGTCTTAATTATTCCAAACTATAGGCTAGCCAATACTCTCATAACAATTGTTATAGGGGCGGCACTATGTGTACTCGCGCTTGATACTAGTATTTTTCAACAATATCGCTTTCATTTAAGTTTATTCATATTGAATTTAATTGCTAATGATACAAATAATGAAATCTTTGAATTTAGCCTAGAGACAAGAGTCATTGTATTAGCCATTATCGCTATTTTATTTTCTGTCTTATTTTATATAGCCAATCGTTTATGGCGTACTAAATCTGACTCGCTCTTTATATCAGCCAAAAGAGTATTTGGTGTCACTATAGGGTTGTATCTCTGCGCTCACTTATTACATGTCTGGGCTGATGCTCAATATATAACGTCCACAACAAAATATAATCAATATTTACCTGCCTATTATCCAGCTACGGCATATCGATTTATGGATAAACATGGTTGGTTAAATGAAGAGGCACAAATTGTAAATAAAGCACTAAAAGTTAATGCAAAAAAAACAAACATAAATTATCCATTACAACCTCTGGAGTTTGGTGAATCAGCAAAAAATTATAATATTATGATGATTGTTGTTGATTCGTGGCGTGCAGATGAGATGAATAGTTTAACTTCGCCTAACATATTTAAGTTTTCTCAAAATTCCTTACGCTATAACGATCACCATAGTGGTAGTAATGCTACTCGATCTGGAATCTTCTCCCTCTTCTATGGCTTACCGGGCGTGTATTGGGAAGCCATGATGGCCAACCAGCAATCTCCTGTCTTCATGGATACATTACAGAAGTTTGATTACGGACTTGGTATTTTTTCTAGCGCAAATCTAATCAACCCCGAGTTCGATCGCACTGTTTTTGCTAATGTTGAAAACTTAAGAAAAAACTCAACCGGTAAGTCGCCTGCTGAAAGAGATGAAACCATCACTAAAGAGTGGCTAGCATGGCTAAACAATCACACTAAATCTGATAAG
>Ga0308007_10000855_pt1 | contig 13595 bp, 16 predicted proteins | sample Neamet71_FD_203152 | JGI IMG/M metagenome (GOLD analysis project Ga0308007, IMG submission 203152) | Marine microbial communities from water near the shore, Antarctic Ocean - #71 | ecosystem: Environmental > Aquatic > Marine > Unclassified | place: Southern Ocean | collected 2014-06-07
TGTATTTGATAGAAATTAGCCGGTAACTGTTTGTAACTGCTGATCTCATTTCTGATGATATCGGTGATGACTTCTTCGTGAGTAGGGCCTAGGCAAAACTCACGATCATGCCGATCTTTAATTCGTAACAATTCGGGTCCAAACTGCCCCCAACGACCAGACTCGGCCCACAGATCAGCAGGCTGAACTACTGGCATTAACATTTCCAAGGCCCCAGACCGGTCCATTTCTTCTCTGACGATAGATTCAACTTTTCTAAACACTCTCAACCCAAGTGGCATCCAAGAATAGAGGCCAGAAGCTACTTTGCGAATCATACCGGCACGGAGCATTAGTTTATGGCTAATAACTTCAGCATCTGCGGGTGAGTCTTTCTTAGTGGTTATTAAATATTGGCTGGCGCGCATGGTTTCTCTTAAATGTTTGCTGGTGACTAATGGTATCATTTTACGGTGCAGAATCATCGCGGTATACAGTAAAGCAGTCTAAGGATGAAAAATGTTTGAATTACACCCAACGCTTGATGCGGATACGGTAAGAATAGGGGAGTTACCACTCTCGCTATTGCTGCTAAGTAAAGACGCTAATTACCCTTGGTTTATATTGGTTCCAAAAAGAGTTGGTGTTAAAGAGATTTACGAGCTCTCGGCTAATGATCGTCAGGAACTTATGCATGAGTCTCATTGCCTGTCAAAGGCGCTGGTTAGCCTGTTTAGTCCCCACAAACTCAATATAGCGACGATCGGAAATATGGTGCCTCAGCTACATATGCACCATATTTGTAGATTCCGTAATGACATCTGCTGGCCAAAGCCAGTCTGGGGTCAAGCTCACGCGAGTGCTTACCCAAAAGCTCAAGCCGCAACTGTCATCTCAAATTTGAGAAATCAAGTGGCGCTTTGTGGCTTAGTCTTCATCTAATTAAATTAGAGATCATTAAGTATTCGAATAAAAGCTAGTGGAGTACTGGTTGCTTTCTCGTCTGACCATTTGCCACAAGCGATTTTAATATATTAAATCGTCTCAAGGTTTTGGCTGATTCAGCGCTAAAGTGAATAGCTTTACCAATAATTCTTCAAATTTTTCTAACGTTATGTTTCCGTATATAATCTGAATGATAAATGTCATTCTCACAGAGGCACGGCTGATGTATACTTCGCCGCCTTTTTGGAGGGCTTACTGAGCCTGATTAGAAGTTAATTAATTACGAGGTTGGATTTCAGGTCATGCCCATTTATGAATATCTCTGTAAATCATGCGAGCATAAGATGGAGGCCTTGCAAAAAATGAGTGATGAACCGCTCGTGAATTGCCCAAATTGCTTTAAGGCTGAGCTAAAAAAACAAATATCAGCAGCCGGATTTAGGTTGAGTGGAACCGGTTGGTATGAGACTGATTTTAAAAGTGGAAAGAAGAAAAATATAAGTGGTGATCAGTCGTCAGACTCGGGCAGTTCGACTGTAAGCTCCAAAAGTGAAAAAAGCGGTACTGATAAGAGCAGTGCTACGTCAAGCGTAACCTCCGGTTCGCAATAAACTTTACTAGCAGGAATGAAATAATAATGGATCGATCAATCTATTGCGGATTAGTGAGAAGTTCTCATATTGATGAAGAGATTACGCTTTGCGGCTGGGTAGACCGTCGCCGCGATCATGGTGGTGTTATCTTTCTTGATTTACGTGACCGTGAAGGGATTGTACAGGTTGTTTTTGACTCAGACGCTGGGAAGTTTTTCGACCTTGCCGACAGTGTTCGATCGGAATATGTGCTAAAAGTTACCGGAAAGGTTCGCTCACGCAGTGATGCAACGGTTAATTCGAATATGGCCACTGGTGAAATCGAGGTTTACGGTACTGAGTTAGAACTTCTTAATAGCGCTCTAACACCGCCTTTTCAGCTTGATGACCACATCACGGTCGGCGAAGATGTGCGACTTAAATATCGCTACATGGATTTGCGTCGCACGGAAATGCAAAACAGTTTGCGTTTTCGGTCCAAGATAACCTCATCAATTCGTAATTATTTGGTAAATGATGGGTTTTTGGATATCGAAACACCCATTATGACCAGGGCAACGCCTGAAGGGGCTCGAGACTATTTGATTCCCTCACGTACTCATGCCGGTCAATTCTTTGCCATGCCCCAATCACCACAGCTTTTTAAGCAAATGTTAATGGTGGCTGGTTTTGATCGTTATTATCAGATTGCTAAGTGTTTCCGTGATGAAGACCTTAGGGCCGATCGTCAGCCAGAATTCACGCAAATCGATATCGAAGCATCGTTTATTGATGAAGAAGATATTATGTCTACCTCCGAGACCATGATGACTCAGATCTTCGCCGAGCATATGGGTGTTGAGTTCCAGTCGTTCCCACGCATGACCTATGCAGACGCTATGGATCGGTTTGGGTCAGACAAGCCGGACTTGCGGATACCTCTAGAGTTGGTTGAAATTAAAGACTTGCTAAAAGATATAGAATTTAAGGTATTTGCAGGACCAGCTAATGACCCAGCATGCAGGGTCGCGGCACTAAAAGTTCCTGGCGGAGCTGAGATATCGCGAAAAAAGATAGACGATTACACTAAATTTGTCAGTATTTATGGTGCTAAAGGCCTCGCTTGGATAAAAGTTAATGCCATTGAAGATGGAATTGATGGTTTGCAGTCACCGATTATTAAGTTCCTTGGTGATAAAGTGACGTTAAATGTCATGGAGCGATTGAATGCTAAAAACGGCGACATCATATTCTTTGGGGCTGACAAATCATCAGTAGTCTCGGAGGCTTTAGGTGCGTTGCGATGTAAGGTCGGTGAAGATCTGAACCTGTATACGTCTAAATGGGCTCCTATGTGGGTGATTGACTTCCCTATGTTCGAAGCCACGGATAATGGCGGTTTAACGCCATTGCACCACCCCTTTACCGCACCTTCATGTTCTATGGAAGAGCTCCAGTCAGATCCGGCTAATGCTCTGTCTAGAGCTTACGATATGGTTCTTAATGGTGTCGAATTGGGCGGTGGTTCGATACGTATTCATGACCAAAAAATGCAAGCAGTTGTCTTTGAAGTATTAGGGATCGATGAGGCAGAACAGCAAGAAAAGTTTGGATTTTTACTTGATGCTCTAAAATTTGGTGCTCCTCCTCATGGTGGTGTCGCCTTTGGTCTTGATCGATTAATTATGCTAATGGTGGGCGCGGATTCGATTCGAGATGTTATCGCTTTCCCGAAGACTCAGTCTGCAGCATGTTTGTTAACCAATGCGCCAGGTAGTGTAGATGCGGCGCAGTTGCGTGAGTTGAATATACGCTTGCGCAAACAAGAAGATTAAGGCGCTAGGTAACTAATGGCAGGCCATAGTAAATGGGCCAATATAAAGCACCGCAAGGCGGCTCAAGATGCTAAGCGAGGAAAGGTATTTACAAAGGTTATTCGTGAGTTAGTCGTGGCTGCGAAAGCTGGAGGCCCGAATCCAGAAGATAATCCGCGCCTTAGGGCTGCGGTGGATAAAGCGCTCGGTTCCAATATGAAGCGAGATACTGTCGACAAGGCTATCGCCAGGGGTGCAGGGGCAGGTGAGGGAGATAATTATGACGAGATCACCTATGAGGGTTATGCCACCGGTGGTGTCGCAGTGTTGGTAGAGTGCATGACAGATAATCGCAACCGTACCGTTGGCGATGTAAGGCACGGTTTTAGTAAGCGTGGTGGTAATTTAGGCACTGATGGCTCGGTCGCCTATTTGTTTAGGCGTATTGGACAGCTTAGCTATGACCCAGGTGTCGACCAAGATAGATTAATGGATGCGGCTCTAGAGGCCGGCGCTGAGGACCTAAACTCACATGAAGACGGTTCTGTCGATATTGAGGCGAGTTGGGAAGAATTTTTAAATGTTAAAGAGGCGCTGATTGCAGGGGGTTTTGTACCCGCTCACGCCGAGCTGACAATGGTAGCTGATACCACTGTGCCTCTAGATAAGGACGGCGCAGAGAAGTTGCTAGGGCTTATTGATGCTCTAGAAGATTTAGATGACGTACAACATGTGTACACCAACGCTGAAATTTCGAGCGAGATACTGGTGCAGCTTGATGAGTAAAGTATGTTCAGGCGACCAAAGATTTTAAATAAAGCAGTAGTGTTAGTAAGTGGTAGGTGTAAGAAGAAATGGTCGTTGATGTTTGGCGACTTTAAATGCTCAAACGAGTAATCATTAAACGAGGAAGTACCGATGAAAGTTATAAAAAAGACGAAAGATTATGTTGTTTATCAGAAGAGTTCTGGGCGCTATGCTGTAAAAGACGCTAACAGAAACTGGGTCAATGCCGACGAAAAAATAAAGATTCTGTTGGGTGAAGGTTTAATTAAAGCCGTGATGCCTGCTGCGCCTGTTGTTGAAGAAGCGCCAGTAGAAGAAGTCGCTGCTGTTGAAGAGGCTCCTGTAGTTGAAGAGGCTCCTGCTGCTGAAGAAGCGCCAGCAGAGGAAGTCACTGCTGTTGAAGAGGCTCCTGTAGTTGAAGAGGCTCCTGCTGCTGAAGAAGCGCCAGTAGAAGAAGTCGCTGCTGTTGAAGAGGCTCCTGCTGCTGAAGAAGCGCCAGCAGAAGAGGTCGCTGCTGTTGAAGAGACTCCTGTAGTTGAAGAGGCTCCTGCTGCTGAAGAAGCGCCAGCAGAGGAAGTCGCTGCTGTTGAAGAGGCTCCTGTAGTTGAAGAAGCACCTAAGGCCAAAGCAGCACCAAAAGCTAAGGCAGCGCCAAAAGCTAAGGCAGCGCCAAAAGCTAAGGCAGCGCCAAAAGCTAAAGCAGCGCCAAAAGCTAAAGCAGCGCCAAAAGCTAAAGCAGCGCCAAAAGCTAAACCTGCTAAGAAAACTGACGACTAAACAATCAGTTGTCATTAGTGCGTTACTAAAAGCCCTCTGGATTATGTCCTGGGGGCTTTTTATTAGTTGACTCTATCTCGTTGGGTTGCAACACTCACATAACAGTTGCCGACAAGATTAATAATGACTCGAATTTTAGGAATAGATCCAGGATCACGCCGCACCGGTTATGGGGTAATTGACGTTGAGAGTGGAAAACTAAAATATGTCACTAGCGGTATTATCAGGTTACCCGAAAAGTCACTTCCTGATCGATTGAAAATAATTTTTGACGGTGTCAGCCAAATAATCAGTGAATACACTCCAGAGCTGATGGCAATTGAAGATGTATTTTTCGCTAAGGACCCGAGAGCGGCACTGAAACTGGGGCAGGCTCGAGGAGCAGCCATTGTGGCAGGGGTAAATGCGGATCTAAAAGTTGGAGAGTATTCGGCTCGAAGCGTAAAGCAAGCGGTGGTAGGTACCGGTGCAGCCGATAAAAAACAAGTGCAAATGATGGTTACCCAGCTATTGAAATTACCTCAAGCACCTTCTGAAGATGCTGCTGATGCGCTGGCTGTGGCCATCTGCCATAGTCACAGCATGCGGACTCTGGCAGTACTTTCAGATAGTGGCGTAACTGGCTTTGCTAGAGGCAGGCTTAAATAAAATGCAGCTATCAATAGAAGAGATTTATACAATATGATCGGACAAATCAAGGGCATTATCATTGCAAAACAAGCGCCTGATCTTTTGATTGATGTGCAAGGTATAGGATATGAGGTGCTTGTGTCTTTAGGGACCTTTTTTGATACCCCAGAAATAGGTGGTGCAGTTACTTTACACACGCATTTTGTAGTCCGTGAAGATGCCCAGCTTCTGTTCGGGTTTATCACCCTAGAAGAGCGAACCCTATTTCGACAGTTGATTAAGGTCAATGGTGTTGGTCCTAAGATGGCGTTGGCAATCCTTTCGGGAATGTCCGCAAATGAATTTGCACATGCAGTGCATAACAACGACCTTGCAACTTTGGTCAAATTGCCAGGGGTAGGTAAAAAAACGGCTGAACGCTTAGTTATCGAAATGCGTGACAAAATTGATGATGCACAGCTTAAAGAGCCTGCTAGTGGTGCCATTGGTGCGCTTATGGGCATCCAGCAAGAGGCTGAAAGTGCCTTGACTGCACTTGGCTATAAGCCTCAGGACGCTGCCAAGATGGTTAGTCGAGTGTCTGATGAAGGAAGCACTAGTGCAGAACAGTTGATCAGGCGCGCACTAAAAAATATGGTGTCGCGATAGTCTTAGGTCGGGCGTAAATAGAGGGGATTAAGTCGCTCTCCTAGTGAAAAACTAACAGCACCACTGTATGCTTGTAGCTAAACTTGAGACCCTACCCAATGATAGAGCCTGATCGCCTTATTTCACCTGATATTTCTGCTTCTGAAGAGCGCTATGATCGTGCTTTACGGCCGGTTACTTTGGCCGAATACGTAGGCCAGCCAGTGGTAAAAGAACAGCTGGAAATATTCATAGAGGCAGCTCGCAGGCGTTCGGAACCCCTTGACCATACGTTGGTCTTTGGACCGCCAGGATTGGGTAAAACCACCTTGGCGCATATCATCGCCCATGAAATGCAGGTTGACCTCAAAACTACCTCAGGCCCTGTTTTGGAAAAAGCGGGCGACCTTGCCGCACTACTGACTAACCTCGAGTCAGGCGACGTTTTATTTATCGACGAAATTCACCGATTGAGTCCAGTGGTCGAGGAAATCCTTTATCCCGCCCTAGAAGACTATCAGTTGGATATAGTGATAGGAGAGGGGCCTGCTGCGCGCTCAATAAAGCTAGATTTACCGCCTTTTACACTAGTCGGCGCCACTACTCGTGCTGGTTTGTTGACCTCTCCTTTGAGAGATAGATTTGGTATCGTACAAAGGCTTGAGTTTTACTCGGAAGAAGACCTTGGCAGCATCGTTAAGCGAGCCAGTGGAATCACTAACGTTAAAATAGATGATCAGGGCGCGCGCGAGATTGCTTGCCGGGCACGTGGCACGCCTCGCATTGCAAATCGGCTGTTGCGCAGAGTCCGTGACTACGCAGAAGTGAAGGGCGACGGGACAATTACTCAGTCGGTCGCGGATGCCGCTTTGAATATGCTAAATGTTGATAAAAGTGGGTTTGACCACCTCGACCGCCATTTACTGCTGACCCTAATGGAGAAGTTTGATGGCGGGCCGGTAGGGGTTGATAGCCTTGCCGCAGCGCTCAGTGAAGAGCGAGGTACAATAGAGGATGTCATTGAACCCTATTTAATTCAGCAGGGTTATTTGATGAGGACGTCACGTGGGCGAATGGCGACACGAATGGCCTACGAGCATTTCGGTCTTAAAAGTCCTAAACGAATTCAGCAGCAGATGGATCTCAGCGATGACTGAATTTAGTGTGCCAATGCGTGTCTATATTGAAGATACTGACGCAGGAGGTATCGTTTATTATGCCAATTACCTTAAATTCATGGAGCGCGCTAGAACCGAGTACATGCGTAGCCTTGGTTACGGGAAGGTCGCGCTGTTTGATGGCTTGCAGTTGGTTGTCCACGATCTGCAATTAAAGTATCACAAACCGGCAGTGCTGGATGATGAAATTATTGTATCGGCAAAGCTAACAGGTGTGACAAGAGTGACATTCTCAATGTCTCAAACTGTGTACCTTGGAGATCAATTACTTGTTGAAGGATCGGTCAGGGTAGCTTGCATTAACGCTGACACCAAACGTCCCAAGGCAGTACCCAAGGAAATGTTCGAACACCTCACTAGCCAGATTGGAGTTTAGACCCGTGAATGAAGAAAATTTATCGATACTTGCGTTAATAATGAATGCTAGCGTGCTAGTCCAAGCTGTGATGCTGATACTTTTAATCGCTTCAGTGATGTCATGGGTAATGATAGTGCAACGTGGGCTCTTCCTAGGTAATGCACAGACTAGTTTTAGAACGTTTGAAGACACTTTTTGGTCGGGCGTCGACCTGTCTGATTACTATCATGAACTCACAGAGAAAGCTAAAGAGGAAGGTGTGACTGATGGTATTGAAAACGTGTTTCGTGCTGGTTTTAGAGAGTTTAGCCGGCTATCTCAGTCCGATAAAACTGATCCTGATGCCGTCATGGAAGGGACAGACCGAGCTATGCGTGTTGCATTGTCTCGAGAGGATGAAAAGTTAAGCGTGAATTTGCCGTTCTTGGCCAGCGTGGCTTCAGTCAGCCCTTACATTGGGTTGTTCGGCACGGTTTGGGGCATTATGAATTCATTTCGGGGTCTTGCGATGGTTCAGCAGGCCACGCTGGCAACGGTTGCACCCGGTATTTCTGAGGCGCTGATTGCTACGGCGATGGGCCTTTTTGCAGCCATTCCAGCTGTTATTGCCTACAACCGCTATGCAGCGAAGGTTGAGGCGCTTAATAGTAGCTATGAGACTTTCTCTGATGAGTTTTCGAGTATTTTGCATCGTCAGGTCCATTCGCGATAGCAAACATCTACTTTAGGAGGCTAGGTTGTTAAAGCGCAAAAGAGTAAAACGTAAATTAGTCGCAGAAATTAATGTGGTGCCCTACATTGACGTAACTCTAGTGCTATTGGTTGTTTTTATGATTACCGCTCCGCTTTTAATGCAGGGGGTCAAGGTTGAATTACCTACGGCTAATTCAGCGCCTATGGATACAAAAGACCAAGAGCCCTTTATTGTGTCTATTAAAAGTGACGGCAGTTATTGGGTAGATCAAAAGGGTAATAATGTAGCAACATCTCTAGCTGATGTTAAAGATCGTGTGGCTAAAATTCTTCGCCAGCGACCGCAAACCCCGGTGCTTGTATGGGGCGATGCCAATGTAGACTATGGCTCTGTGGTGACCCTAATGAGTGAGTTACAGTTAGCAGGAGCGCCTTCTGTAGGTCTCGTGACAGAGCCTCCTCGACAGTAATATGAGAGATTCCCTCAGCTATGGCATAGGCATTCTGTTTAGCTTAACTGTTCACGGGATGGTTTTGTGGGTGCTGGTGGTTGGATGGCAGCCGGCAACGGAGCGGATAGTGATTCAGCCTCAGTATATTGAGGCCAAATTAGTTGAGTTGGCCCCTAAGAAAAAAGCGGTGAAAAAGCCCAAAAAGCCTTCTGATAACACGGCACAGAAAAAACGAGAAAAACAAAAGCGTCTTGAAAACGAAAAGCGAAAAGCGCAGGCCCTTAAGGCGCGTAGACTCAAGGCACAAAATAAGCGCAAAGAACAAGAGCGTTTGGCGGCGGAAGAACGCGCAGATGCGGAGAAAAAGCGTTTAGAAGAAGCAGAATTACAGAGACAACTGATCGAAGCCGAGTTTGCAGAGGCTATTGCAGCAGAGCAGGGTTTAATTAATGCGCAAGAGGATGAAATAGCCGCCAATAGTTATCGTCAGCTAATTCAGCGGAGATTGTCAGAGAACTGGAACCGTCCGCCCAGCGCACGTCGAGAGATGGAAACTACGATAAGACTGCAGCTTGTGCCCACCGGACGTATCGTCGGGGTTACCGTCTTGAAGTCAAGTGGAGACGCCGCTTTTGACCGATCAGTCGAGCAGGCAGCATTTAAGACAGATCAGTTTGTTGAGCTACAAAATATGTCACCGGTTTTGTTTGAAAAGAAATTTCGTCAAGTTGATGTGGCTTTTAGTCCCCAAGATCTTAGGTTATAACTCACGGAGCCCCAATGTTATTTAGATCGTTAATCACAACAAAAACCGTCCATAGTATAGCTGTTGCGCTTCTGTTCACGCTTATGCCTGCTGCAGCATGGGGCGAACTCGTCATTCGGGTCACGCAAGGCAATGATAAGCCTACTATGATGGCCGTAGCACCAATATCAACCAATGGCATTCAGGTGTCAGAAGATATCAGCGCCATTGTGGAATCTGACCTTTTACGGAGTGGTTTGTTTAAAATCATCCCGAGACAAAATATGCTGGCTTTTCCGCAAAGTGCTGACGATGTTTACTTTCGAGATTGGCGATTATTAGGAAGTGAGTATTTGGTGGTTGGTGACTTAAAAAACTCTGAAGACAAGTTAGAGTTAAGCTTTACTTTACTTGACGTAACCGCACAAAAAACGGTTTTCAAGCATCGGGTGACAGGCTCAGAGGCTCAGATAAGAGATTTAGCACATCTGGTTAGCGACAAGGTATATAAAGAAATTACCGGTATTCGGGGTGTCTTTAGCACTAGGCTTGCTTACATAACTGCCGAATTAAACGAAAACAAGTTTATCTACAGATTAAACGTCTCAGATTCTGATGGAGCAAGAGAGCAGTTGGTACTCGAGTCGTCGCAGCCCATCATGTCGCCGTCTTGGTCACCAAAAGCAGATGAATTAGCTTATGTTTCGTTTGAAACGGGAAGACCTGCCATATATCGGCAGAGCCTGGTTGGTGGTGAGCGTGAACAGCTGACCAATTTTACGGGTCTCAACGGCGCACCCTCCTGGTCACCTGACGGGAATAAACTAGCGTTGGTCTTATCCAAAGACGGTAATCCAGAGATTTATTTGTTGGATCTTATTTCAAATAAATTATCTCGATTAACGAGACACTTTGCCATTGACACAGAACCAACCTGGACGCCTGACGGGAAAAGCTTACTTTTTACCTCCGATAGGGGAGGTACTCCGCAGATTTACAAATTAACTATTGCATCAAGGGCCGTTGAGCGCATAACATTCAAAGGTAACTACAACGCCAGACCTAGTCTAGCGCCGGATGGTAGGACACTAGTAGTGGTGCACCGCGAATCTAGTGTTTTCCATATTGCGACGCTCGATTTAAAAACTGGGCGTATGCTAGAATTAACAGAAACTAGGCTAGACGAGTCACCGACCGTCGCGCCAAATGGAGCCATGCTTATCTATGCAACAAAGCAGGGAGGTCGTGGTGTTTTATCTGCAGTGTCGCTAGATGCTGGAGTAAAATACTTTCTTCCCGCTAAGATAGGCGATGTTAGAGAACCGGCGTGGTCTCCATTTTTACGTTAGTTTTGAACCAAAATTATTTTAATGTGTAAAAAAACCATAATATAAGGAGCTTTAAATGAATATTTCCGTCACTAAGACAGGCTTGTCAGCACTCTGCCTCTCGTTGGTTCTTGCAGGTTGTAGTTCTGCGCCTGTTGAGGAAACCATGTCCGATATTGAAGATACTACAGTTCAGACCGTGGCGCTTGAGGTGGAAGCTGAGACGACAGTCGTTGAAGAAACTCCAGTAGAGCCGACAACATCTGCTGCGACCGTGTTTTATTTTGATTTCGACAAAGCCCTACTCAAAGCAGAGTCTCGTGCCGCGCTTGTTGAGCATGCTGCTTTTCTGATGGATAATCCTAGATCTGTCCGATTGGAAGGCCATGCCGATGAGAGGGGTACTCGCGAGTACAATATGGCTCTAGGTGAAAGCCGAGGTAATGCTGTAAAGGAGTTCTTGGTTTTGCAAGGTGTTTCTCCTGGCATGATCGAAGTGATCAGCTATGGTGAAGAACAAGCAGCTTCGTTTGGCAGCAGTAATGCTGCGTGGAGTATGAATCGTCGCGTTGAGTTGAAGTAGACTTTCTCCGTTAGAGAGTTGTAGCTTCAAGTACGCTGTTACGACGCGGCTAGGGTTGTGATGGCTCTGGCCGTTTTCGTTTTGAATGAGTAATTAACATTAGTGGACTGTTATGAAATTTAATGTCGGGTTATGTTTAGCGTTACTAGTGTTGCCTGCAAGCTCTCTAGCACAGGACCTAGCGCCCATTGTTGACATGAGTACGTCAGCATCGACAAGCGCGACTGTGGACAAAAGCGTTGAACCCAAGCCCTACGAGCCCAGTGCTGCATCAAAAATGGCTGAGAGGCGCTACGACCTCATGCAAGGGCTTCGTGATGAAGTTAGATTGTTGCGAGGTATGGTTGAAGAATTAAAGTACGAGCTACAGCAAGTGAAACAGCGCCAGTTAGATGATTACTTAGATATTGACCGGCGCCTAGGGTCACAAGCCCTTGATGAAAACAGTGCTGATTTTGGCTCATTAGCAGCCGAACCATTGAATGGTGGACCTTTAGCCCAAGAGGGGATAGATGGATCAATTGATGGTGGGGCCACAGATTTCTCTTCGGCTGTGGACGAAGGTGCTGTTAAAACAGATTATGAGACTGCTTCAAATAAGCTGTTAAAGGGGCGCGATATTGAAGGCGCCGCTATCGCGTTGAAATTGCACTTAGAAAAGTATCCTACCAGCGCCTACACGGCAAACGCTCATTATTGGCTAGGAGAGATTTATCTCTTGCAACGACAAGATGAGTTAGCCCGACAATCATTTACGACGATTGTTGAACAGCACCCGAATCATCCGAAAGTTATGGATTCCAACTTTAAATTGGGCAAGATTTACTTTCAACTTGGTCAGAACAACCTCGCTCGTGGATTTCTTGAGAAGGCCGCTGCTAGTTCCGGTGGTGTAGCCAGTAAAGCGCAGAGCTATCTGGACAAAAACTTTTAAAGAAAGGCCTCTTAATATGTCAAAAAAAGCCGTTGTCCTAGTGTCCGGTGGTCTTGATTCGACCACTGTGCTTGCTCTGGCGATTAGCCAAGGTTACGACTGCTATACCCTGAGTTTCGACTATGGTCAGCGACATTGCTCTGAGTTAAAGGCCGCAAGTCATGTATCCGCCATAATGGGCGTTGCGCAGCACAAAGTTGTTAATTTAGATCTGGGGACGATTGGTGGTTCGGCACTTACTGACCTATCAATCGACATTCCAGAACATGAAACAGCAGGGATCCCCGTAACTTACGTGCCTGCCCGGAATACCGTTTTTCTCTCCATTGCGCTCGGTTGGGCTGAGGTGCTCGGTGCCAACAAAATATTCCTCGGAGTTAATGCCGTGGACTACTCTGGTTATCCAGATTGTCGACCAGAATATATCAGCAGCTTTGAGGCCATGGCTAATCTTGCAACAAGAGCTGGGGTTGAAGGTAACCGCCTATCGATTGAGGCGCCGTTGATTGATCTTACTAAAGCCCAAATTATTAAAGAGGGCCTTGCCTTGGGAGTGGATTATAGCCATACCGTTTCTTGCTATCAGGCAAACGCCGAAGGCCTTGCCTGTGGTAAATGTGATAGCTGTCGACTGCGTATTCAGGGTTTTAACGAGGCAGGTATAAAAGACCCTACCCAATACGAAAATAGTGCTTGAAATTTAGCTTCTGGTCAGTATGATACGCACCTCCTCTGGGGGCCGTTAGCTCAGTTGGTAGAGCAGTTGGCTTTTAACCAATTGGTCCCGCGTTCGAGTCGCGGACGGCCCACCATTTTTACTGTACCTTCAGGTGATATTGCCCACTATTATAGGGCGTTCTGTCACTTATCCCCTCTATATCTAAACGCTAAATTACGTAGTCAAATTCTCCAATGACGTGTCATAGATGATCAGCTTTGTTCTTATTTTATGCCTTACCAATCAGCGACGATTGCGTGCAGACTAATACTGCTGATGAGGCTCCCCATTTAATAGGACTTAATTTATCTGGGTAAATAAAGGGTCTTTGAATCTAATTTGGTATCTCGAGTCGTATTACTTTTGGAACCTGATGACTATTACCCCTTTTTTAGTGCAGGTTTCATTTTTATCTCATGATAAAGAGTAAGCCCCTGCCTTAATCGGTGGGGGCTTTTTTTATGATGTTCAGTCAA
>Ga0308007_10000860_pt1 | contig 13569 bp, 12 predicted proteins | sample Neamet71_FD_203152 | JGI IMG/M metagenome (GOLD analysis project Ga0308007, IMG submission 203152) | Marine microbial communities from water near the shore, Antarctic Ocean - #71 | ecosystem: Environmental > Aquatic > Marine > Unclassified | place: Southern Ocean | collected 2014-06-07
GTTCGTATATAAGCCAATAGGTCATTATTGTTTAATACTATCTGCTTTAACTCCCCCTTCACTAATGCTAATTGCTTTTGTCGCCAGTGAATGAGCTTCCTTATTTTATGTAATAACGATTCTGGATCCAATTCTTGTTGTGCGATCGACAAAGAGAGGTGACGAGCATCGACAGGCAACCAAGGCTCAACATTAGAAAAACCGCCTTGTAGCCCTTTATTCCATACCAGAGGTGTACGACAACCATCACGTCCCTTAAAGACTGGCCATAACGGCTTACCATAAGGGTCTTGAATACGTTCATAAGGCACATCGGCCTCAGGTAAACCTAGCTCTTCTCCTTGATACAAACATACACTACCACGTAACGAGGTAATCAGAGCCATGGTAATCAAGGGATAGGCTTTTTGATCTTCTTCTGCCCCCCAGCGGGTCGCTGAGCGCACGACATCATGATTAGATAATGCCCAGCAAGGCCAACCATCGCCAACAATCTCTTCCATATTTTTCAAAACAGTTCGAATATAGTCAGGAGAGTGAGGCGTATTCAACAAATCAAAAGTATAAGCCATGTGTAACTTATCACCCCCTGACGTATATTCTGCCATCCGCTCTAATGGATAATCATCGCCTATTTCGCCAACCGTTGTACTGCCTGGAAACTCATCCATTAAAATGCGTAAATCTTTAAGAAAATCTAGATTTTCTGGGCGGCTCAAATCATATACATGGCGCTGATAAGTATAAGGATTATCATGAGGTGCACCCATCGTTTTTGGCTCACCCTCAGGTACCGGTGGATTGTCTTCAAGACCTTGGCTATGGAAGAAGAAATTCACCGTATCTAAACGAAAACCATCCACACCTAACTCTAACCAAAAACGCATATTATCTAATTGAGCTTGACGTGCATCTGGATTATGAAAGTTGATATCCGGTTGACTACCCAGAAAATTATGCAGGTAATATTGTAAGCGACGACTATCCCATTGCCATGCGGTACCACCAAAAATAGACAACCAATTATTTGGCGGTGAACCATCCGGTTTTGGATCAGCCCATACAAACCAGTCTGCTTTGTCATTGGTTTTATTTTGGCGGCTTTCTTCAAACCAAGGATGTTGATCTGAGGTATGGCTCAATACCTGATCAATCATAACCTTTAAATCTAATTCATGAGCTCGAGCAACCAGTAATTTAAAATCACTCATATTACCAAAAAGAGGATCAATGTCTCTGTAGTCGCTCACATCATAACCAAAGTCTTTCATTGGTGAAGTAAACACAGGGCAAAGCCAAATTGCATCCACTCCTAACGAGGCAACATAATCGAGTTTTTGAGTAATACCCGCTAAATCGCCAATACCATCTCCATTGGAATCCATGAAGCTACGTGGGTAAATTTGGTAAATAATACCGCCTTTCCACCAATTTAAATCAGAAGACATAAAACACCCTTACAAAAAAAACACTACTTTTTACGACAGTTTTCGACGGCTATTTTTTAGATAGCGATTATTAGATACTTTTTTTCAGGTATCTTTTTTAGATCACTTTTTCAAATGACTTTTTAAATTATTTTTTAAATTATTTTTTTAGATAACTATTACCAGCCGCATCAAATAAATGCATCGCCTCAGGTTTCGCCGTTAAGGCGATAGAGTCACCTCGTTGGTGTGTCCATGTACCGGCAAATTTAGTAATAATTAGCTCTTCACATACCTCAGAGCGAACATAGAGTAGTGTCGACTCACCAAGTGATTCTATAAAAGCAATCTCGCCTGTGATCAATACGTCTTTTGCAGTGAGCTCTGTTATTGATAAATGTTCTGGACGAACACCAAATTGAGCTGGTTTGCCTTGCTCGCTGTCATCCAGTTTCATAGGCACTTTCGCTTTTGCCGCTGAACCTTTTTTCGTCATACCCAGAGTGATTTCTGTGTCTTTGCCTACTGCGGTTATTGTAGCTGGCATAACATTCATGGCCGGAGAACCAATAAACTTAGCAACAAACACATTATCTGGACGTTCATAAAGCTCTAAAGGCGCACCTACTTGTTCAATATTGCCACCTGACAATAAAACGATACGGTCTGCCAAAGTCATTGCTTCAACCTGATCATGAGTTACATAAACCATGGTTGAGTCAGGCATGCTTTCTTTTAAATTCGCTATCTCCATGCGAGTAGCAACCCGTAGAGCAGCATCAAGGTTCGATAGTGGTTCATCAAAGAGGAATATTTTAGGGCTGCGAACAATCGCTCGTCCAATCGCTACTCGCTGTCTTTGTCCGCCAGAAAGCGCTTTTGGTAAACGATCTAGATATGGTGTTAATTGCAGCATCTCAGCGGCTTTTCTTACTTGCTGATCTATTTCTACTTTTTTTACCTTGGCAATCTGCAAACTAAAAGCCATGTTGTCGTAAACACTCATATGAGGATAAAGCGCGTAACTCTGGAACACCATGGCAATGCCACGCAAAGCAGGCGGGATATCATTAACGACTTCACCATCAATTTCTAAGGTACCCGCTGAAATTTCCTCTAATCCAGAGATCATTCTTAACAGTGTAGATTTACCACAACCGGAAGGTCCCACAAAAACAATAAACTCCCCTTTTTTAATATCGAGGTTTATATCGCGCAATACTTCTACTGAATGTGAGTAGATTTTTTTAACATTTGTTAGCTTTAAATCTGCCATTTTTTACCTCAATCTTCTGACTAAATCGATCGATTATGCAGCGCATTTTCCGGCTGCTTTTTAGTCATGTCATGTTGATGATCTGTATGTTCATTTCGTATTTTTTACACGCTTCACATTATTTAACGGAGCCAGATAACAGTCCTCGCACTAAATAGCGCTGTAACCCAAAGAAGACACATAAGGGCACTAAAATCGTGACGAAAGCAGACGCTGTTAAAATCTCCCAATTACCACCGCGCGAACCTAAAAGTTCCCGTAATCGTCCCGTTAGAACAAGCTGATCTTCGTTATTACCTAAAAAAACCATAGCTATTAACAAATCATTCCAAACCCACAAGAATTGAAAAATAGAAAAAGAGGCTAAAGCAGGAAAAGAAAGAGGTAACACAATCTTACGGAAAATATCAAAGTCACTTGCGCCATCAACACGAGCAGATTCAATGATTTCACGAGGTAAACCCGCAATATAGTTACGCAGTAAATAAATCGCCAAAGGCAAACCAAAAGCCGTATGCGCTAACCAAACGCCTATGTAGGTTTTTGAACCAACACCAAAGGTTTCCCCTATTAGGTTATAGGCTTTCAGCAAAGGAATAAGTGACATTTGTAGAGGAACCACTAATAGACCCACTACAGTAACCATTAATAAAGCCCGCCCGGGGAACCTCATCCAAGCAAGTGCATACGCCGCAAAGGCGGCCATCAATATGGGGATCACTGTCGATGGAATAGTCACGGTCAATGAGTTAATAAAGGATTTGCCTAAGCCTTCAGAAGACAATACTTCTTGATAATTTTCGAGTGTAAACCTCGGCGGTATTTGAGCGGTATAAAATATTCTTTGCCCTCGACCCTGAAATACTTCAGGAGAGGTAATAAGATAGTCTCCGTTGTCTTTGACCGTCAGCGTTCTTCCTTTGCTCAAACTTGCTTCATCACCCGCTAAGAAAACATCCGGTTTTAGAGAAGTAAAACCAAAATGAGAGACGACTGCCTCTGCATTATCGAACAAATTGCCCCGAATAATATATTCGCCATTCTCTAATAAAGGTGGGTTAGGTATTCCAGCTCGATACACTATTCTTTGTTCGGAGGTTGATAATGCCGTCCACCAACCAGAAGAAGACAACTGATCCTTATCTCGTATAGAAGAAACAAATAACCCCGCCGTTGGAATAGTCCAGACGATCACTAAAAACAAGACAGATAAATGCACTAACCACGTTAACAATGAACGCTTATGAGGAAGAGTAATCATATTAACGCCCCTCCATTTCAGCATTAGTTCGACGAATATTCCAAACCATAATAGGGACAACCAACAACATAATCACAATAGCAATAACAGCACCACGTCCAGAATCGCCACCGCCTCTAAACATCCAATCAAACATTTGATTGGCTAACACTTGGGTATTCCATTGACCATTGGTCATCGCCAATACAATGTCGAATACCTTCAACACTAGAATCGTAATAGTCGTCCAAACAACCGCTATCGTTCCCCATATCTGAGGCACCATAATGCGGAAAAATATTTGTACGCCATTGGCACCATCTAAGACGGCCGCTTCTAATGTTTCTTCGGGAATACCGCGTAATGCAGCCGATAAAATAACCATAGCAAAGCCAGTTTGAATCCAGATTAAAATCACCATTAAAAAAAAGCTATTCCAAAAGGGAACGGTAATCCAAGCAACAGGCTCACCACCAAAAAAAACCACAACGGCGTTTAATAAACCAATTTGTGAGTCATCACCATTACGAAAATCATAAATAAATTTCCAGATAATGGAGGCACCAATAAAAGAAATAGCCATTGGCATAAAGATAAAACTTTTGGCTATATTGCCCCACCAAATGCGATCCGTCATGGTGGCTATTACCAAACCAAAAAAAGTTGATAATGTCGGCACAACGATTAGCCATAACATATTATTTTTAAAGGATTCAAAGAACTCGGCACTAGCAAACAACCAAGCATAATTATAAAAGCCAACAAACTCTTTACCCGTTCGATCAAAGAAAGACAGACGTATAGAGTCCAGCACAGGAAAAATAAAATAAAAGCCTAACGCCAAAACAGCGGGTCCAACAAATAACCAAGGGCGTATCACATTACACACACGAAGGTTTTTGGCGATCACATCATAAGGTCGGTTTTTTGCGGGAAAACATAAATCTAATAATAAATTAGAACCATAAAAGTAAGCCGCACACCCCAGCACACCAATACACATTACTAACAAAGCAGAAAATAACTGCGCCATAGAGCACCTTTTACATTGTTAAGCGTTCGGTTGAAAAGAAAAACGCATCAAAAAAAATGAGCGAAAGGGTATGATCTAACCCATCGCTCATTCTCTATTTTCTTTTATTTCAAAGCATCCCATGTTTTTTGGATATCTGTAGCCACTTCTTTAGCGGATTTACCACTGGTGTAATCAACCATGCCAGTCCAAAAAGCGCCGGCACCAATTTTACCTGGCATCAGATCTGATCCATCAAAACGGAAGGTCGTTGAGTAACGTAAGATCTCACCTTGCTTCTTAGCCGCTTCAGAAGAGTAAAGGTCGATATTTACTCCTTTATGCGCCGTCAAGAAACTCTGTTGAGCCATCCATAACTCATGAGCAATCGGTGTCAGAATAAAGTCCATAAAGGCCCTAGCACCTTTCGAATCATTGGTAATACCAAGCATGGTACCGCCACCCATTACAGGGCTGCCTAATGGTTTAGACTCATAAGCTGGGAAGTAGAAGAAGTCAGCGTCTATACCCAATTTTGTGCCTTCTGGGAAAAAAGAAGGGATGAAAGACGCTTGACGATGCATGTAGCATTTTGGTGGAGAGGTAAACATGCCTTTAGGGCTGTCACGGAAATCCGTTGCAGCGACAGCACGACTACCACCATCAACATATTTTTCGTTTTTAACAAACCAGCCAAACTCTTCAATAGCCGCTACTATTTTTGGATCATTAAATGGAATTTCATTACTCACCCATTTGTCATATACATCCGCTGGCTGAGTACGTAGTAACAAGTCTTCTACCCAGTCTGTTGCCGGCCAACCTGTCGCTGCACCAGAGCCAATTCCAATACACCAAGGTGTACCTCCATCAGCCGCAATTTTTTTAGTGAGCGATTTCAACTCTTCCATAGTCTCTGGTACATCATAACCCGCATCTTCAAAGTTCTCTGGGGAATACCAAACTAGTGATTTCAAATCAGCACGGTAGAAAATGCCATACAAATCATCTTTATTTTTTTCATTTTTGAAAGTAGCTAAATCAACCCAAGACTCGCCTGCGGCATAATTCTCTTTGACAAAAGAACCAACACTCGATTTTAATGGCGCCATTAGGCCTTTAGAAGCTAAATCGGCTGCCAAACCTGGTTGTGGAAAAATGGAAATATTAGGTGCACTACCAGCTTGAGCATCAATAACTATTTGTTGTTCAAATGAATCCGAGCCAGAATAGTTTACTTTAGCGCCTGTTGCTGCTTCAAAATAATCAACAACATTATCAAAGTAGGCTTTTTCGGGGCCTAACCACGCGCCAAAAACAGACACTGTTTCGCCACTAAGATCAACAGATTTGAGCTTGTTGTAACCATCCCAGTGGAATCGTTTATCTTCATTTGGTGGGAAAATCAAGCTGTCTTCTGTGGCGGCACTCGCCACAAATGAGTTACTTGCAATAACTACAGCGGTCGCTGTGGATAATAGAGAAAATTTCATCATCACTCCTTGAGCAAGCTAACCAGATAATAAAATCTACTTAGTCTGCCCTTATTGTTATTTTTATCAATTTTGAAAGATCAAATATAAAACAAAATACTTAAAACAATCTTCTTTAACGTTTAAGAAGAGCATTAAAATATCAATAAAAGAGTTTGCGGTACAAGCTTAAATCATACTTAAATTTTTCTTAATTTTAGCTGAAGTTTGAATTTTTTTCTGATAAAGACTAAAAAAACAAAAAAAGTCTTTATTTAACATATGGTTAAACAATAAATAGTATTGTAAAGCATTAAGTTTTTGTTTATATGAAGTAAGATTTAATATCTAAACAGTAATAAGACAAGCTATTGAGGCAATAAAAACCACCTCATATCAATAAGATAAAAAGACGTCTTAAAAATTTAAGTAGCTTGTATTTTTTGCAATATGCCCATAAGTTGTTCACGGTTAGGTAATGCTGGATAAGCACCATATTGAGTCACTGTATAAGCACCCGCTGCCACAGCAAACTCCAGTACAGATTGCCATTGATCAGCGTTCATTTTTTGGCATGCCTCAGGCGTCGGGGCCACTTCAACCAACCGAGCTAACATACCGCCAACAAAAGCATCGCCAGCCGCTGTTGTGTCTTTAACATCCACCTTTGGCGCCTCAATTTGCCCTTCCAACTCTGGGGTATAATAACGAACGGGATTAGCACCATCCGTTAACACAAAGAGCAATGTGTTGTTTTTAAGACAGCCTTGAATGAAGCCGTCTATGTCATTGGTGAGTAATTCTAGTTCTTCTAAACTACCTTTAATAACATGTGCTGTATTTAACCAATTGATAATACGTTTCTTGTCCAATTCATGGTTAGGCCATAGATTCGTACGTAAATTAATATCACAAGAAATCAACCAATTTTCTCGTTTGGCCATGTCAATACCCGCCATGGTCGCCATACTAATATTTGCGTCTGTTAAGGTATTTGAACACGTATGAAAGACACCATCGCTCTCACTAAACCATGAGGTTTGAAAGTATTCAGGCTTATACAAAATATCCGCTGAGGGATGACGATAAAATTCAAAGCTACGCTCCCCGGTATTATCAAGACTCACAAACGCTAATGCCGTTTTTGCTTCTTGAGTTAATCGCACTGCGTCTGTATTAACACCGTATTGAGATAAGCACGTGATAAGAAAATGACCAAATTGATCATCACCTACTTGACCTACAAAGTGACTATTCGCTCCCATTTTAGCCGCAGCAACCGCTACATTTGCAGGCGCGCCGCCGGGGTATTGTACAAAATTTGCGGCTTCACCTTTTGCTGTTGGCTTAGCTAAAAAATCAATTAATGCTTCACCAAAAGCAATGAGCTTATTCTCTTTCATACCATTCATTTCCTATTATACCAATGCAGACGATTATGGAGGGCAGCCCCGCCTCAATCAACGCGGTTTAAACAGAATTGGCGCCACTGTCAATTATTGTTAGACTGCTTGAAATTCAAAATTTTTTCTACTACAGAAAATGATAAAAATGAGTACTAATTTGACTAAGTTGAGGAACCTATTTGTTGTTGATGACGATGCTGAAATACGTAACTTATTAAAAATTTATCTAGATTCCAAGTACGTACAGCCGACTCTGGTGAAGCCTTTCTGCAAGCATTTGAAGAGGACCCAACAACAGATCTTGTGATTCTCGATATTATGTTACCAGGCGCTGATGGGGTTGCCATCTGCAGCTCTTTTCGACAACACTCTTCGATTCCTGTCATTATGCTAACCGCCAATTCGGACGAGATGGATCGTATTGTTGGCCTTGAGCTGGGCGCCGATGACTACCTTGCTAAACCGTTTAATCCAAGAGAACTGCTGGCGCGTATTAAAGCCATTTTGAGACGTACTGACCATAATAGTAAAAACAACAACCATAAGCCCGTTAACGAAAAGACGCCTGTAGATTCTCAACACACGCTTAGTATCGGCCAAACAAATAAGCATCGTTGGTTCAACTTTGCTGATTTTTCACTTGATACGCTCTCACGAGAACTGATACATAAAGGCAACTCTAGTGCTTCATTATCTGGGGCAGATTTCAACCTGCTAATGTTGTTCCTCAATAACCCAGGACAAGTACTCAGCCGTGATTGCATTGCAGACATAACTCGAGGCAGAGACAGTGCCCCTCTTGATCGTTTTATCGATGTACATATCAGTCGTTTAAGACAACGATTACATGAAGATGCACGTCATCCTCAGCTTATAAAAACCATTCGTGGTGAAGGCTATATTTTGACTGTTGATGTGGAAACAAAAGATGCAATTACTGCAACGAGTTAAACAAGTCTTTTTACAAAAACGATTATTCCCCCAGTCTTTAGCGGGCCAAATTCTGATTATCCTCGCTGTAGGCGTTTCGTTTGCTCAACTTGTCAGTTCAACAATATGGTTAAAGCAGTTAGCGGCTAATACGGAGCAAAATGTACGAGAAGTAGCACAACCCATGGCCTTTCGAGTCGCTGCCACTATTAGTTACTTTTCTTCTTTACCACACAATTATAGACATATTGTCATCGACCAATTACAAGAAATGGGTGGCACTCGCTTCTTTGTAACCGTTAATACAGAAGAAATTCTTATAAATGAATTACCTTCTTCTTTTCTTGCTAATATTGTTTTAGAAGAGTTTCGTTATACGCTCGCTAACCAATTAGGCATTACTAATGCAAAATTAGCGTTTTCTAGCCCGGATGATTTACATGTCATTAACAACCAAGTTCGTTTAGTCGATTTACCTGAACGTTGGGGACACCACAGTTTATTAGTGAAACCACTGTCTCCTCCTATTCTCGTCATACAAATCCCTATTAATGAAAAAGATTGGCTGTATTTGGCAACCTTAATGCCAGACCCCTATTTTCTAGACGATCCGTCTTTACTTTCGAACGAGCGGCTATTCTCGTTAGCAATTTCAATCATTACTGTACTGTTATTAAGTATTTTAGTTATTCGACGTGTGACCAAACCTTTAGCAAAACTTGCGCATGCCGCTGAAGCCTTTGGTCAAGGTGACTATCAATTGGTCAAAGAAGTGGGCAGCAAAGAAATACGCAATACCTCACACGCCTTTAATGCAATGCAAATACGTATACAACGCTACTTAGATGATAGGGAGCGGTTATTTGCTTCCATTTCTCACGATCTAAAACCCCCTATCACTCGATTGCGGTTACGTGCAGAAATGATCGATGAATACGCGACCAAAAAAGCCATGATTCGAGATCTCGAAGACTTAGACATACTCGTCAAAGGGGCATTGCAAAGCGTAAAGGAAACCGACATCCACGAAAACAGAGTGGAAATAAACATAACAAGAATACTAAAAGATTTGCAGCGTGACGCTAAATTAATACAACCTAAAATTAAAATTCGAGGTAAATTAACACAAACGTATGTAGGCAAGCCGCTCGCTATAAAACGTTGTTTAACTAACCTTGTTGATAATGATTTATTCTATGGGAAGAGTGTCCACATAGAATTAATCAATAACGAAGAAAGCATCACCATCAAAATCCTCGATGAAGGCTCAGGTATTCCTCACAAAAAAATAGACCAAATGTTTCAACCTTACGCCCGACTCAGAATGAAAGAAGCCAACCACCAAAACGGCATGGGATTAGGCCTTAGCATCGCCCGCAACATTGCTCGAGCTCATGGAGGAGAAGTTAATCTTAAAAATCGATCGACGGGGGGATTAGAAGCAAAATTAACATTACCATTACATTAGCATGGTACTATATGCCGTTATAGGTTTTGTAGTTCGCACTTACAAAGCCTAAAACAAGAAGAATTCATCAAATATATGCGAAATATCATCTTCTTATCGTACTTTATTTGACCAAAAAAATATAAAATCTATAAATAATTTGGCATAATGCTTAGGCATTATCAAAATAAAATGAATATTATGTTCAACTGGAGCAATTAATATGTGGATTGTAATCGGAGCTGTCGCTCTTTTTATCGTATATCTTGTAATTAAAAAGCAATCTGAAAAAACAGATTCAAATAAAACAGAAGCAACTGAAACAGAAATCTCTTTAGAAAAAACACTAGAAGTTCAATCAGAACCAGTTGTAAAACAAGAGTCTGAGAAAAAAGAAGCCGCTCCTAAAAAGCCAGCAGCCGCTAAGAAACCAGCCGCTGAAAAAGCAGAACCTGCTGCTGATGGCTCTGAATACGCCACTCAACATAAAGCGCTCAGTACCAGCAACAAAAAAGCAAAAGAGTTTAGCTTATTTGACACCAAAGCCGCTTTCTTCTGGAACGAAGGTGATAGCAAAATTACATTACTATCTATCACAGCTTTTGTTAAAGGTGCTGCAAAATCAACCGCTTACGGATCTTACTCATTCGATTTAACAGATTGGGTATGGGATGGTGATCAACCTAAAGGTTGCGCTACCGAAATTAAAAAGCATCTAAGCGAGAACTTCAAAAAAGGCGAAACAGCCTAAATACTTCATTTTGCTTTGATCAAAAACGGCCAACATCTTGTTGGCCGTTTTTTTTACTGCTCATTCTTTAGTGATCAAATAAATCTAATTTAGCCGCTCAAAGTTAGCAGATTCTTTATAAAAAATTTCAAAGTCTGACAAATGCTTCTCAACTACCGCAATCGCTATATCTAAATTCAATACTTGATAATCATGTACAGCAATATTACGTAAGCCAACCATGCGTTTTAAATAATCAGACGTAGCAGCAGAAATAACACCATTCTTCTCTAATAGAGTAAAGCTATCCCGTACAGACTGAGGAACACCCAATGTATGCTGGCGAATCAAATGGTTAGCAATATCAATACAAGCTTCACACGCTCGTTGTAAGTTTAAAATGACGGAATCTTGTTTGGTAAAATTAGAGCGGAATTCAGGCTCACTTACAAATTCTTCTTCAATCCTTTGAACACAACGTTTAATCGTTGTAATTTTATTGGTAATTACATCATCCATTACCCAACTCCTTTTTGAAGGCTTTCATAATATCTGTTCGACGTTCCTGATTGTCTGCATACATAGCAAATACCTTATTTTCAAAAGTGTCTTGTGCACCCTTATCGTAAAGCAACCGTCCATTTTGGATAATCTGCATTTGCAAAACCGTTGAAGCGTCTAACAAGTCCACCCAATCCACTTCGGCATTTAATTCATTCGCCAACGCATTGGCACATTCAAAACGATCTAATGGCGCTAATTTAGATGAACACATCACCGCTATATCCCAATCACTGTTTTTATGTTCTTCATTATGCGCACGAGAGCCAAAGAAATAAATCAGCTTGGCATCGGGGCGAATCGCTAGAATTAAGGATACTAACTTTTCATCTGTCTCTGTATTAGATAAATCGGAGCTTTCAAACATTATGTTCACTCTTTAAGTATTCACACGGCTTTATTATTGATCAGATCTAGGCCGAAAACATTAAGACGAATGCTACCATCATATTCAACTTCGAGCCGTTCTGCCTTTTCTTTAAGGTGTCGAATAAGCCTTTTAAAGTTAATTCGTTGTTTATTTTCTCCTTCTCCTAAATCCCACTCTTTATGTTTATGTAAGCTAAGGAATAAACACCCAACACGACAGCTATCATGTTTTAAGTATTGATCAACTAATTGGTCATTTAAAGCCTTTTCAAGCTTGTTAATTGTCCAATTATTCGCATATTTCATTTCGATTACCGCTTTATTGTTTCCATCCGTTGTTGATAATAATAAATCAGGCTTCTTATCATTGATAACTTCTACTTCTCGCTGAATCATGTAGGCATTACGCCGCTTATCATCAAGCTCCTTTGCTGGTAGTTCCTGTACTTGTGACTCTTTAGTACACTCTCTCCAACGCTCTTTAATAGAAAAGTCATGGTTATCCAAATCATGTTGGATATCAGATAAGCGCTCCATCATTACTCTAAAGAGTGAATCTCTATCATGAGGTGGTAATTCATTTTCTTTGATTAATTTTGAAATATTGTTGACGGTATAAGATGCTGGCTCCGAGTCACGAGCCGCTTTTGTTTCAGAGAGCTCAATCAACATATTATATGCTGTAGCACCTGAAAGCGATGTCAATGTAGATACGAGAGTAGATCGTGCTGACTCTGCTTTATGCCGCTGAGTTGGCCTATAAATACCACTTCTACTTTTGTCATCTTCATCATCACTTGGGTGAATGATTTGGTAAGCACGTTGAACCAACTCCTTCAATAATAGAGCCATTTCAGCTCTATTAATAATATGATCAAACCAAGTGGAAGGCCGATAAAATAAACTCCCCAATAACCACCTAGTCTCACCCTCTTCTTCTCTTTGAAGCAATACATCAAGAATACGTATCAGTTCTCTTGTTGCCTCTTCTATATTCAGTTCATGATTTATCCAGCCCGCCCCCCCAAAAAAAACGTGTTTCCTTTGGTTCACTCAATAGAAGCCGATAATATTTTTCCCGTTACGGGGAAAATATTGCAATACCTAAAATACTTTCCCATAATGGGAATATGACTCGCAAGGAAGGTTTGTCGCATGAGAGTATTCACAAAAAAGACGCTAAGAGAGTTTTGGGAGCAAACAGAGTATCAGGATTCAGAGCCCCCCTTAAAGGCATGGCATGACGAAGCAAAACATGCGATGTGGAAAACGCCTCACGATATAAAAGAACACTATCGCCATGCGAGCATAATGAAAAATAGCAAAGTAGTCTTCAATATTCATGGTAATAAATACCGTTTAATTGTCGAGATCGATTATGAATATTTGCATTGCTATGTACTTTTTGTAGGCACACACAAACAATACGACAGCGTAAATATAGAGACGCTTTAAGAGGTAACAGGATGAATATTAAGCCGATTAAAAATGACGACGATTTGAATGCCACTGTGTTGCGTATGCGTAATCTTCGTGGGGCCAAGACTAATACACCCGAAGGCGATGAAATGGAAGTATTAGCTGCATTAACAGCCGCCTATGAAGAGAAACATCATGCGATTTCACCACCAGACCCTATTGAAGCCATCAAGTTTCGTATGGAACAAATGGAACTGAAAGACACAGATCTGATAGAGTT
>Ga0308007_10000864_pt1 | contig 13545 bp, 8 predicted proteins | sample Neamet71_FD_203152 | JGI IMG/M metagenome (GOLD analysis project Ga0308007, IMG submission 203152) | Marine microbial communities from water near the shore, Antarctic Ocean - #71 | ecosystem: Environmental > Aquatic > Marine > Unclassified | place: Southern Ocean | collected 2014-06-07
AGCGGTCGAAGCAGAAGAAGAAGTGGAAGCAGAAGCAAGTGAAGAAGTGGAAGCAGAAGCAGAAGAAGAAGTGGAAGCCGAAGCAGACGAAGAAGTGGGAGAGGAAGCGGTCGAAGAAGTGGAAGCAGAAGTAGACGAAGAAGAGGAAGCAGGGGCAGAAGCGGGAGCAGGGGCAGAAGCAAGTGAAGAAGTGGGAGAGGAAGCGGGCGAAGCGGTCGAAGCAGAAGCAAGTGAAGAAGTGGAAGCAGAAGCAAGTGAAGAAGTGGAAGCCGGAGAACTTACCGGTGACTTGAAACAACGTATTGCTGAATTAGATTATTTACGTCAATGTTGTGGAAACTGGGTAGGATCGGGTAAAAGGGGGAAACGTAATTTCCTGACTGCTTGGGAAAATAAAAATGTTTCGGTAGATGCTAATGTAAATTATGAAGATACATTAGATCAACTTGAAAAACTTCCTGAAATAATTAAATTATGGTCAGAAAATAAAATGAATGAATTAAATTTTTTTAAAAAAATAGAATCTTATACTTTAAATAAACCTTTTTTTAATGAAAAAAGTGTAACAGAAAAAGTTGAAGTTGTAGAACAATTAATTACTTTATTAACAGATTGTGCTAATAGAAAAATAGGTAGTCAGGATATAATTGATTATATTAACAATTATTAATATTTTTGTAAATTAGTTACTGTAAGCCAAACCACCCATACCGGACATGATACGGAGAACATTATAGTTGACGGCGAAGATGGTCATTGCAACAGTAGCGGCATTAGTGGTTCCTGGGGCGCTCTGCGCTTGAGTCGCGGCACCAGTGGCAACTGTCACAGAAGTTCCAACTAATTGAGCATTATCGATTCTAGAGAAGTTACAGGTTCCCGATGGTTGGTGTTCTTCGGGTTTAAGTGCGAAAGAATAAACCGCAACACTATCACCACCCACAATTGCGACATGGTCGGGATTTTGGTCACTATCATCATTACCAATAGTGGGAACACCACCGTATCCAGTATGATACTGCCATACTTGCGTTCTAGTGAAATATTTAGTATCTCTTTCTTTAAAGCGATCGTGTCCATTCAGTTTTAATTGCCAATCACCGCCTATTTTATCTATTGAAACTGGGCCTGACGATGCGTCACCCCCGGCGGCATTAAGGGCCTGGTGTCTTCCACCATTAGAGTCTACGGCAGTTGTATTTCTTAAAGTCCACACCAATTCTTTAACTGGATGATTGAAGTTAAGGTTAATTGTTGGATTTGCGGCGGTGATACTAGTTTCAGATATCTGCAATTGTTCAATTAAATATTCGTGCGAAACTTGTGCAAATCTACGGCGTTCATCTGTGTCTAGATATATATAATCACACCATAATTTAAAACTGGGGGCTGCGGTAACATCTGATGTGGTTGCATTACTTGGATCCGCGAAGTTCTCACCAGTAGCTGAGTCAACCCGTACCAGATTCCCCAGTGTTTCAAATGTCATTTTCACCTTTACCTCATGATATTGAAGGGCAATTAAAGGCAAAGCAAGCCCCGGATTACGACAAAACCAAAAATTAAGTGGCAAATATATATTATTAACTGTTATCTTAGCGTCCACATCACCAGTGTGTCCATTCAGGTAAGTAAATCCATTGACAGTGGCCGTGCCTGCGTCGGCGGTGGCGGAAAACTCGTTCGTTCCAGCGGCATATGTTCCTGTATTTAATCCATAACCATTACCGGTCATTTTTTGGTATAATGTTCCATTCCCAGAAGGAATAGTATTACCGGGTCCCACCGTACCTCCAAAATGGCCAGACGGATTAAATTCATTTAAATCAGAATATACACGATTCCACATAGACGTATGTTTATCAATTTTCTGACCACCAATTTCAATTTCACATGTTTTAATTAATGAATCACCATATCTTTCAACATTACCGACCTGGCGGGCGTCAGCACCAGTCCCTTGGGCATGCTCGAAAGTAGCATCATGTTCCAGATACATTCTGCCAACTAAATCACCATTGCGTGAAATAGTTGCCGAAACGTCGCTACCGAAACCAGCAGTACCGTTGAATGTCTGCTCGATTGCCTCCATCGAGAAGTTCGTGTGTCTTCGGTAGACAACCTTAAAGAAAGTAATCTGCGGGTTACCCGTAAGGTAGATATCCTGAGCGCCGTAGGCTACAAGTTGCATTAATCCTCCTCCCATTATTTATACCTTAGATTAGAAAAAAAATATGACACAATAAAACTTATTTATTGAATCATAATAATAAGATATTGTTAAAAAACATTATTAGTTAATCCTAAGATAGTTCATCCTAAGATAGTTCATCCTAAGATGGTGCATATTTTGTAAATTAGTTACTGTAAGCCAAACCACCCATACCAGACATGATACGGAGAACATTATAGTTGACGGCAAAGAGATAACCGGTGCCACCCGGAGCAGCACTGCATACTAATTGAGCATTATCAATTCTAGAGAAGTTACAGGTCCCCGATGGCTGGTGTTCTTCGGGTTTAAGGGCGAATGAATATACGGCAATTGAATCATCACAGTTACCACTGCCGGCAGTCGCCGCGCTATCGACGCCACCAGCGCCCGTGTGATATTGCCATATTTGGGTACGAGTAAAATATTTGGCATTGCGTGCAGAAAACCGATCATGTCCATTAAGTTTTATTTGCCAAGTTCTATCGTTGGTTGTGATACTGTCGTCGCGTATTCCGGTATCGACGGCAACTGTGCCACTCCATATTAGTTCTTTAACGGGGTGATTAAAGTTAATATCATTTGTAGGAGCGTTGGATAAAGTTTGATATTGTACTTGTTCAATTAAATATTCATGGGATACTTGGGCGAATCTGCGACGTTCATCTGTATCGAGGTAAATATAATCCGCATATAGAGTAGCGGCAGCATCAACAATAACAGCGCTGGTGGCGTTCCAAGTAACCATTACCTTAACCTCGTGATATTGTAGTGCGATCAAGGGTAAGGCAAGACCTGGATTACGGCAAAACCAGAATTGAAGTGGGATAAAACACTTCTCTAAGCCAGTCGCTTCGCCTTTAACACCTCCCATTTTTGACATATTTTGAAAAACCGTCCCGGCGCTGTCGTTGGCTGTCCCAGTATGTCCCGTTGGATTGGGTTCAGTTAATTCAGACCAAATTTCCATCCAGTATCCATAATGTTTGTCAATAGTCTGACCACCAATTTCTAATTCAACTAAATCAATCATATTGGCGCCCGGATTATGAATATCGTCCGACGGTGTCGTAGCTTCAAAGTACAATCTGTGAACTAAGTCACCGTTACGGGAAATGGTATATGTTTGTCTACTACCCGCAGTCATTGTTCCACTCGGAGTTTGTTCGATTGCCTCCATCGAGAAGTTCGTGTGTCTGCGGTAGACAACCTTAAAGAAAGTAATCTGCGGGTTACCCGTAAGGTAGATATCCTGAGCGCCATAGGCTACAAGTTGCATTAATCCTCCTCCCATTATTTATACCTTAGATTAGAAAAAAATTTTAGAGAAATAAAACAAACTAGAATATTTATATTGTAATCTTAATAATTATTTTAATTATTAATTTTGAAAAAAAAGATATCTTCTAAGATATAGATAAATAATTTAGTTACTGTAAGCTAAACCACCCATACCGGACATGATACGGAGGACGTTGTAGTTGACGGCGTATATATATACATTCGCACCACTTGGAGGAGTACCGCCTCCAGCTTCTAATTGTGCTACCAGTTGAGCATTGTCAATTCTAGAGAAGTTACAGGTTCCCGATGGTTGGTGTTCTTCGGGTTTAAGGGCGAAAGAATATACACATATACCATCAAGTCCAACCAAATCAGTAATATTACCTACACCACCATAACCACTGTGATAATCATATACTTGTTTTCTAGTGAAATATAAACCTTTTTGTTCAGCAAATCTATCATGGCCATTTAATTTAAGTTGAAAAGTAGATGCTTCATTATCCCAAGCAGCGTTGGCGGTATTTCCGGGCGCCGCCGCGCAATATGTAGCATTATTTGTTATGGTGGTTGCGGGTGTGGCACCAAAAGCCCATACTAATTCTTTTACCGGATGATTAAAGTTTAGATCTATATTGTTACCGGTTACCGATGTTGTCCCCCATGTTACACTAGAATCCTGAAATTGTAATTGTTCAATTAAATATTCGTGTGAAACCTGTGCGAATCTACGTCTTTCATCTGTATCAAGATATATATATTGAGTCCATAAATTTACAGCATCAGAGCCTAATGCTGTACAACCTGACAGATTATTACCGGTACCGGTCGGTCCCGAAAATGTTAAATTTACTTTAACTTCGTGATATTGTAGAGCAATAAGCGGTAGAGCTAGACCCGGATTACGACAAAACCAAAATAATAGAGGGATATAAAATGTGTGATCGCTCTCCGGCGCGGTGTTGCTCTGAATATCCCCGTTCCCAGACATTTTTTGCCATAGTGTTTGTCCAGCATATGCTGTGCCAGCATTCGGAACACCGCTACCAGTTGGGTTTACTTCTGTTAAATCGCACCAAATTTGCATCCAACGACCATAATGTTTATCAATTTTTTGCCCACCAATTTCAAGTTCAAGTTGATCTATAATAGAATGTCCTATATTATGCTCGGCGGCGTCAGCAGCAGTCAATTTTGCTTCTAAATACATTTTATGAACTAAATCACCATTGCGGGAAATAGTAGCAGTTACTCTATTACCGTCCGCTACTGTACCATTCCACGTTTGTTTAATATCTTCCATCGAGAAGTTCGTGTGTCTGCGGTAGACAACCTTAAAGAAAGTAATCTGCGGGTTACCCGTAAGGTAGATATCCTGAGCGCCGTAGGCTACAAGTTGCATTAATCCTCCTCCCATTATTTATACCTTAGATTAGAAAAAAATTTTGGAAAATAATTTAACATACTTGAATTATTTAAGTTAATCTTCCAAAATTATTTTCTATTCTAAGGTATAATAATGGTCATTGAAGGGGGAACAGGAACAGGCGAACAAGCAGTTCACAACGATAGTCTTTTTACTGGGGTTGGACTCCCTTTATCCGGTTCAGACGTTGGATATGCCAGGGGGATTGCGCCACCGGGGGCCGTCTACCATGATTTAGGGCAACGTAACGATTATATTAACACAGGCACCAAGGCCTCTCCTTATTGGGAGACAGTCATCCCCGTCGTTGCCGGCGACCACACTAGTGTGGGCTTCACAGCAGGAACCGCGCACAATTCCATCGTCCCCGTCGCCGACACGACCGCCTCCGTCATCACCGGGGGGGGGATCCGTATCCATGGGGACGGGAAAGCGGTAAACGATTCTGGGGCGATTGCGAGCTCGGATGGTGGTACACCCACTCTTGCCCTCAAAACCACAGATGAAGACTTACACTGTATCTGCATAGGTGAAGGGGACAGCACGGCTTCCCTCCAACCGGATCACAATGGACCACATGTTCTTGACTGCTCCTTTACTGGGGACGCGATCACCAGTCGGAAGGTTTTTTGTGGATTCATCGGCCTGTCGGCCGATGCCCTAGTATCTCCCGTAACAATAGCCGGTACGACTGCCACTCTCGTACAGGATGATTTGGCTGGAATGTGTTTTGACACAGATGGGGGCGATGGTGATAGAATCATGTTTGTTACAAATAAAGGCAATGCCGCGGCGACAGTTTCGACCGGCGGCGCCGGGGTTGATACCGGGGTAAATATCCCGGCGGCGGGTACATTCCAACATTGGAGAGTGCAAGTGTCGAGAGAAGGTCACGTAACGGTATTTTTAAACAAGGTACAGGTGGGACATACATCAAATGCCCTTGACGCTGATGAGGAAATTCATCCGACCTTCGTCCTCACCTCGAATTCCGCCAATATCCAAACCGCTGAGGTAAGTCAGTGGCTGCATAGGTGCACGGGCTTTGACAACGTCGGGGATGTGACGAAGCATGTCCCCTCTGCCACAGCTTAAATCTATTTATTTACCTATTTATTTACCTATTATTTTAGAGAAAAAATATATAAATCTAAATTTATATATTTTTTTTACATTTAAGAGAATAATTGAGAGAATAATAACTTAATTGGAATAAGCAAGACCACCCATGCCACTCATAATTCGTAAGACATTATAGTTAATAGCATAAATATATAGAGTAGTCGAGGTGGTATCGACAGAATCAAACATTAATTTAGCGTTATCTATTCTTGAAAAATTACAGGTTCCCGAGGGTTGGTGTTCTTCCGGTTTAAGGGCGAAACTATACAAATAAATGTGTTTCAACGGTGTTTTATGACCGGCTTGGACAGGCTGACAGGTTCTGAAATATGTGGCGTTACGTTTAGCAAAACGATCGTGACCGTTCAATTGTAATTTACCTTTGGTAAACCACTCGGATGATTCACTACCGCCCAAATATTCGCTCGTCTGACTAGCTCCTGAGTGATAATTAAAATAATCGTTTTTCGCTCCTGTGCCCCCAACATTTTTCATTACTACATTCGCGTTGGCGCCGGTGCTTGTGATAGTTGTTTCTTCGGAACCGACAGTATTATTCTGAAATACCCAAATTAATTCTTTGACGGGGTGATTAAAATTAAGTTTATTTGAGAGGGCGGCAGTAGAGGTCTGTTGCTGAAGTTGTTCAATAAGATATTCGTGGGATACTTGTGCAAATCTACGTCTTTCATCGGTATCGAGATAGATATAGTCCGCCCATAATTCGACGGAAGGTGCAGCGGGCGCCAAGGCTGAGGAACCATTTGACATGATTAAACCTGCCATACCACGTGTTTTAATTTTAATCTTTACCTCGTGATATTGTAGAGCTATAAGCGGTAGAGCTAGACCCGGATTACGACAAAACCAAAATTTTAGGGGTACATATAACTGTAATAATTTGGTAGCACCCGTACCCACTGGCTTCGAGAGGGTCGCAAGTCTGGTTTCATGTTTATTTAAGCCGAGCCATTCGTCGTGTTGTTTATCACTTAATTCATTCCAAATATCTAACCACCGTCCATATTGCCGATCGATCCTTTGACCCCCGATTTCAACTTCACACTCGTTAATAAATCCGTGCCCGGTATTATTTATCCAGGCGGCATAGGCGTTTGCATCTGCGGTACCCTGACTTTTCATCTTAACGTCCAACCATAAGTTTGAAACTAAATCACCGTTGCGCGAAATGGTAGAAGTAATAGTAGAGCCGGCGGCGCTGACTGATCCACTAAAAGTCTGGAGAATCGCCTCCATCGAGAAGTTCGTGTGTCTGCGGTAGACAACCTTAAAGAAAGTAATCTGCGGGTTACCCGTAAGGTAGATATCCTGAGCGCCATAGGCTACAAGTTGCATTAATCCTCCTCCCATTATTTATACCTTAGTTTAGAAAAAAATTCAAAGATTTAAAAATAGTATTTCAAGATTTTACAAAAACATAAATAAAACAACCAATAAAAATGCTTCATGGAAATTTAGTGGTTTAAATTTCTCTATACTCTGACCACTATTCAGCATAAGTTTCGGCCATATCTTATTGTAGGCCCATTGAACCATTAAGGTTTTCAAGATAAGCATTACTAAACCCATTAAAAACATAACAAATTGCCCATTGCCACCCATCTTCTTACCCATCTCTTCACTTGCTTTTTCTAATCCACCACCCAACATTTTTTTAAGAACCATTATATTACTCCTTTAGAAATAATTTCTCCGTTTCCTTGGGATCCATTTTAAGATCCAATACCTGTTTCACCGGATTCATAATCTGATTTGTAATATAAAATTCATAATCAATTAATCTATCTTCTTTGGGAATAGATTCATCCTTCATATAATCAATATGTTCTATTCTATCTCCCTGTAAAATTACCTTTTTCTTGTATTTTGCTTCACCATTAATTATTTCTGTTTTAAATTTTTGCCCCCCATCAACGTAAATTGTTTTATATTTTATTTGCCCTTCTTTCTGTGCTCCTTTTTTATAAACTCCGTCTGGAATTTTCTTTTTGACCTGCTTAAATCCATTTGGAATTTTCTTTTTGACTTTCTTATATCCAATTATAATCGGCTTATCGTCGACAATCTTATAAACATAAGGTATCCTATCATTTGCTTTCGGTTTATTACCTGGATCCCTTTCAGCCATTCTATCTGCTAATACTTTATGGGCTATACTCTGTGGATTCTTATAATAACCTCTTAATGACTTAGATATTACAAAATATGACAAAGCAAACTCCGCATTTCTAATTTTCTTTAATGTTTCCTTTAACCATTCCACAGTAGCATCGAAATCTTTCTCTATCATTATTTTCTCAATTACATGACCAAATACATACTTTACTATTGGAGCATTATCTCTCCTCTTTAAAACAATACCCATGGAGGTTCTCTTTGCTCCGGTGGATTCGAATTCGTATTTATCGCCAGTATACCTTTTCTTAGAGATAAGAATAAATGGCCAGAATGTTTTTTCATATTCTAATACTTGCGGCTGTTTTCCTTCCTTATCCATTAATTCTTTAATAAATTCACCTGCTTCTTGTCCACACTTAATTGAATGTTCTAGTGCTTGTTTTCCTTTCAGGATATTACCATATTTATCTTTTCTACTGAATTTAATAAAGACAGAATCTGTATCACCATAAACAACCTCGGGTTTATCATAACCACTTGATTTAGCCCAAGACTCTACACCATTCGTAGCATCAACCGTCAATCTTTCTCTACCAACCGAAGTCGTACATGCGGCTAATTGTAATTTGAAGATGGGGCTTGTTTTTGCACCCAATTGACCATAAACAGAATTAGCTGTGACTTTATAGGCCAATTGCAATCCATCCAATACCTTTTTCTTAAATTCATCTGGTTCTTTATTCATTCTTTTTTTGGTTGCTTTCCTCGCACTTAATAGATGAGCCAAGACAGCTGGAATAATCCCCATGGGTTTTTCCGATTTTCCGACCATTCCATTTCTTTCCATGAAATCCTTAGTCAAGAAATGACAAATAATTTCGGGTTTTTCTTCATCTAACAACTTTTCAACTACATCTCCCTCACCCTTCCCCTTATAAACCCAATTCTTATATTTAATAGTATGATAATCTATATCTTCTATCCAACCATTCTTCTCAATTAAAGAGTAATCTTCGATATAAGTTTCGTGTGAAATATTCTTCTCAATAATAGATGATGGATACAATGAAGCATAATCGAGGACAGCTACTGGATCATCTAGATATATACCCGGTGTAGGATCCAAAACAATCGCTCCTTCATAACCTTGAATCTTATATTTGTCCTTTTTCATAATTTCTTTTAACCAACTTTCTAATTCCCATGAAGTTGGTTTCCTCCAATCGGCATCTTCTTTAATCTGATCTATGATCTCTTGTTCCGAAGAACCCTTTTTCGCCATCTTAACATAATCTTTAAGATTAGGAATTTTAATTAATTCTGGTATTCGTGTATTTCGTTTTGAACATTCTTTTGTCACAACAGAAGTAATTTTAACACCCTGACCCCTTAGGAAGATATAAGAAGCTGGAACAAATGATACATTCGCCATCGCCAAATTATTAGGGATAATATCCAACAAAATCAATAAATTAATACATAATTCGCAATCCTGAATACAATATTTTGCTACCTCGGCTCTACCCGATGCCCCGCCATGTTTATGTTTATCAAAGATATCCTGAGGTGAAATATCGTCCTTATTTAAACACCATTCAATTTTATGATAATCGTTCACTCTTAGATTTAATGTTTCTTCTAAATAAATATTATTATCCATAATTCCATTAATTTTAATTTTTTTTCCATCTTTATACGATTCTTCTCCAATATTACTATGAAGACTAAATGATATAAAATCGCCTTTTTTGAGGTTCCCAATGGTTGAAACTTGGATCCTTTTCTTGTTTATTTCTTTTAGTTTTCCTCTCATAAAATGTGAAGCAACATTATCAAGTTTATAAGAATCTAAATTATGTCCTTTTTCAATCTCTTTCTGTATATCAAAGAGGATACGACCATCCATCGTAAAATACGATAATTTATTTTCCCCCAGGGCAGATGAATTTAAATCTTGAACTTTATAATTACAAATTTTGTTACGATGACTGGTTTCACCTTCATCGATTTTTCCTAAATTATAAAATTCTGATTTGGGACAAGTGTCATCGTGTCCCCATTTATCACATAAACATTTCCCCGATGAAGTTGTGGGACAAGGAAAATAAAAATCAACTCTTTCTTTAATATATCTGAAATCAAAACCAAAGATATTATATCCTGTTATAAAATCAGGATCTTCCCCTTTAATTAATTGCGACCATTTTATCAATAATTCTTTCTCATCTTTACAAGAGACAACGTCTATATTAAGATTCTTCATTTTATCACATATTTCTTCATCCGTCATATTTTCTTTGGGACCAATAACAAGAATATTTCGCGTCCAATTATTCGTTCCATAATCATGAAAGACAGTACCAATCTGAATAATTGGGTCCCCTTTAATTACTACTTCTTTATCTTCTTCATTATCACCGGCTACTCTGCGGGGACCGAAGGCATTTTCAGTAATAATTTCTTTTATTTTTTCAATAGTATCATCGCGTTCTTTATTTTTATTTTTTTCTTCATTAATAATTCTTATGATATCTTGAATTTTAGATATTTCATCTACAATAATTTTCATAAAATCTTCGTGAATAAATCTATCTTCCAAGGTTTCGAACTCGTATTCATCTGTAAATTTATAATAACTCTTAACATTAGGAATATCTAATTTAAATCCAAATTTTAAAAGATTCATTGTAATATCTTCTAAATATTCAATATCTTCCTCAACATCTGAATCAGAATCATCATCATCGTTGGGGTTTAATTCTATCTTGAAAGCTCTTTGTTTCTTAATTATTCTATAAGAATCAAAGATCGAAGCCGCGAATTTTTTATAATCTTTTTGTGCCATCGGGAAATCCCCTGTTAAACTATCGCACTCAATATCAAAAGAAGCAATCTTGTAATTACTTGTCTGTATATCTTCAATTGATACAACATTTTTCCAATCACAGCAATATTCTTCTTCATATTGGGAGAAGATACTCCTTGGAGCTAAATTTTCCATTGTTTCACACTGAATCCAGCCTGTTGGGTTAATATTTCTTTCGTGAATAAATCTAATTATAGGATGCAAAGATGCTTCATATAAATTGCTGTCACAAATTTTATCTTCGGAACACGTTCTATCAAGATCGATCCATTCTTTATCTTTATCTATATACGAGAACTCGCTACTTTTGCCGTAGGTATTATAAAACTTCTTCACTTCTATAATTACCTTTTTCATATCTCCCAGATTGGTAAAACATGCCTTTAAGAAATTATATTCTACAACTTTATTGCGTTGATTATCCCACTCCAAAGAATAAAAGTCTTTTCCACTAATTACTTTTGATGAATTATCACCCGAACCTCTGATAAATGTTTCCATAATTGTAATTTCATTATCTCGGTTTCTTCTTTTTTGGCATATTCTATTTAGTAAATTTACGCCATCACTTGTATCCCATTCGGGGGGTATTTTAAGATAGAAGTATGGTAAATAATTTAGAACATGACAAACTACATTATCATTATTTTGGTTTTTCCCGTAAATGGTAATACAGAATTTTTTAACTTTATTAATATAAATATCATCTGATAGCAGATCAACAATTTGAAATGACTTTATCGACATTATTAATTAATATTAAATTGTTTTTTTATTTTTAAATCAAATTTTTTAAATAATATAATAGTTATATGGAACTACAATCCAGGGAATTCAGTATCCTATTATTTGTAGGGTTGGTCATTTTTATTTATGTTAACTTTCTAAGAAAAAGTTTAAATCTTGATCTGGTTAGGGCTAGAACAAATAATCAAGAATATTATGTCCGCAAATTACCTGATAAACAACAAGCTGCCGACAGATTAGGTTCTTTGAGTATTAAATTAAGAGACTTAATCAAGCATTGTGAAAAAAAAGACACCAAAGTCGACGAAATAAAAAAATTATCGGATAATTTTAATTCAGATATAATTACTGAAAATATTCCTGGCTCGAGATATGTTGCATATTCGGTCAATAAAGGAGATGAATTATCAATTTGTATTAGGGAAAAAGGAACCGAAAAATTCATAGATGATAATACCGTTATGTTCGTTTCTATCCACGAAATGGCTCATATAATGAGTAAAGAAACGGGGCACCCCCCCGAATTCTGGGATAACATGAAATACTTATTAGAAAATTCCGCTGAAATGGGTATTTATATACCAAATGATTATAGTAAGGAGCCGGTTGATTACTGCGGTCAAGAAATAAATAGCACTCCTATGGACATCTGAACCCATGGACCTCTGAACCCAAAATTAAATAATTTTAAATTTAAAATTTATTTTAAAATATCTTTATATATACATGAAAGATCTAATCGGCGATCCTGTAAATACTCATTTTACTATTTATGAACACACAGACATAAATAGTAATAAAGAAATTAAACTTAAATATCCTATATATAATAGCGATACAATAAAATCTCTCCTAGATAAGATAGCTGTTTCAGTTGATGATACTATTAATTCAGATCATATTTTTGCCTTTATTAATAATCTCCAAATAGATAATTCACAAATTGAAGAGTTAGAAAAACAAATAATTGAGCATGATAAATTCAGAGAATATATAAAACAACACTTCCCGGATTTTAATGATCTATTTAAGAAAAATAAATTCGATAAATTCATTAAAAAGAATAAAGAATATATACATGAAAACTTTCCTATAAAGAACTGGAAGTCTTGGATTACCAGAATAAAACAAAAATATAACGATGGTTTGGCCGAATTGGAACAGAAGATACGGGAAGATCTCTTTAAAAATATTAAACCATTAAGTCATTTTATTAAGGATATTTCATTCGATATTTACACTGATAAAAATTTAGATTACAATATCATCAATAAAGATAAAAGTATAAAATATCTAGATTTAGAAGATCTCCGCAATGAAACCCTTATTAAAGTTAATTATGAAAAAATTTCTATTCACTTTGTCACCTTAAAAGGTTATTTGAAATATTTAAAAGATAATATGGAATTCACAGATGGAGAGATATTTAAGGGATTAGTTCGTAAATATTTTCCAGACGTGAATATGATCGATTTAACGGATGATAAATCGCACATTACCGAATTAAAAAAAATACAAAAATCTATCTCTTACAGATTAAATTTAGATAATGATAAAAATAAAAAACTCCAATCCAATCTATTGGAAAAAATAGAATACAAAAAGATTAAACCACTTTTAATAATATCCGGAAATAATAGCGAAAATAACGCCGTAAATACACAGAGAATGTTTAAAGAAATTGAATTAACTGAGGAATACCCATTTTCAAAATTGTATCTCGATAATTATAAAGAATCTTATTATAAG
>Ga0308007_10000865_pt1 | contig 13539 bp, 9 predicted proteins | sample Neamet71_FD_203152 | JGI IMG/M metagenome (GOLD analysis project Ga0308007, IMG submission 203152) | Marine microbial communities from water near the shore, Antarctic Ocean - #71 | ecosystem: Environmental > Aquatic > Marine > Unclassified | place: Southern Ocean | collected 2014-06-07
GACGATCGAGTTTTAATTTAGAAAGAATTTGTTTGTATTGATTCTCAAAATCCCATGCATCATTTTGATCCATTTCCTCAAATGCCTTTTGATAAGCTTCTTGATCATCTGGATTTTCAAGGGCGCGGTCATAATTGGCAATTACATTTAGAATCTTACTTCCTGACTGTAAAATGGCTTGCTCAACGGTCAATTTAGAATCTAACTTAGGTTCTTGAGGTAAAAAAGAAATTCGAGTATCTTTTCGACAATTTACTGCTCCCTGATCCGGAGTGTCATTGCCTGCAAGGATTTTTAATATTGAAGTTTTACCGCTTCCATTTTTTGCGATCAAGGCAATTTTTTGATCTTTATTGATACCAAAAGATATAGGCTCAAAAAGCACTTTTTCGCCATAAGCTTTTGAAATTCCTTCTACTGAGACTAAGTTCATTGATTGTTGGTCGATAAATTAATGTCCAAAAATAGGCATTCAAAGTATGAGAATTCTTTTGTTATAGGTTTAATTAAAAAGAAAAATTAAAATGATAAGAAAAGTTGATGATTTTTGTTGTGATTTGACGAAGCATCGGCACCAACAATTACAATCCCCAATTTGAACAGGTCAACAGACAATAATACCCTTGGGTCGACAATGATCTCCTTCCAAGCCTTTGTCATTTTAGGACTCCAATTGATGTCATCAAAAATAAGAATGGCATCTTTTGAGTAATTATTTTTAAGCATTTCGAAATACTTAATCGTGGCCTCATAATTGTGATTGCCATCTATAAAGACTAAATCAAATTGAGTATCCGAAAGACAAACTTCTTCTAGAACATCATCATAAAGTCCATGTTTGACTTCAAATCCAACTTGCTTGGATATTTTTGAGAAACGCGTCATGGCAATTTCACAAAGCCTTTTTACTCCTTCTATTGTTATAAATTTTGAATTTATCTTCCCTTCCAAAGCAGCAATGAAATATTGGCCTGAGACCCCTAGGTTCGTTCCAATTTCAAGAATATTCTCAATGTTTTTGTTTAATGACAAATAATAATAAAGCACAGTCCAAATCTCTGGAGAACCAGCTTTTTTGGACACTTCGGCCACAGAAAAATATTGTGCTGAACCTATTTCATCAAAACTAATCTGATCATTATTTTTTCTTAACTCATTTCGGTATTCATTTAATAAACCAAACGTTTTTTTTTCAGAAGGTTTTCGGATGTTTTTTTTTGCCTTTTGAAACGACTCGACAATAGTTTTGGCTGTTATGCTTTCATTTCCAATACGTTCAAGCGTCCGACTTTGTTTTAAGTTACTTAAAACAAAATGTAAATATTTATTTATTTTATTTTTAATCATTAAATATAAATTATAAAAATCATGGAACTAAAACAGCATTATTAAGTATTGTAATCGGATGAAATGCTTCTTTTCCTGTAGAATCAATAATTTGATGTCTGCAACTCGTCCCGTTAGCAACTACAAAAGCAGAAGCATCAAGTTTTCGGACTGCTGGAAAAAGTCTTTCTTCTCCTATTTTTTGACTGACTTCATAGTGCGCTGCTTCATAGCCAAATGATCCTGCCATTCCGCAACACCCTGTATTGAGTAGGGTTACTTTGTGATTTTTCGGCAGATTCAATATTTTAAAAGTATCGGCTGGATTCCCAAGTGCTTTTTGATAACAATGCGAGTGAATTTTAAGAACATGATGTTCCTCATTAAAGGAGCTTTGAGTGATGTTGCCCAACTCCACCTCACTGGACAAAAACTCTTCAATTGCAAAGCAATTGAATGCGAGTGTTTTGGCAGCGGATTTATCCTCACAAAGCTTTAAATATTCGTCCTTAAAAGTATAGATAGCCGAAGGCTCAATCCCTATTAATGGAGTTTCTTTTGAAATAATTTCCCCATAAATTTTAAGGTTTTTTTCAGCACAAGATTTAGCCTGTTCTAAAAAGCCTTTTGAAATATATCCTCTGCCGCTTTCCGTTGAGGGCAAGTACTCGACTTGATAACCCAGTTTTATGAGTAATTCATATGCATCATTCCCTATCTTTACATCTAGATAATTAGTAAACTCGTCAAAATATAGATAAACTGTTTTAATCACTTTTTTAGGGACTTTCTTTTTCAAGCCTCTGTCCAAAGGGGCATAAAGTTTTGGAAGAGATCGTTCCACTGCAATTCCTAAACACTTTTTAACGATAGTACCTAGCATCGGAGTTTTAAAAAGTCCGTTTTGAATTGTCCTAAACGGATTAAGCACACGACTTAGTTTTCCACTATAAGCAAACAGGCGATCGCTTATTGAAGGATTATGAGTTTTATGATACTGGTAGAGGTATTCTGCTTTGTAAGTTGCAACATCAACGCTACTAGGACATTCAGAGGCACAAGCCTTACAGCCAATACACAATTCCATGACTTTGGAAAGTTCATTTGAATCAAAGGGATTGGAATTTTCTTGGTGGGTCAGCACTTCTCTTAAAACATTAGCACGACCACGTGTAGAGTCCTTTTCATTTCTTGTTGCGCGATAACTGGGACAAAGTGTTGCAGCGCTTGTTGTGCTGCGACAATCTCCCGAACCATTACACTTCTCTGTCGCTTTGAGCAACCCTTCATCTTTACTAAAGTCAAGAAATGTTTTTATTAAAGGGGCTTCTCGTCCTAAATCATATCTGAAATTTTCATCCATCGGAAAGGGATCAATAATTTTTCCAGGATTAAAAATTCCTCTTGGATCAAATATTGATTTAATCTCTTTAAATATTTTAAAGTTTTTTTTACCTACCATAAGGGGGATAAATTCAGATCTGACAATGCCGTCACCGTGTTCTCCACTAAGCGAACCTCTATATCTTTTAACCAACCGTGCAACATCAAGTGTGATTTTCTTGAAGTCAATCCGATCTTGCTCTATTTTTAAATTTAGCGTTGGGCGCAAGTGCAACTCCCCTGCTCCTGCATGAGCATAATAGATAATCTCCTGGTCATATTGCTCCATTAGCTTGGAGAATTCTGTTATATAATCAGACAGATTCTCAAGCGGAACTGCAGTATCTTCTATACATGCGACCGCTTTTTTATCTCCTACAAGATTCCCTAAAAGGCCCAAACCCGCTTTTCTAAGCGTGGCTGAGGCTTCTATCTCCTCATCTCTTAAAACCGAATGGGCATAGGAAAATCCAGTCTCATCGATCGTATTTATAAGTTTTTTAAGGTCAATCTCCAGCTCCTCAGGATCATCATTCCGTAATTCTAAAAGTAGAATTGCTTTGGGATCACCTTGAATAAAAAACCTATTTTTTGCTTGAGCGATATTGTCTTTGGTACAATCAAGTATGGTTTTATCCATCATTTCACAAGTGAAAAGACGGTATTGCATGACTGGATATACGGCCGAAAGACATTCGCTTATACTTTTAAAATGAGCAGCTATTAAAACGCCATTTTGAGGCGGAAGAGATTCTAATTTTAACGTAATTGCAGTTGTAAACGCCAATGTTCCTTCACTTCCAGCGAGTAGTTTACTTAAGTTTATGGAAAACTTTTCCGGATCACTCAACCCATCAATCAACGAATCAATTGCATATCCAGTGTTTCGCCGATGGACATTGGCCAATGGGAATTCTTTTATGATTTCTTCTTGTGTTGCTTTATTTGACAAGCGTTGAGTTATTTTTTTATAAATGGCCCCTTCTAAATCATTTTGTTTTTGCTTTGATATTATCCCTTCATGATTGAGCTCTTCAAAAACAACTCCAGATCCATCAGATAAAAAACATTCCAATCGAACTGTCTTATCACGGGTTACTCCGTATTGAATCGATGTCGTCCCGGAAGAGTTATTCCCTACCATTCCGCCAATTGTACATCGGTTGGAAGTAGAGGTGTTAGGACCAAAAAAAAGCTTGTGTGGTTTTAAATAATCATTAAGCTCATCTCTTATGATTCCTGGCTCAACAGTAATCAATTTGTTTTTTGGATCAAAGTCAATGATTTTATTCATGTGCTTTGAGACATCAACCACGATTCCTTCTCCAACGCATTGTCCTGCCAATGAGGTTCCTCCCGATCTTGGGATTAAGCTTAAACGATTGGTTTTTGCAAAATCAATAATTAGCTTGATGTCAGATTTACTCTTTGGAAAACAAACAGCAATGGGATATTTTTTATAAACCGAGGCATCTGTTGCATATAGATGTTGGTGCAAACGATCTGTTTCAATAGTTCCTTCGAGTTTGTTTTTTATATAGTCGAAATCCATTAATTAAACTTTGTGGAATTCAAATATAAGTTATAATCCTAGTTTATTCTGAATCAATTAATAAATAACTCAAAGGGTATATTAATCTTCCAATTCATAAAATTTATTAATTTAGCAATATGGTAAAAAAATTAATTGCACTAAGTATATTTGCCTTGATAACAAGTTGTTCAGGCAAGCCAGGAGAGTTTTCAATAAAAGGTACGACCGACACAAATGACGGAACGTTGATCTACAGGATCATTGCAGATGCTAATAATCAGCCCATGATTATTGATTCTGTTGCTGTTGCTTCGGGTAAGTTTGAAATGACGGGAATTGCAGAAACGCCAGATATTCAATTTCTTTCAATTAAAAATGTAAGTGGAAATTTTCCACTTATTATTGAATCAGGATCAATCAAGACTTCAATCTATAAAGACAGTCTTACCAGTTCTAGGGCTTTTGGTACTGTCTCAAACGACGGTTTTATGACTTATAAAGAAGAGACCAAAATGTTTGTGACCTCCCTTAACGCAATTGGTAAAGACATGCAACAAGCTAGTTTATCTAATGACACTCTATTGTCTGCTGATTTACAAGAGCAGTATCTTGATGTTCAAAATCAAATCAAAACCTATGAGCAAGAATTCATTAAAATCAACGTAGACTCATATATCTCGTCGTTAATTTTAGAACGATTTCTTTCTACAAAGCAAATTTCTAGTGATGAGGTAAAAAAATTGTTCGATGAATTCACCGGAAGAATAAAAGCCAGTAAATCTGGTCAAAATATCGCTAAAATAATTGATATCTCTGATGCTCCAGCTCCGGCTAAAATTGGACAAATGGCTCCTGATTTTAATGGCCCTGATCTCAAAGGAAAAAATTTCACTTTAAAAGAAAGTCTGGGTAAAATCACAATTGTTGACTTTTGGGCTTCTTGGTGTCGACCTTGTAGGGTTGAAAATCCTAACTTGGTTAATACCTATAACAAGTTACATGGCAAAGGACTTGAGATAATTAGTGTTTCGCTTGACAAAGACAAAAACAGTTGGATCAAAGCCATTGAAGACGATGGTCTCAAATGGGATGGACATGTTTCAAATTTAAAATTTTGGAGTGAACCTATTGCCAAACTCTATCAAGTAACTTCTATTCCTGCTACTTTTATCTTGGATGAAAAAGGCATAATAATCGCTAAAAATCTTAGAGGATTAGTACTTGAACAAAAAATTGAAGAGTTGCTCCTTAAATAGCTGTTAAACAGATTTTTTATTATAAAACAAATAACCTCCGACTGCTATTATTCCTGCTAAAATTAGCAAGGTAAAGCTTGACTCTACAATCACACTTGGTAAAATGACAATGGTCGCCAAAAGCCCTGCAACTGATCCGCCAAAGTGAGCTGTATGTCCAATATCATCTTGTTGTTTTTTCATTCCGTAGAGCGTATATAACATATAACCCGCTGCAAACATATAGCCCGGCAAAGGAATGGGGATAATCAATAAAGCCATTTTCATGTTGGGATATAAAAGCACTGCGCTATAAACAATTCCCGACACAGCGCCACTGGCTCCCACCGCGCTATAATTGTTTTGATTGTTATGATATTTAAATGAAAGATAGTTTCCCAATAACAGACTCACCATATAAACCACAATAAACATAATTGCTCCCAGACGAAAGACCACCTGATCTCCAAAAAAATAGAGGGTAAACATATTGACAAACAAATGATGATAATCTGCATGTAAAAACCCGGAACTTAGTAGACGGATTTTTTCACTCGCTTTGATACCACCAATGTGGAATTTAAATTTATTGAAGAATTCCAAGTCTTTAAACCCCTTCATAGAAAAAATGATGTTTGCAATAATAACAACGGTAACTACTGGAGAAAGTCCTAACATGAAGCTTATAATTTGATTAACAAATATACTATCTTTGCCGAAAACTTACCGTTTTGGATCGACTAACCTATCTTATTGTCTACCCTTTTATTTATGGGGTTGCTTCCCTACCGTTTCCACTACTTTACTTGTTGTCTGATTTTCTGTGTTTTTTGATGTATGATATTTTTGGATACAGAAAAAAGGTTGTTAAAAAGAATTTACTGCTGGTATTTCCAGATAAAGATAATAAATGGCACAAAACGATAGAACGGAAGTTTTATCATCACATGTGTGATATTCTGCTCGAGACCGTAAAATCTTTTAAAATCTCTGAAAAAGAGATCAAAAAACGATTTAAAATAAAAAATATTGAAGCCTTAAAGCAGTTTGAAAGAAAAGATAGGAGTGTTATCGTTATGTGTGGACATTATGCCAGTTGGGAATGGATGATGTCATTAGGATATCATTTAAAACACAAGGGACATGGAATTTACACCCCATTAATCAATGAGCATTTCGATCGATTGGTGAAACGTATCAGAAAAAGACACAATGCTTTTGTGATTTCTAGGTATGAGGCTTTTGACACCATTCGCAATCATGATAAAAACAATGAGAGAGGAATTTACGGATTTGCCAGTGATCAATCTCCACAACCCAAACCAAAATCTTATTGGCGAAAATTCTTAGGGGTTAAAGTTCCTGTTTTCGTAGGTGCTGAACTTTTAGCAAGAGAACTAGATTTAGCGATTGTTTTTGCTGAAATAAATCGGGTGAAAAGAGGACATTATGAAGCAGAATTTAAAGTTTTAACAGAAAACCCAAAAGCAACAAGACCTAACCAAATTACTGACCTTTTTACCGATTGGGTTGAAGCGCAAGTCAATAATGATCCCTCGCAATACCTTTGGTCGCACAATCGTTTCAAACACAGTCACCTCGCTCCAAAAGATTAGGAGTTAGTTTCAATTTCTTCCAGAAATCGTTTTGCCAAATCGTCTGATTCGACTTGAGAAGGAGCTTCTGTGTATACCCTGATGATTGGTTCCGTATTAGATTTTCGTAAGTGTACCCATGCATTATCAAATTCAATTTTAACCCCGTCAATCATTATTGGATTTTGTTTTGAATATTTTTCTTTCATTTTGATAAGCAAACCACTCACATCCGTTTTTGGATCTAGGTTCACCTTTGTTTTGCTCATAAAATAAGCAGGATAAGAACTTCTTAGTTCAGAAACTTTAAGCTGATTTTCACTCAATAAAGAAAGGAAAATTCCAATTCCAACCAATGCGTCTCTTCCATAATGAAGCTCGGGATAGATAATTCCTCCATTTCCTTCCCCTCCGATCACAGCATTGACTTCTTTCATTTTTTCAACAACGTTTACTTCCCCTACTGCACAGGTGTGGTAGGTTCCTCCATATTTGTTGGTTATATCAGCAAGTGCTCTGGTTGAAGATAAATTAGAAACCGTATTTCCTGATTTTTTTGATAAAACATAATCAGCACACGCAACTAAAGTATATTCTTCACCAAACATCTCTCCTTTTTCGTCAACAAAAGCGAGTCGATCTACATCCGGATCAACCACAATGCCAAAATCTGCTTTATGAAAAAGCACTTGATTGCAAAGTTCATCTAAATGTTCTTTTAATGGTTCTGGGTTGTGAGGAAAGTTACCGTCAGGGGTGCAATACAATTCAACCACTTCAACGTTTAATTTATTAAGTAACATAGGTAATGCGATCCCTCCAGTTGAATTGACGGCGTCAACAATCACTTTAAACTTAGCCTTCTTTATGCTTTCTAACTGAATTATCGGAAGGGAAAGAACTTGTTCAATATGACTTTCTATAGAGTTTGAAACTGGTGTAATTTTACCCAACTCTTCAACACTTGCATAATTAAAACCTTGACTTTCTGCAATCTCAAGAATCTTCATTCCCGAATTTTCATTTAGGAATTCCCCCTTATCATTTAATAATTTAAGCGCATTCCATTGCTTTGGATTGTGAGAAGCAGTAATAATAATACCCCCTTGGGCCTTTAGTTCAACAACTGACATTTCAACAGTAGGTGTTGTAGAAAGCCCCAAGTCGATTACATCAATTCCCATTCCAACCAAGGTCTCATTGACCAAACTTTGAACCATTTTACCTGAAATCCGAGCATCTCTGCCTACCACGACGGTATAATGATCGGCTGGAATACTAGATTTTAACCAAGAAGCATAGGCAGATGCAAATAAAACGATATCTAATGGCGTAAGATTTTCTTGTGTTTTTCCGCCAATCGTTCCGCGGATTCCTGAAATAGATTTTATTAATGTCATTGATAGATAAAGATATGAATTAGAAGGGTTTTGATCAATAAAATATAAGGTTTTTATAAATTATGTTTAACAAGGTAAATATTAATTTATCTTATGATTAAACACCAAAAATATTCAATGAATTACATTGCTAATGTTTATTTATCTGGAAGTAATCCTGAATTGGCGGCAGGAAGTTTTATCGTACCATTTCATTGATGATTTTACAGATAAAAATATCATATTAAAAAACATGTTTCTCTTCTTTTTCCCATATACAGAGAATATAGTCGGTTAATTATGGATATGTATTATGATCATTTATTGGCATTGTGTTGGGATAATTATCACGTTGACTCCTTGGAAGAATTTAGTATGAGCTTTTATCAAACCCTAGAGGAAATTCAAGACTTATTTTCCAATTCAATAAAAAGAATGATTCCAATTATCTCAAAATATAATTGGGTTTTCTCCTACATAACCCTTTCTGACTTTGAAAACATTCTCTTACAAATATCTAAACGGACGAAATTCAAATCAGATCTTTACCATTCAATTGAGGAACTTGAAATGCATTATGAACTAATTAAAGCAGACTTTTTTATCTTTTTCGATACGCTAGAAAATTTTGTAAATAACAAACTTGAAACTTTAGACTTAACATGAAGCTAAAAGGTATTGATTAGCACTAAATAGTCGATCAAAAGTGTTATTTTTGCAAAATTTACTATGGAGAAAACAAGAAACAACACAATTAACATACAAGGAGCGAGGGTTAACAATCTTAAGGACGTTTCACTTCAAATACCGAGAGATAAATTAGTAGTTATTACGGGGCTTTCTGGAAGCGGTAAATCGTCATTGGCTTTTGATACGATTTATGCTGAAGGTCAAAGGCGTTATATGGAAACGTTTTCTGCCTATGTAAGACAGTTTCTAGGAAACCTTGAACGTCCGGAGGTAGACAAAATAGACGGTCTTTCGCCTGTCATTGCTATTGAGCAAAAAACCACTTCCAAAAGTCCACGTTCGACCGTTGGAACAATCACAGAACTGTATGACTATGTTCGTTTGCTTTTTGCAAGAGTCGGAACAGCTTATAGCTATGTTTCCAATCAAAAGATGGTCAACTATAATGATGATCAAATTCTTGAGTTAATCAAAAGAGAATACCGCGATAAAAAAATAATATTATTGTCCCCTTTGATTAAGTCTAGAAAAGGACATTATCGCGAATTATTTGATTCACTCTCCAGACAAGGTTTTTTAAGAGTTCGTGTCGATGGAGTTTTAAAGGATCTCAGGCAAGGAATGAAACTAGATCGTTATAAAACTCACGATATTGAGTTGGTGATCGATCGAATTCAAGTGAAGGACAAAGAAACAGATCGTAATCGATTAAATGAATCTATAAAAACTGCCATGTATTATGGTGAAGATTCGTTACTGCTGATTGACATAGAAACTGAGAAGTTTCGTTATTTAAGTAGAAATCTGATGTGTCCTAAATCGGGGATCTCCTATTCAATGCCGGAACCAAATTCTTTTTCGTTTAATTCCCCAAAGGGAATGTGCACAAACTGTAGGGGGATTGGAACCCAACATGTTATAAACTCTAAAAAAATCATTCCAGATGAAAATATTTCGATCGATAAAGGAGGAATTGTTCCTTTGGGAGAAACGAAAAGCAATTGGGGCTTTAAGCAAATAGAAGTGATTGCAAAGCGATATGATTTTTCACCTTCTGATCCAATCAAAAACATTCCCAAGGAAGCTCTAGAGATTATTCTACGTGGTGGAAACGAAAAGTTTTCGGTTGCTTCAAAAACACTTGGGATTACGAGAGATTATAAGATAGATTATGAAGGAATAGAAAACTTTATAGTCAACCAATATGAACAAAATGAAAGCTCTGTAATTAAGCGATGGGCGCTTTCCTTTATGGATGAAAAAAATTGTCTTGTTTGTAAGGGATCACGCCTTAATAAAGACGCATTATTTTTTAAAATAAATAATAAAAATATTTCTGAAGTAAGCGCACTTGATCTCGGTGAATTGTATGAATGGTTTGACAAAATTGAAACTAAACTAGACAAAAAAGAATTCAAGATTGCTGAGGAGATTATTAAAGAAATTAAGAATAGACTTCAATTTTTACTAGATGTTGGTCTCAATTACCTGTCACTTAGTCGATCCTCAAAATCTCTTTCTGGTGGTGAAGCGCAAAGAATAAGGCTTGCCACACAAATTGGATCTAAGCTAGTTGGGGTTCTCTATATTTTGGATGAACCGAGTATTGGCTTGCATCAAAGAGACAACGAGCGTTTGATAAAGTCATTGTCTGCTCTGAGGGATGTTGGGAATTCAGTCATCGTCGTTGAGCATGACAAGGAAATGATACTTAAAGCTGATTATGTGATTGACATTGGACCCATGGCTGGTAAAAATGGTGGAGAGATTATTTCTGAAGGAACTCCTGAGATGCTTAAAAAAGCAAAAACATTGACTGCACAATACCTCAATGAAGAAAAGTTTATTGAAGTTCCAAAAACACGCAGAAAGGGAAATGGGCAAATATTAAGATTGGAGGGCTGTACTGGAAATAATTTAAAGAACATCAATGTTGATTTCCCTTTGGGAATGATGATTGGTGTCACCGGAGTTTCGGGAAGCGGAAAATCTACATTAATTAACGAAACTCTCTACCCCATTCTGAATGAATATATTTACAATGCCGTCAGAATCCCTATGCCTTACAAAAATATTGAAGGGTTGAAGTACTTAGATAAAGTTGTCGATGTAAATCAATCCCCCATTGGAAGAACACCAAGGAGTAATCCTGCAACTTATTGTGGGGTGTTTAGTGAAATAAGAACGCTTTTCACACTGACCCCTGAGTCCCAAATCAGAGGGTACAAGCCCGGAAGATTTAGTTTTAATGTAACTGGAGGAAGATGTGAGACCTGCCAAGGAGGTGGAATGAAAGTAATTGAAATGAATTTCCTTCCAGATGTTTATGTAGAATGTGAAACCTGTAATGGCAAGCGTTTCAATAGAGAAACGCTTGAGATTCGATACAAAGGGAAATCCATTTCGGATGTCTTAGACATGACCATAAATCAAGCTTGCGAGTTTTTTGAAAGTATCCCTAAAATCTATAGAAAACTAAAAACTATACAAGATGTTGGCCTTGGTTACATTGCTTTAGGACAATCCTCAACGACCCTTTCAGGAGGAGAAGCGCAAAGAATTAAATTATCAACAGAATTGTCGAAAAAAGATACGGGTCAAACTATTTATATTTTAGATGAACCCACAACAGGACTTCATTTTGAGGATGTGCGTGTCTTGTTGGAAGTTCTAAATCAATTGGTAGGAAAAGGAAATACAGTCTTGATTATCGAACACAACATGGATGTTATCAAACATGTAGACTACTTGATAGACATTGGACCTGAAGGTGGTAAAAATGGAGGACTGATTGTAGGACAGGGAACTCCAGAGGAATTAATTAAAATTAAAAATAGCTATACCGGGAAATACTTACAAAAGGAACTTAAATAAAAACTCAGATGAACTTGTCAGAAAATAAAACTAAAAACTGGAATCAGTTAAAGCCCAATGACTCCTGGGCTTTATTTAAAATAATGGGGGAATTCGTCAATGGATACGAAAAAATGAGTTCCATTGGACCCTGCATATCTGTTTTAGGATCTGCAAGAACAACACCAGAACACCAACAATACAGACTAGCAGTTGAGATTTCAGAAGCTATCGTAAAATCAGGATTAGGAGTTATCACAGGGGGTGGGCCAGGAATCATGGAGGCTGCAAACAAAGGCGCCAGAAATGGTGGAGGAACATCTGTTGGGCTTAACATCAACCTTCCATTCGAACAAAAACCCAACTATTTCATTGACCAAGATAAATTAATGAATTTTGAACATTTTTTTGTTAGAAAAGTAATGTTTATAAAATACTCCCAAGGTTTTGTGGTAATGCCAGGAGGTCTAGGAACTCTCGATGAGCTTTTTGAAGCCCTTACATTGATTCAGACTGAAAAAATAAAACGATTCCCCATTCTCCTAGTCGGAAACGAGTTTTGGTCTGGAATGGTAGATTGGATTAAAGAAGTGCTTTTAATAGAAAACAAAATCAATCTTGAGGATCTTGATCTGGTTAAGGTGGTCGAAACGAAAGATCAAGTCATTGATTGTTTAGAAGATTTTTACAAAAAAGAATCTTTTAGACCTAATTTTTAAAAATTTAAACTATAAAAAATAAGTTACTCTTAGTAATTAACCTTTGCATAGGAATTCATTCTTTTGCTCAGGATTCTATTGATTATAAAATTAATGGAGAACTGGATTTTGAAAATAATATAATTAAAATTCAACAAAATATATGTTTCACAAATCCAAGTTTAAACCCACTTGACACAATTTTTCTTACAGATTGGGCGAATTCTTTTTCTAGTAAAAAAACACCATTGGCCAAAAGATCAGTTGAAGAATATGATCGTAAAATTCACATTTCTAATAAAAAGAAACTCGGGTCTTCCGCGATAGCTTCGATTAGTGCATCAGGCGATGAATTAGCTTGGGAGAGATTGATTAACCAGCAAGACATTATTAGGATTATTTTGAAGCGTCCATTAGGTGTTAGTAAGCGAATATCGCTAAACATCAATTATCTCATTAAACTTCCAGATGCCAAGTTCACAGGATATGGACGGGACAACGACCAGATAAACCTCAGGTATTGGAATCTCTCGCTTAGTCCTTTTTTTAATCAAGAGTGGCACAATTATAGCAACTTAAACATTAATGATTACAGTATTCAACTTGCAAACTATGATGTGAGATTTACTTCAAATAGAAGACTAAATATTTTTAGTAATTTAAATAATATTGATTTAAAAAATGAAAATTATTTTCATTTTTTAGGAATCCAAAAAAAAGAAGCCGAATTTGTAATAACCGCAGAAGATCGATTTGAAACCTTTATTATTAATGACCAAAAATCAATTGTAACTGATTTTTTCTTAAGATTCGAAGATAAACAGAAAGTGCAAAAGACCCTGGAGA
>Ga0308007_10000866_pt1 | contig 13538 bp, 7 predicted proteins | sample Neamet71_FD_203152 | JGI IMG/M metagenome (GOLD analysis project Ga0308007, IMG submission 203152) | Marine microbial communities from water near the shore, Antarctic Ocean - #71 | ecosystem: Environmental > Aquatic > Marine > Unclassified | place: Southern Ocean | collected 2014-06-07
CGCAGATAACTACAAATTTTTTCACGAACATAGTGAGAGTTTTCTCCTATGCCGCCAGTGAAAACCAAATGTTTTATGTTAGTCAAACTAGTGGCAACGCAAACAAGGTTTTTCGCAGCGCGTTCACAAAACATGTCCAGTGCGAGTTTGGCTTGTTGACTGCCTGCATTCATGGCTTCTTCTAATGTACGACAATCATTTGACAGCTCTGATATCCCAAGTAAGCCACTTTCTTTATTCAAAATAGCGAGTGTGGCATCAAGATCTAAATTGTCTTGTTTAGCAATGGAGGATAACAGCATAGGATCAACATTACCTGAGCGCGTCCCCATCATCATGCCTTCGAGGGGCGTTAATCCCATACTGGTATCGACTGATTTTGCTTCGCTAATTGCGCAGGCACTCGCGCCATTGCCCAGATGTGCGACCAGAATGTCTTCTTGCAAACTGGCTTTGTCTAATTCGCCTAATCTTTTACTTATATAACGAAAGCTAGTGCCATGAAAACCATATTTTCGTAATGCATGATCACGGTAATAGCGCATAGGAATAGGGTACAAGTATTCCACTTGATTTAATGTTTGATGAAAGGACGTGTCAAAAACGGCAATCTGGGGCAATGTTTTGAACAGCTTTAAACAAGCTTCGATGCCTTTTAAGCCTGAGGGGTTATGCAATGGTGCGAGAGGAATGCAGTTTTCAATCTGTTTGATAACATGATTGTCGATGATCACAGATCCAGTAAAGGTTTCTCCACCGTGTACTATTCTATGTCCAACGCCGATAAGGCTATCAAGAATAAGAGGGTGTTTGTCTAACCAAAGTTTAATATGAGATAAGGCATCTTGGTGTGAGCTTTGTTGTAAAGGATAAGATACTTTGGTTCCTTCGAACTTAAATGTAATGTCAGCCGTTTTAGAATTGAGCTGTTCAGCAATGCCTTCAAAAACCAGTTTTTTGCCAGCGTCATTAAGAATGGCAAACTTTAGAGACGAGCTACCACTATTAATGACTAAAATACTGTCTTTCATTATTATTCCTTGGTAACTCGTAGGGACATATCGATTGCTTGTACATGTTTAGTCAGCGCACCAATAGAAATAAAATCAACGTTAGTTTTAGCAACGTCTAAAAGTGTTTCACGAGTCATATTGCCTGAGGCTTCAAACTTTACTTTTTTACCATACGAGGCAACGGCTTCTTTCATCATTTCGATAGTGAAGTTGTCGAGCATGATAATATCTGCGCCAGCGGCAACAGCTTGCGAAACCTCATCCATCGTTTCGGTTTCAACTTCAATGTTTTTTCCCGGTGCAATTTGCTTCGCTTTTTTAATCGCATTATGAATAGAGCCTGCGGCCATAATATGATTCTCTTTAATAAGAAAAGCATCGTATAAACCTAATCGATGGTTTTTTGCTCCACCTTCTTTACCGCCAATCGCTACAGCGTATTTTTGAGCGAGGCGTAATCCAGGAATAGTTTTTCGAGTATCTAATAAAGTTAATCCTGTACCTCTTACAATGTTTGCGTATTCTCTTGTTATGGTGGCCGTGTAAGAAAGTGTTTGGAGAAAATTTAAGGCACAACGTTCACCTGTTAGTATGCTTCTGGCGTTGCCTGATAGTTGTAAAAAAGGAGTGTCTGGGACAAGGTTTTCTCCATCTTTTGCAAACCAAGTAAGCTTGATAGAATCGTCTAGTTGGTTGAATACTTCTTCAACCCACGCTTGACCACAAAGAACAGCATTTTCTCTACTTATTACTGTTGCGGTAATTTGTTCTTCTATAGGAATTAGCTGAGCCGTGATATCTCCACTGCCAATATCCTCAACTAAAGCAAACGCAACGTGAGAGGGAATTTGATATTGAAGTTGGGATTCGTAAGGTATCATAAGGCACCTATTGTTAAAGTTAGAGAATGAACGTTAGAAATAGCTATTGTAACGGGTATTCCTGATTTCGTCAGTGCCAACGGATTGGTTTTTTTTAGTTGTTTGTTGATATCGATGAGCTTTTTTTGACAAATAGCGTTGTGAATCATGCTATGAATAACTAAAGTGATATAAATCTTGATTGCTGTCCTTAAAGAATTTGAGAGGTGATACTGTGGAGTTACTTGTATTAATACTCGCGATGTTTGTTCGTGCCTTATTTTTACAACCAAAGGAGTGGGGGAAAATACAACAAGTTATAAACATCAAAGTGAATAAATTTGTTGGAGAAAATAACGTACGCTTAATTATATTATTTGCTGCGGCTTTATTAATTGGCTATGTAGTGCAGGTGCTAGTGGGCCGAGGCTTTATGAATGTATTGGCGACTATGTTTTTTGTATATCTCTTCTATGTTATGTACAGAGATTTTCCAGTTATAACGGTAGACAATGAAGATGATCGTATTTATTTAATAGAAAAACTTCGTATCTATGATAATGAATTTGAAGATACAGATCAATCAATCGAAACGCTTACTGCAAAGCTGTATTCCTTTTCAGTGGAAAATTATTTTACTTCGACCTTAGTGCTAATGCTTTGGTACCTTCTTGCTGGGTGGTTAGGATTAATCTTATATTTCTTTATGTATTACCTTCGTTTTAAAAATACACCGACTTGGTTATTGTCAGTGCGACATGTGTTTGAAATTCCTGTTGGAGTATTAGGTGCTTGCAGTTGTGCGATAGCGGGACGTATGGATAGTGTTGTTACTGAGATGTTGTCATGGCGCAGAGTGACCATTGATAATGGCAAACAAATGTTTGAGGCATCTGTTACTGCCTCGACTAATATGAGATTTGAAAAAGGCCAGTTTTATAAAAAATTCACGTGTTGTAAAAATTTATGCTTACGTTCGGTGTATGTTTGGATTTTTGCGGTAGCACTCGTTTTTATTGTGGTGTAGCACGTTATTGATAGTCGAGTTATTGATAAAAGAGAAACAGTATACGTTACATTATTTTACAGATTGAGAGTGAGTTGTATCAGACGTCTATGCGTTATCTATATTAGATGTTACTCTTAGCGCCGAATTTGTAAACCAGTTCACAGAGTAAGTTGTTGTTTGACTAGTAGTATTGTTTACCATTTGATGGCTAACAATTATCGATATAACGGAATATGCATCCTCTGCAGTTTTGTTATTTTGTCTAAGTTATAACAACATTTTATTTGAATCTGAAACCGATGACTTACTGTAAAACAGTATATTGTTTGGTATCAGAATGACATTAAGGATCTTTAAGTAAGGTCCAAATCGGAAAACGTACTGAACCATTAGTGGTGACTGATGCTATTTCGTTGGATAACTTAAAATAAAAATAAATCTGACGCATAAATACAAATATTAACTTTTTCAGGATTAGACTCTTAAGAAGGTGATATTTGTATGTTAGTTGGTTTTTTTGTGAATATTTTAATTATCACAAATACCAAGTGTTCGTTTTAAAGGGTTCATTCAGTTGATCATAAGCAGAATCAATTGTATGAGCTAAGATCTGTTCTAATAGCGGGGGTTATTAACACTATGACGGAGCAGCATATCCTGAAAGATATCGATCCATCAGAAACCAAAGAGTGGGTTGATGCACTTGAATCAGTTCTTCGAGAAGAAGGGCCCGAGCGTGTTCAATATATTTTGGAACAACTGAATAGCGAAGCAACGAAAGCAGGTATGTCAATACCCGCTTCTATTACAACGTCTTACCGTAACACTATTGCTCCTCAAGATGAGAAGCGGTTACCGGGAGACTTGTTTATGGAGCGTCGTATTCGCTCTATTATTCGTTGGAATGCATTAGCCATGGTTATGAAGGCAAACCGAGTTGATTCTACACTTGGCGGCCATATAACAAGTTTTTCGTCAGCGGCCACCTTGTATGATATTGGTTTTAACCATTTCTTCCGTGGTAATAGCGACAAGCAAGAAGCTGACATGGTGTTTTTCCAAGGCCATATTTCTCCCGGTATTTATGCTCGTTCATATATTGAAGGTCGTTTGACTGATGAACAGCTAGATAACTTCCGTAGAGAAGTAGACGGTAAAGGTCTATCTTCTTACCCGCATCCTTGGTTAATGCCAGATTATTGGCAGTTCCCAACTGTTTCTATGGGACTTGGGCCATTACAGGCCATTTATCAAGCCCATGTACTAAAATATCAACAAAGCCGAGGCTTGATTGATCATGGTGACCGTAAGGTATGGGCGTTTTTAGGTGATGGAGAGTGTGATGAGCCAGAATCGCTAGGCGCAATTTCTCTTGCCGGCCGTGAGAAGTTAGATAACCTGATTTTTGTTATCAACTGTAACTTACAGCGCTTGGATGGTCCTGTTCGTGGTAACGGTAAAATCGTCCAAGAACTCGAAGGTGTCTTTAGAGGCGCTGGTTGGAACGTCGTTAAATGCTTATGGGGTCGTCATTGGGATCCTTTATTCGAAAAAGACCACAAAGGTTTATTAGTAAAACGCATGGACGAAGTCTGTGACGGTGAGCTACAAAACTATAAAGCAAATGGTGGCGCGTATACTCGTGAACACTTCTTTGGCAAATATCCAGAGTTATTGGAAATGGTCAAAGATATGTCTGACGATGACATCATGAACTTGAATCGTGGTGGACATGACCCTTACAAGGTTTATGCAGCCTATGCTGAAGCGGCTAAAAATGATGGCCGCCCGACTGTTGTACTTGCTCAAACCGTTAAAGGTTATGGCATGTTTAAAGCGGCTGAAGCACAAAATACCGCTCATCAGACTAAAAAATTGGATGAAGAATCGTTGGCTATGTTCCGCGATAAATTTGCCATTCCAATTAACGACGAAGAGCTAAAAGATCTTCCTTATTATCGTCCTGCGGAAGACAGCCCTGAAATGAAGTACTTGCGTGCACGTCGTGCAGAACTTCATGGAGACTTCCCATCACGTCGTAAAGTATGTGAATCGTTAGAAGTGCCTTCTCTTGACGCCTTTAAAGCGCAATTGCAAGGTACGAAAGGCCGTGAAATATCATCAACAATGGCTTTTGTACGCGTGCTTAATACGCTTGTTAAAGATAAGAAAATTGGCCATCGAGTAGTTCCTATTGTTGCCGATGAAGCACGTACTTTTGGTATGGAAGGCATGTTCCGTCAGCTCGGTATTTACTCAGCAATAGGTCAAAAATACACACCGCATGACCATAGTCAAATCATGTATTATAAAGAATCTGAGAGCGGTCAAATTCTACAAGAAGGTATTAACGAAGCCGGCGCTTTTTCTGCGTGGTTAGCGTGTGCAACTTCTTATAGTAATAGTAATTACCCAATGATTCCTGTGTACATCTACTATTCTATGTTTGGTTTCCAACGTATTGGTGATTTAGCATGGGCAGCAGGGGATTCACAAGCGAGAGGCTTCCTATTAGGTGCGACTGCAGGTCGTACTACACTCAATGGTGAAGGTTTACAGCATGAAGATGGTCATTCTCATATTCTTGCTGGCACGATTCCTAATTGTGTATCTTATGATCCGACTTATTCATATGAAGTAGCGGTTATTGTTCAAGACGGCTTACGTCGTATGTATCAAGAACAAGAAAGCGTCTTTTATTACTTAACCGTAATGAATGAAAACTATACACATGAAGATATGCCAGAAGGTGTTGAAGACGGCATTATCAAAGGGATGTATAAGCTTAAAGAACACAAGAAGAAAACCAATAAGAAGCAAGTACAACTACTTGGTTCTGGTGTGATTCTACGTGAAGTTGAAGCCGCCGCTGAAATCCTTTTTAAAGACTTTGGTGTAAATTCAGATATATGGAGTGTTACTTCGTTTAATGAATTGCGTCGTGAAGGCTTAGATGTAGAGCGTTGGAATTTACTGCACCCAAGTGAAACAGCGCGTAAAACCTATGTTGAAGAATGTTTGGGAGAAGTAGGACCTGTTATTGCTTCTACTGATCATATCAAACTTTTTGCAGATCAGATTCGCCCATTCATAAAAAATACATACAGTGTATTAGGTACCGATGGTTTTGGTCGCAGTGATACGCGTGAGAAATTGCGTCACTTCTTCGAAATTAACCGTTATTGGGTGGTAATCGCCTCGCTAAAAGCGTTGGCTGATGATGGGAAAATTGAAGCATCAGTGGTAACGAAAGCAATTGAAAAATTTGGTTTGGATCCAGAAAAACCGAACCCACTAACTTGCTGATTTACCCTATAGATCTGTGTTCGATCTACTCATTTTTGAGTAGATCGAGTTATCTTTATTTTTTGATGCGTATTTACAACAAAGGAGATTTCCGTGAGCACTGAAATTATTCGAGTACCGGATATTGGCGGTGCAGCAGATGTTGAGGTGATTGAGATTAGTGTCCAAATTGGAGACATGGTCGAAATTGATCAACCAATCGTTGTACTCGAAACAGATAAAGCGTCTATGGATGTTCCTTCACCTATCGCAGGTAAGGTTATTAGTATTGCAATAGCAGTAGGCGATCAAGTTAATGAAGGCTCTATTGTTTTAGAACTTGACGTTGTTAATGCAACATCAAGTGTTGCAGCAAACACTAGTAAAGACGTACCCGTTGCGACAGCGATAACACCCGTTGCAGCAACAAAGACTGTAGACGTACAGGTAACAAGCGCTCCAGCAGAATTTGCTGTTGCAGTGCCTGATATTGGTGGCGCGGCTGATGTAGAAGTTATTGAGATTTGTGTTGCAGTTGGTGATCAAGTCGCAGAAGGCGATTCTATCGTTGTTCTGGAAACTGACAAAGCCTCTATGGATATTCCTGCTCCAGTAGCGGGTAAAGTGCTTAGCGTTTCTATTAACGTAGGCGATACCGTATCTGAAGGTGGGGCGATTCTTGTCATGCAGACAGAATCAAGTGCGACATCGACACCTGTTGTATCAACTACTCAAGTAGAAATGCCTGTTCCAGCGACTGCAGCTTCAGAAACAGTAGTGGTTGCTGGTGGTGTTGAAGCAGTCAATGTACCTGATATTGGTGGTGCAGAAGGTGTTGAAATCATCGAAATAGCGGTTGCTGTTGGTGACAAAATTGCTGAAGGTGATTCGATTATTGTTCTTGAAACAGACAAAGCGTCAATGGAAATTCCAGCGCCTAAATCTGGAACAATAAAATCGATTGCTGTCAAAGAAGGCGATAAAGTTTCTGAAGGTGATCTAGTACTGGAAATGGATGTAGAAGGTAGCGCTGTTACTTTAGAAATAAGTGCTCCAACTGCAAGTGCTGCTGTGGCTTCTCCTAGCCAAGCAACCGCTCCAGTAAAAGCGGCAGTGCCTGCTAGAACAGCAGTAGACAATTCAGCTGTTTTATCAACGCCGTCTAAAAATGTTCATGCAGGCCCAGCGGTTCGTATGTTGGCTCGTGAGCTCGGTGTTGATTTATCACTTGTACGTGCAACAGGTCCGCGAGGACGTATTACTAAAGAAGATTTACATGCCTATGTTAAAGCAGCCGTAAAACAAGTTGCTTCTGGTGGTACCTCTGCAATGTCAGGCAGTGGTTTACCCACGATTCCTGATATAGATTTTAGTAAGTTTGGCAATGTCGACATTGTTAAAATGAGCAAGATACAAAAATTGACGGCTCAAAACATGGTTCGCAACACGTTAGTTGCGCCACATGTTACTCAATTTGATAAAGCGGATATTACGGATTTAGAAGTATTTCGTAAGGGCTTAAAAGCAGAAATGGAAAAAGAAGGGGTGAAATTAACACCGCTACCATTTTTGATTAAAGCCGCAGCACAAGCTTTAGTGGCGAATCCAACCTTCAATGTTTCGTTGATGGCTGATGGTGAAAGCTATGCACAAAAACAGTATGTGCATATTGGTATTGCCGTAGATTCACCAATAGGTCTTGTTGTTCCTGTTATACGTGATGCAGATAAGAAGTCAGTAGTTCAAATCGCTAAAGATGCTAACGAACTTATCAAGAAAGCATTAAGTAAACAGCTTAAACCGAATGACATGCAAGGTGGTTGCTTTACGATATCTAGCCTAGGTGCGATTGGTGGAACAGGCTTTACGCCTATTGTTAACTGTCCAGAAGTTGGCATCTTAGGAGTATCAAAAGCGGATATCGAACCTCGCTGGAACGGTAAAGAGTTTGTACCTCGCACCATGTTGCCTCTGTGTCTGTCTTATGACCATAGAGCCGTTAACGGTGGTGATGCAGGACGCTTTATGACGTATCTAAATTCATTATTGAGTGACATCCGTCGCTTAGCATTGTAGTTATACGCATAAATCAAAAAAGCCGCGCAAGCGGCTTTTTTTGGCATCGAGTTTTATATATGCTGAAAATGAGGTTGTTTTTCCTTTCTGATAAGAGAGAGGACGATAACGTATTGACGTCTTTAGGAGCATGTTATACTAAGCAACACTATTAAATAAGTTATTGTGAATCGTATGAGTTTTCTTTCGTTAGGGTTAATCCCATCCATTACAGACACACTAAGTAAATTAGATTACCAAGAACCTACCCCAATCCAACTTGCCGCTATCCCTGTGATATTAGCCAATAAAGATTTAATGGCAGGAGCTCAAACAGGCACAGGTAAAACCGCTGCCTTTGCTTTGCCTTTACTGCATCGTTTCCATGAAGAGAATAAGCGAGATAGCGTAGAGACGAATAATTGTGTTAAAGCATTAGTACTAACCCCGACTAGAGAACTGGCACAACAGGTTTATAAAAGCTTTATTAAATATGGAGAGACCTTATCGGTAAATACTGTTGTTGCTTACGGTGGGGTCAGCATCAATACACAAATAGAGGCGATTCGACAGGGCGTTGATATTTTAGTGGCAACCCCTGGACGTGTTCTTGAACTCATCATGAAAAACTTAATTGATGTGAGCGTATTACAAACACTGGTATTAGATGAAGCAGATCGTATGCTAGATATGGGCTTTATCATTGATATCCAGCGCATTATTAAAAAATTGCCTGAACAAAAACAAATCTTATTTTTCTCCGCTACCTTTAATGATGATATTTTCACCCTCAGTAAAACGCTTTTACAAAACCCTGAATTGATCGAAGTGGACGACCGCAATACCACATCCATTCAAGTAGAACAGATGGTTTACTCTGTCGATCAAGATAAAAAAAGTAGTTTAATCTCCTATCTTATTGGCTCAAAAAATTGGCAACGCGTGCTCATTTTTACTCGCACTAAACAAGGTGCGGATCAACTAGCAAAAGAAATGAATAAAGATGGTATAGAAACCCAAGCTATTCATGGTGATAAATCCCAAGGCGCACGAAATCGAGTACTAGACGACTTTAGAATAGGAAAAACAAGGGCTCTAGTCGCTACAGATGTAGCTGCTCGTGGTTTAGACATAGCGCAATTAGGCTATGTCATTAATCACGAATTACCTTATAACGCGGAAGATTATATTCATCGTATTGGTCGTACTGGTCGCGCAGGTGAAAAAGGGATGGCCATTAGTCTCGTTAGTGAAAAAGAAAATTACTTATTGAGTGATATTGAAAAACTACTAAGCACATCATTAGTTGCACAATGGTTTCCTGATTTCGAACCGGATCTCAATAAAGTAGAAAAAAACTTACAAAAAAGGCCTTTGTCTAATAAAGAGAGACGCAAAAAGGCGCTGGGGTTTAAGTCAAAAACAAAAAAGTGAGATAGTGTTACTATAGTTGTCGCTTAGATAGAGGTTGTTAAAGTATTTCTTTTAATGAACATTGAGCGACATTTAAAGAACAGCTTCTTGTCTGGCAATTCATAATACTAATTTTGTCATAGTAGTATTAATTATAACTATAATTATAGGGCCATCAAAATGAAGCTAAAAGATACCAGTAATGGTAGAGCAGAATATAATACGGCATATAAAGTAGGTCAGGATAATACTCAATTTTTTGGGTTAGACGTTCTTAATCCCGTATTTATGAGCAGCGCGCTCATTATTTTTGCCTTTATCATTGGAACAATTTTATTTCCGGCTGACGCTAAAACCTTATTAGTAGGCGCAAGAGGCTGGTCAATTAATAACTTTGATTGGTTATTTATGATAAGCGGTAATATCTTTGTATTATTTTGCTTAGCGTTAATTGTGTTACCCGTCAGTAAAATCCGTTTAGGCGGTACTGAAGCAAAACCTGAACACTCAACTATCTCTTGGTTTTCTATGTTATTTGCAGCAGGCATGGGCATAGGACTAATGTTTTGGAGTGTGGCTGAACCGGTTGCTTATTATACTGATTGGTTTGGTACACCATTGAATGCCGCAGCTAGAACACCGGAAGGCGAGCAATTAGCTCTGGGCGCAACTATGTTCCACTGGGGATTACACCCTTGGGCAATTTATGGCGTTGTGGCTTTATCATTAGCTTTTTTTGCGTATAACAAAGGTTTACCACTGACCATTCGCTCTGCTTTTTACCCTTTGTTTGGTGAAAAGGTATGGGGCATAACGGGCCATTTCATTGATGTATTAGCGGTTATTGCTACCATTTTTGGTCTGGCTACGTCACTCGGTTTAGGCGCACAACAAGCAACCAGCGGTCTGCATTTTCTATTCGATATTCCCAATACATTAACCACTCAAATAGTAGTGATTGCCGCGGTAACTGCAATAGCAATTGTTTCTGTTGCGAGAGGCCTCGAAGGTGGTGTGAAGCTACTAAGTAATATCAATATGATCATTGCAGCGGCGCTAGCCATGTTTGTACTGATTGTTGCGAATACGGGTGCTATCTTCGGTTCGATGGGAACCTTGCTAATTGGCTATGTAGAAAACATTATCCCACTGAGTAATTGGATTGGCCGTGAAGACCAAACATTTTACCACGGCTGGACTGTATTTTACTGGGCTTGGTGGATTTCTTGGGCACCTTTTGTTGGTATGTTTATCGCTCGTGTTTCTCGCGGTCGTACTGTGCGTGAGTTTTTAATTGCCGTTTTATTAGTACCTACCTTTGTCTCTTTCATCTGGATGGCTATTTTTGGTGGATCAGCAATCGACCAGGTAAATAATGGTGTTGGTGCTTTGAGTAATGGTATATCTGATGCGTCGCTAGCGATGTTTCAAATGTTTGAGCATCTTCCTCTAACGGGTGTGGTTTCATTTGTTGGCATTGTATTAGTCCTAGTGTTCTTTGTGACTTCATCTGACTCTGGTTCACTGGTGATTGATGGTATTACCGCTGGCGGGAAAACTGATGCTCCAATGATACAGCGTGTGTTTTGGGCGGTGTTAGAAGGTGTTATTGCTATTGCATTATTAGTAGGTGGAGGATCGGAAGCCCTGTCTGCTATTCAGGCAGCTGCCATTACCATTGGTTTGCCTTTCACTCTCTTAATGTTGCTTATGTGCGTGAGTTTATATAAAGGGTTGCAGTCCGATATGCATCTTATTAAATAAACAGAATCTCGATCATAATGAAACTTAATAAAGCGGTGCATCTTGTATGTACCGCTTTATTTTTTTATATATTTTGGTAAAAAACGAAATCTATTCGCGGACCATATACTGACTGAAATAACCTTTAACACATAGTTTTTGATAGATGGCTTTTTATTAAGAGCTTTCTATAAAGAATTTTCTATAAGAGGGCGTAACCATGGAAGTTGAATTAACGGAAATGATAAATGCTTTGCAGCAATATCCACCTTTTCATGAAATGGATGAACCTAGCTTGCTTGAGCAAATGGTCATGGAAATGGACATTCAATATGTACGTAATGGTGAAGAAATCATTATTCCTAATACACTTAATAATTCTCTTTATTTTATTCGTAGTGGCGCGGTAGAAGTCTCGGCAAAAAATAATGAGTTACTGCGCCGGATGGACGAAGGCGAATGGTTTGGCTATTTGTCATTATTACGTGACGGTAAAGTCACTCAAGGCATTAAAGCCATTGAAGACAGCTTGCTTTATTTAGTGCCGGCTCATTGGTTTAAAAAACTCTATATTGAAAATGATATTTTTTCAGATTTTTTTGAACTCACCCAAGCAGTACGATTACGTTCAGCGATAGACACACCCACTCAAAAAAATGATCTAGACGTATCATTGATGACATGCCCAGTAAAAAGCTTATTACGTCGTCCACCTATTGAAATTGACTGTTCTGCCAGCATTCTAGAAGCAGCGCAGAAAATGTCGCAGTTTAAAGTATCAAGCTTATTGATTACCGATAACGACAAACTCGTTGGCATCGTCACAGATAGGGATTTACGCATACGTGTCATTGCCCAAAGTATTGCCTATAGCACACGAGTTGACGAAATAATGACAGCCGATCCCATTACCGTGAACAGTGGTGATTTTGCTTCAGAAGCGGTATTAAAAATGATGGCTCAAAATGTTCATCATCTACCCGTTACCCAGAATGACAAAGCCATTGGTGTGATTAGCGCCGGCGATATAGTGCAAAAAGAAAGCCACGGCAGCATGTATTTGATCAGTGATATTTTCAAACAACAAGATGTTGAGTCACTACAGTCCATTAGTAAAAAAATGCAGCATACCTTTACTCAATTAGTCTACGCCGATGCCAATAGCGTAATGATAGGCAACGCCTTATCGTGTATTGGCACTGCGTTTGTAGAACGACTATTGCAGTTGGGAGAAAAAAAGTTTGGTCCATCGCCCATTCCTTTTTGTTTTATTACTTTAGGCTCACAAGCCCGGGAAGAGCAGACGATCAGTACAGATCAAGACAATGCTTTCATCTTATCTGATGACTATCAAGAAGAACGGCATGGAGACTACTTTAAAACACTGGCGGATTGGTTGTGCAAAAGCCTAGATAAATGCGGCTACCCTCTATGTACTGGCGATATCATGGCAAGTAACAATAAATGGCGGCAGCCGTTACGACAATGGAAACAATATTTCAGTCAATGGATACAAGAATCCAAAGCTGAATTTCTCTTACACTCTTCTATTTTCTTTGATTTACGTTATGTATATGGCGATGAAAAATTAGCAGAACAACTGGTCGATCATATACATCAATCCACTCAACAATATAGAGGTTTCCTATCTCACATGGCGAGAAACGCCAATCAACGAAAACCGCCATTGGGCTTTTTTCGACAATTCGTTTTAGACGGCAGTGGTAAACAATCGAAAACCTTTAACCTGAAAGAACGGGGCATCGCTCCCATTATTGATATTGTGCGGGTACATGCTTTAGCGTGCGGTAGCCGAAAATTAAACACCATAGAAAGACTGCAAGATATTGAAGCAGCGGGCATCTTACAACAAGGTCGAGCTAAGGATTTATCGATTGCCTTAGAACTCATTAATATGGTGAGGATTCGTCATCAAACAGAACAAATCGAACAAGGCGTATCGCCTAACAATCATGTTGACCCTAGTAATTTATCCGCTTTAGAAAGACGAAACTTACGTGATGCGTTTGCTGTTGTTTCCAGACAACAGGAATTTATCAAGTTTCGTTATGCCGGAGAACACAACTAATGGTGAGTGAATTTAAAGCGCGTTTATTGAGAGAAAAACCCACTCACCTAGATTGGCAATCCTATTATAAA